>Ga0210097_1000039_pt1 | contig 66581 bp, 56 predicted proteins | sample Joice_CattailNLA_2_FD_185521 | JGI IMG/M metagenome (GOLD analysis project Ga0210097, IMG submission 185521) | Wetland microbial communities from San Francisco Bay, California, USA, that impact long-term carbon sequestration - Joice_CattailNLA_D2... | ecosystem: Environmental > Aquatic > Marine...
AGGGCAAGCCGGTATTCTGCTGGAATCTGTTGGCCAGGTGTGAGAGCTTCCGGGCCTACCCATCTCGGCCTCTCCAGGTCCAACAGATTCCAGCAGAATACCGGCTTGCCCTTGACCAGGTACATGCCGAAGCCGGCGAAACGCCCGCCGGAAGTCACAATCATGCCCTCGGCGCCGTCTTCAGGAACGGTGATGTCCGCGGTGATGGTGAAGGAAGTGTCCAGCAGGAACGGCGCATCGCCCTGCGGCAGGCCGGTCATGGGATACGTGTAGACGTACTCGTTGCGGCCGGCCGTGAGGCTCGGGCGCGCGGACGCGACCCGGGCACCCACCGACGCATCCAGCGGCAAGACCTGATACTTCTTCGCTTCCTCCAGGAACATCGCGCGCATTTCCTTGACCTTGTCGGGATGCTGCGCGGCGATGTCGTCGGACTGGTTCCAGCTGGTGCTCAGGTCATAAAGCTGGAACACCTGGTTGTTGAGCGGGTCCGGGTTGGCGGGACTGAACGCGTCCCACGGCGTGCGGTTGACCTTGGTGCTCAGCAGCCAGCCGTCGTGGTACAGCGCCCACTGGCCCATCATTTCGAAATACTGGGTCTTGTGCCGCGAGGGCGCCTTGGCGTTGGCCGCAGCGAAAGTGTAGGCGTAGCTGGTGCCTTCGATCGGCTTCTGCTTGATGCCGTCCACATATTCGGGCGCGCTGATGCCGGTGACCTCCAGGATGGTGGGCGTGTGGTCGATCACGTGCATGAACTGCCCGCGCAGGCCGCCCTTGTCCTTGATGCGCGCCGGCCACGACACCACCATGTTCTGGTTGGTGCCGCCGAACCGGGAGGCGTTCTGCTTGAACCAGTCGAAGGGGGTGTCAAAGGCCCAGGACCAGCCTGCCGACATGTGGTTGTAGGCAAATTCGGTGCCCCAGGCTTCGTAGAACTTCATCTGTACGTCCACGGGCGGCCGCACGCCGTTGAAGAACGCCACCTCGCTGAACGTGCCTTCCGGCCCGCCTTCGGCGCTGGTGCCGTTGTCGCCGTTCTGGTAGATGATCAGCGTATTTTCGAGTTTGCCCAGATCCTCGAAGTGCTGGATCACGCGGCCGATCTCGTGATCGTTGTAGGCCGCATAGGCGGCGAACACCTCGACCTGGCGGATGTAGAGCTTCTTCGCCTCATCCGAGAGTTTGGCCCAGGGCGTCAGGATGTCCTTCGGCCAGGGCGTCAGTTTCTGATCCGGGGGAATGACGCCGAGCTTCTGCTGATTCTCGAAGATCCGCTCGCGCAGCTTCTCGTAGCCATCGTCGAAAAGGTGCATGGCGTGGATCTTGTCCACCCATTCCTTGGTCGGGTGGTGCGGCGCGTGCGTGGCCCCGGGGCAGTAGTGCAGGAAGATCGGCTGGGTGGGGTCGGTCTGGTGAATCCGGTTCATCCATGCGATGGCGTCATCGGCCATGGCGGTGATCAGGTTCCAGGAGCTTTCTTTGCCGGTGACCGGCCAGGTTTCCGCCTTTGGATCCGATCGATCCATCTTCAAGGTGCCTTCGTGACCAATCCACGGGTAGATCTGCGTGGTGTTGCGGAAGAGATTCGGCCCCCACTGGTTGGCGTCGCCGCCCACGAAGCCGTAGAAGTAATCGAAGCCCATGCCGGTCGGCCACTGGGTGAACGGCCCGGCCTGGCTCGCCTGAAAGGACGGCGTGTTGTGGTCTTTGCCGAACCACGACGTGGCGTAGCCGTTGTCGCGCAGGATGCGCCCGATGGTGGCATTGTCGACGCCGATGACGCTGTCGTAGCCGGGAAAGCCCGTGGCCTGCTCGGCGATCACGCCGAAGCCCACCGAGTGGTGGTTGCGCCCGGTGATCAGCGCGGCGCGCGTCGGCGAGCACAGCGAAGTGGAGAAGATGCGGTTGTAGCGCAGGCCGTTTTTCGCGAGTCGGTCCATGGTGGGTGTGGGAATCACGCCGCCGAAGGTGCTGGGTACTGCGAAGCCGGCGTCGTCGGTCAGGATGAGCAGGATGTTGGGCGCGCCCTTGGGCGGCACGATGCGCGGCGGCCACCATTGGGTGGAATTCAGGGCGTCGTCCTTGATCACGCCGCCGAACTTCGGAGCGGGCGGGGGCAGCTGCTTGGCGCTGATCGTCGTCGTGGCACCGGGCGAACCCAGTTTACCGGTAACCTGCGGTGCCATTGGCTTCGAACCGGCCTGCTGCGATGCGCAGGCCGTAACAAAACCAGCGAAAACAATGGTAAAAATCAACGTTAATAATCGATTGGTTTTCATAAGGCTTCTCCATTTCTTTTCATCATACGTTTTTCTTTGGATTATCAATTCGTTTTATTTCTCACCCTGGGTTATTCCAGCCCCTCCAGGCTCTTCTGGACGATCTTCATGTAATGCTGCTGCTGCTGCGGGGTGAGCACATGGTAGACCTGGTTGCGCAGCTGGAGCCGGTTCACCATGCGCTCGGCCGCAATAGCGGCAATCTTCTTGGACAGCTGCTGCGCTTTGGACGGGTTGAAAGAAGGGCTGGTGATCACCTCGCGTAGCTCCGTCCGATGGTCCAGGGCCACATCCACGGCCGTCGGGATATTGCTTTGTCTTTCAACGAACTGCTTGAAAAACCAGCGGACCTGTTCGATCTGGTCCTGGCTGAGATTCAGTTCGAAGATCAGGTCACCGATTGTATCCTGGGCCATCGCGGCCGCCGGGGCGAGGATGAGAATGCCGATTAATATCAATCTAAGGCAACGACTGTAACGGGTCATGTTGACACCTCCTGTTCAGATTTTGGACTTAATATTTATACGAAACCGGGTTCTAAAAAATCGAGTGTTTCACCGCATCCGGTGGGATCCATTTCTGGTCGACAAAAAACTTCCCCAGGTCCGCCGCAACCTTGTCTGCCAGGCGTTTGGCGTCCGCCTCCACCGTGGCCGACGTCATTTCGGTTCCCCCGGCGAGAGCACCGCTAACAACGGTCGAAGCCAGCAGGTGGCCGGCGATGGCCCCGATCCCCATCATTTCGCCCATGCCCGGCTTGTCGCCGCTCTTGGCAGTGCCGCGCAGGGTATCCACCTCATTCATGCCCTGGGGGGTCAGCTCGTAGACCTGCACATTGGCCTGAACGCTGGTCCGGCCGGCCCCCAGCCCGATGGCCACACGCTCGGTGCGGTTGCCCTCGTCGATGGACAACAGCTGGCCCTTGATCAGGAGATCTTTGGCGTTACCATGGGGATACCCAAAGCCCCGTTCGGCCCAAAGCCCGAAGCTGCGGATCTTCTTGACCAGTTCTTCGGCCAGGGCGTCGGCCACCTTGTGGCCTACCTTGATTTCCTCGGCGGTGCGCGACATGCCCTTGTGTTCCTCGTATTTCTGCATCAGGTCTGCACTGAGGCCTTTATCCAGCTTGACCTCATCGGGGGACACGGCAAAGTCATAGACCAGGACAAGGGTGGGCCTCGCCAGCCGGGTGGCGGTCATGTCCGTCGGCTGCTGCTGCACATTCGTCGGCGCGCAGCCAAAGACAACGGCCAGCACCATTAAAGTCAAAAGTTCCAATTTGATTCTAGCTTTCATTGTTTTTCTCCTTTGCCTGAAACGGTTCAATTCAATTGGTTTGGTGTTGAAACAACTTGTCCTTAAACAATCAGGTTTGCGTTTCCCAAGGCGAGGAACATGATTGAACCTGTTGCTATGATTTACCCACGTAATCTACCCAAAAGGCCGCCTCTCCGGCAGGGTTAACGTCAGACCGCGACACCGGATCACGGTTGCAGTTCGATCTCCCCCGGCCGCCAGGTCTTGTTGAACCAGGGCTCCAGCGGGCCGTAGAGGCGCAGAATCATGAACCAGCCTTTGCCGGGAATCGTTTGCACCCAGTTGTTTTCCTTGCCGTCCGGAGATTTGGGACCGAAATAGACATCGACCGAGCCGTCCTTGTTGACGAGCAGATCCTTGTTCTGGCTGCTGACGCTGGGGAACTGCTGATCGGTTTGGATCATCGAGCGCGTCTGGTTGTCATAGACGATGACTGACCAGAAGTCTTTGACCGGAATATTCGGAGGCAGGTGCAGCTTGTAGTTGTTTGCGCCCTCGAACGGATTGCCGTCCGCATCCTGTGCGCACCAGGGATATTGCGAACCTTTGCCGACCATTTTCTCCGCCATGGCCGGTGTGACGCCGGTGGCAATATAGTAAAAGAAGATGGCTCCGTCCAGATTGGCCACGCCGGGTAATTCCTCGAACTTGTAGCCGCCGAAGAAAGGCAGACGCCACGGGCTGTCCGGATAGAAGAAGGCGTCCTTGTCGCGAATTCTGAAGGCGATTGCTCTCGCGGTCACGCTGCCAATCTTGGCGGCGTCCGTCAGGATCTTTTTCATCCGATCATCGGGATTGAAGGGCTTGCCCTTCTCGATGCCAATCGAGGCAAATAGACCGAGCGTGGTGGGGTCACTTCCCTCGCTTGGTTCTTCCTGAATGGCTTCGTTGAGGAGACTCCAGAAGGAGTAGTCGCTGGGCGGGACAAAGGTCGAGGGGATGCCGGAGGCATTGACGAACTTCATCTCGGGAGGATTGGCCGCATCGGAGAGCTGATAGATCTTCAGATGTTTTTTGACCGCTTCGACGCCGGGTTTGGTCGAGCCTTTGACGAGAAAAGAGCGAAAGGGCATCCAGTTGCCATAGGTACTCGGTCGCACGACAAAATAGCCCTCGGGCACCTTTCCTGTGTAGCCCGGAGGCAGGATCAGATACTTGCCGCCTTTGCCATGGTCTGCACCTGTGATACCGATGTCGGCAACCCATCGATACCAGAAGTCATCGATAAGACCCAGAACCATGGGGGGAACCTCCACGACCAGCGGTCCCTTTTTCGTTTCAAGCCAAACGAAGCTGTATATGGTGTTGTCGTTCGCCGTCAGTTCTACGGTTTTCGAATCCACGAGGTCTTCCCAGATCACATCTGTCTGGTTTACCGGTCCGAATTCGCGGAGCGTGGCACGCATGCCGACCTGGTTTACGATCGGGATGGCTAACAGGTAGGCCTGCAGCGCTCGCGAGGCATCCAGGTTGTCATAGACTTTCTGCGTGGCCGCGTCATCGGGATAGCCGTAGTTCAAGTTCAGAGTGCCGATTGATGTTTCGACCCTGTCCGGAACCGCTATGCCCTGGGGCAATGGGGTCGAATATTTGTACTGCGGCGTAGCCGTAAGCAGCGGTTCGGTGCCGGCACATGCGGCGACCATGATCAAGGCCGCCAAGGCTGTACAGATCGATAGCAGGTTACGGGTTGTCATCCGTCTTTTCTCCTTTTTAATGTAGGCAATGGATTGAAATCAAAACACCCCGCTGACTCCTGGTACCGGAATCCCCCTAAGTAAACAGATTCAAAAATTCGGTATTGAATCCTGATTCCTTTCAGCGGGTTTGGATTATAGCCTGTTCGATCGTTTCCACGCCTGTCGAGTGATCGATTGTGTCGAAGCGGATCTCCGGGGGTTTTTCAGCCATTTCGACCACCAGAAGAATTTTGCGGTATTTATCCGACTGCAGATGGAGCTGTAGGTCCTCATCGCTCGCCCATAGTTCCTCGAGCATGATGGCGCGCACGTCCTCCACGCCCCGGTAAAGCCGACTGCTGAGGCAACCCGGCTCGAACTGGGTCTGTTCGATCGTCGAGCCCAGAATGTCCAGGGCCTCGCTTTGCTTTTCCAGTGGGATGAGCATTCTGATGATCGATCGTACCATTCGCGTCCTTTGAGGGGGTCTTCAGGTCGAAGGGGTATGCGACAGCCTCCGGGGCTGCCAAACCGCACGAGTGTCTACAGAAGTCCTTGATAAAGTTCGAAAAAAATCTTGCTGGCATCCCTGTAGATGGAAAAAATTTTCCTGGCTGCCAATTGTAAAGCGAAATACATGCCAGATAGATAGAAGCAGTCTGAGTCGCGGATAAGATCTTATATATATTGGATTTTTTTTATTAAAGGCAGGCGAACCCGAAAGGAAAAAAGTGGTTTTATGCCTATATTTCGGCTCTTCGCCTTTATTTCGGCGTCATTCGATGTCTACTCTTTTTAAAATGCCTGATGTAAACACTCCGGGTCCAAAGGACCAGGTTTTCAATGTCAGAACAAAAAAACCAATCATTCCCAATCATGACTCAGCCACAATGGATCGTCATGCTGTGCCTCATACCAGTAAGCATGCTGATCCGCCTTTTCTTCCCTCTGGTTTTGGAGCAGTTGTTCGTAGTTCTGGCGAGTTCCCTTATAATAGCATCGGCAGACCGCCGCATCCGCCCAGAGGTAAACCTCGCGGTCCTTGATCATGGCCCGCACAACCTTCTTCTGAGGGATGCGGCTGATGCGTTCGACCTTTACCGGGGTGTCCGCCATCTTCAGCTGGAACCCGGCGGCAACGAGCGCTTCCTCGGCTTGCAGGGTTTTGTTCGCAGGCGCCCCGGAACAGCCTGCAAGTGCCAGAATCAATCCCGGCGCCAGAATCACCAAAATTCGTATCTGTTTGAGCCATTCCATTTGTTGCCCCCTTTTAGTTGCTCCGGTCAATTCCTTGCCATGCTCAACCGAGAGCGCGTTTAAAGCTGATATATCAACCCACCAATAAAGTGTCAATCTGAGGCTTGCTTCCGTCTTGAAGCATAGGGTTCCACCGTTCTCCAACATCATGGATCCATTTTTGGGGATTGAATTGTCTCGTTTTGGGCTGCCCAGATGGTTGATGACATTTTGATCATCTGGACGCCATCTTGCGGTGAACCTGCAAGGTTATTATTTAGGCCAGATCAGCTCCGAACCGCCAAAGTTCAGGCCGGAGCATCGGCTGGTCCGTCCCGCGCCCTGCCATTAGAGCTGAATCGGACCTATCTTTTCAATTATTTGAGAAACTGAGGAGCAGCAAATGACTTCGTTTTTCATAAAAGCCGCTGCACTTCCCGGGCGGTTCTGGTCCGGCGCCGCAGGTCTTGCGCGCGACATGCGCTGGAGTTATGTGCCGCCGCTGATGGTGTATTTCGCGGCCGGTGTGTCCGGTTTCACCGGCATCATCGAAGCCTTTTTCGTCAAGGAAAAACTGGGAATGTCAGCGGCCATGCTCGCCAGTCTCGGTTTTTGGGCCGGTCTGCCCTGGGCCATGAAAATGCCCTTGGGGCATCTGGTTGACCGGTTCTGGCACCGCAAGGCGCTGTTCGTCTATCTGGGAGCCGTGCTGATGGCCGCAAGCCTCCTGGTCATGGTCGGGCTGACCGGTCACGCCGTTTGGATGGCCACCATGCTCCCTCTGGACACCTGGTACATTGTCGCCGTGCTGCTGGCACCGATCGGTTTCGTGCTCCAAGACGTGGTGGCCGATGCGATGACGGTTGAAGCTGTGCCGGCACGGCACGCGGACGGCACGGACTATACCGAAGCCGAGCAGCAGCAGATGCACGTCACCATGCAGACCCTGGGCCGCATAGCGATTGTCGGCGGCGGCGCCCTGGTCGCCGGTGCCGGCGGGTGGCTGGCCAAAACGCTTGCCTATGAGGCCATGTACTGGATTTCACTCGTAATCCCGGCGATGTCGGTGCTCGGAGTGCTGCTTGCGGCCGGGATGCGGCGTCGGTCGCGACCGGCCGCAACCCTCCCGAAGGAGGAAACCCCAGCAGACGTCCCTGCACTGGATGCCCACATCCTGGGGGCGGGAGCGGCGTTCCTGGTCCTGTCCCTGCTGCTGGGTCTCGGTCAGGTGCCCTACAACGAGGAAATCATTTTCCTGGGTTCTCTGGCCGTAATCGTCTTTCTAATGCGCCGGCTCCTGGCCGATCTCGACCCGACGAAACGGCGCGCGATCGTTGGCATCGCCGTCATCATCTTTGTATTCCGGGCCGTACCCAGTGCCGGCGCCGGCTCGGGTTGGTGGCAGATGGAACGGCTCGGGTTCGACGAGGCGTTCATGGGAAGCCTGCGGCAGGTCTCTTCCATATTGGCGATTGGAGGGATGCTGGCCCTGCGCAGCTGGATGAGCCGGCGGCCGGTGCCTTACCTGGTGGTCTTTCTTTCGCTCTACGGCACGGTGATGACGCTGCCGTTTCTCGGCATGTTCTACGGACTGCACGAGTGGACCGCAGCGCACTTTGGTTTCGGCGCCCGCACCATCGCCCTGATCGACACCATGGCGGATTCGCCCCTGGGCCAGGTGGCCATGATCCCGATGCTGGCCTGGATTGCCAAGGAGGCTCCATGCAACCAGAAGGCCACTTATTTCGCCGTGATGGCCGCCTTCACGAACCTGGCGTTGTCAGCCAGTCAGCTGGGCACGAAATACCTCAACCGGCTCTTCGTGGTGGAGCGCGGCCGCTATGACGAGCTGGGAGTGCTGATGATCGTCACGATGGCCATCGGCTTGGTGTTGCCCCTGATGGCGGTATGGGTGCTTCAGCAGGGCCCAAAGGGACAATGGCACAGTCTCGGCGCAAGGCTCAAACTGCTCAAAGCTTATTTCTCGATCACCCAATCACCGTAACCTTAGTAATAGGAGGAACAAAAAATGCAAAGAAATTATACCCGCCGGCAAGTGGTTCAGGCTCGGGTTCAGATCGACGAATTCCAGGAAGCCGTCATGATTTTGTTTGTGGGCGGAATTGCTTTTCTCGATCTGATCCGGCACATCTTTCAGAAAACTACGTTACCAATTTAATATAAGGAGATCGCCATGCTTAAAAAACATTTAGCAGCGGCTTTGACCCTGACAGCCCTGGCTGGGTTGCCCGGGGTTTCCGTGAACGCAAAGGTGCCGGGCGTTCAACCCCGGCTAATTCCCCTGACGGATTTTTTCAGAAACCCCGAAACCGCCCATTACACGATTTCTCCCGACGGCGAACACATCGCCTTCCTGAAACCGTGGCAAAACCGGTTGAATGTGTACGTTCGCAAGGTCGGCGCCCGGACCGAAACCCGCCTGACCGACGCCCGTGAGCGCGACGTGGCCGGCTATGTCTGGGCCAACAACAACCGCATCGTCTATGTTCAAGACACCGGCGGCGACGAGAACTACCGGCTTGACGCCGTCAACACCGACGGGTCCGGCTTCAAGGAGCTGACGCCCTTCGAGGGGGTGCGGGCCGGCATCGTGGACCCGCTCGAAGACAACGACGCCGAAATGCTGATCAGCCTCAACCGGCGGGACCGCAAGGTGTTCGACGTCTACCGCATCAACATCTACACGGGCGCGATGGTGCTGGTTGCCGAAAACCCGGGCAATGTCTCCGAATGGCTGACCGACAATGATGGTCGACTGCGGGTGGCCGTCACCACCGACGGTGTGCGCTCCAGCCTGCTCTACCGCGAGACCGAAAAAGACCCCTTCCGAATGGTGGTGACCACGGATTTCAAGGAAACCCTGGACCCTCTTTTTTTCACCTTCGACAACCAGAGGCTCTACGTCGCCACCAACCTCGGACGCGATAAGACGGCCATCTATCTTTACGATGTCAATCAGGGCAAGCTCCTGGATCTCGTCTACGAACACCCCGAGGTCGATGTGTCCGGGCTCTTGCGGTCCAAGGCGCGTAAGGCCATCACGGGCGTCGCCTTCACCACGGACAAGCCCCGGTATATGTTTTTCGACTCCAAGCGCCGGCAGCTGCAGGAAACGCTGGAGGCCCATCTGCCCGGCCTCCGGGTGGCGGTTACCGGCATGAGCCGTGATGAGCGCCGGGTGATCGTGCGCACGTTCAGCGACAAAACCCTGGGCGCCTGCTACCTGTATGAACCTTCCAGCGGGCGCCTGGAGAAGCTGGCGGAGCTGAGCCCCTGGCTGAACGAGGCGGAAATGGCCGATGTGCAGCCAATCCGCTTCACCTCCCGCGACGGCCTGACCATTCACGGCTACCTGACACTGCCCAGGGGCGTAAAATCCGTCAACCTGCCCATCGTGGTCAATCCCCACGGCGGCCCCTGGGCCCGGGATGTCTGGGGCTTCGACCCTGAGACCCAGTTTCTGGCCAACCGGGGGGTGGGGGTCCTGCAGATCAATTTCCGGGGCTCGACGGGTTACGGCAGGGCATTCTGGGAGGCCGGGTTCAAACAGTGGGGCGGCAAGATGCAGGACGACATCAGCGACGGGGTGCACTGGCTTGTCCGGCAGGGAATCGCCGACCCGAAACGCATCGCCATTTACGGTGCCTCCTACGGCGGGTATGCAGCCCTGGCCGGTCTGGCCTTTACCCCGGATCTATACGCCTGCGGCATTGACTACGTCGGGGTGTCGAACATCTTCACCCTGCTGGAAACGCTGCCGCCCTACTGGGAGCTGGGACGCCAAATGATGTACGAAATGGTCGGCGACCCGGTGAATGACCGGGATCTCCTCGAGCAGGTTTCGCCGGTATTTCATGCCGACCGGATCAGGGTCCCCCTGCTGGTGGCCCAGGGCGCCAACGACCCCCGGGTCAAGAAGGCCGAATCCGACCAGATCGTGCAGGCCCTTCGGCAAAGGGGGGTCGATGTCGAATACATCGTGAAAAACAATGAAGGGCACGGATTCCACAACGAGGAGAACCGCTTTGACTTCTACCGCCGGATGGAAAGCTTCCTGGCCCGGCATCTCGGCAGCCGCGGGGAAAACCCGCTGCCGGCTTGAAACCTGATCGGGGCTCCGACATCAGAAATAACCCCCTTTCAGCTTAGCCTTGGCGCAGCTGTCTGCGCCTTTGCCCCTCAGTTTCCGTCCGGACTGGAAGCGGAGGCGGCGGTCGCCGAATGGTTGTTGTCGGCTCCCGCAGCGGCAAGCCGCATTCGCATCGCCCTCAGGGCAGCAGACCGGCGCTCGCAAGTGCGGTCCGGGCTGCTTCGGCGCTCAGCCGCTCGACGTAGGGTCTGACCTGCCGGATCACCTCCGGACTGAGAGACCGCAGATCGCTCTTCCAGGGAAACTCCGGCAGGGATGATTGGCTGCAGGGCGCCGGCGCATGGCTTGCCAGGGTCGCCGGCCGAGTCTGAAAAACCGCGACAACGATGTTGGCATAGGGAATTGCCTTGTTTTGGAAGGGCGAAAAAAATTGGGAGAGTCCCGACAGAGCCTTGGCCCGGGTGTAGATCCCGTAGCCTTTCATGGCCACCGGATCTTTAGCGATCTCAAAGCAGGCAACCTGCGACCACCTGCCGGAGTCGTAGCTGCTCACGGAGATGATCAGATCCAGGCGGTTCTCTTCGGCGGTTTGGTTCATAAAAGCCTTGAGATCATCCGGCATCCACCCGGTAACGGCGCTGAGGATGCTGGGTGACATCGACTGCTTCCAGTCTTGCGGAGCATTGCCCGCTACGGGGATGAACGTAAAGTTTCCGCCGGCTCTCAAGTCATTTTCGATTGTCCGGTTGAGGTAATCCGGGATGTCCCAATCCACCTTGTAGACTTTGGTAAAACCGTTGAAACGCAACGATCCAACATCCACGTGGGTCATATCAGGCTCCAACAAGTTGAGAATACCGATGCGGGATTCCGGCGGCAGCTGCAGCCGAACCGGTTGTGAATCCGCGCAACCCAGCACGCTCACCATCATCAGAAGCAAAGCGGGGCGAAACATGCGCATCTTATTTCTCCTCTCAAGGCCTATGGCAATTTGCATTAGCATATACCAACTCAGAGGGTCAACTGTAAACAGATTTAAGCCATTGCCAGCCATCGCAGACGTTTTTCGAGGCGACACCAAGATGATTTTTTGATCATTTTCAGGTCATTCTCCCGTGAAGTCGGCGGTTTAGTATTTGACTGTATACAGCGCCCACAAGGGCCAAAACCAAATTCAGGAGGTTAAAAAAAATGACTAGACGATTTCGAATCACACAGATTGTCGCCATCTTGCTGGCAGTGGGGTTGATATCCACGGCCGGCCTGCAGGCTGCCACGAGCGTACCCCGGATGATCCCGGACAACTTCAGCACACTGGCAGAACAGGTAGGCCCGGCTGTCGTCAACATCCAGGTTGAGAAGACGACAAAGGGCGAGGACGGTCTGCGTCAGTTTGAAGGCCGCCCCTTCGGAATGAACCCTTTCGGCGACGAGCGCTTCAAGGATTTCTTCGACCAGCAGGTACCGCCCCAGGAGCACCGGCAGGGCGCGGTCGGCACAGGTTTTATCATTGACAAGAGCGGATACATCGTTACCAACAACCATGTCGTCGCAGACGCCGACAATATCAAGGTGAAACTCAAGGACGAACGCGAGTTCGAAGCCAAGATTATCGGCCGCGATCCCCAGACCGACCTGGCCCTGATCAAGATCGAGCCCAAGGGCGATCTGCCCGTGGCCAGCCTGGGCCGCTCCGCGGACCTGAAAGTCGGCGAGTGGGTGGTGGCTGTCGGTAGCCCCTTCGGCCTGGAGCAGACCGTTACGGCCGGCATCGTCAGCGCCAAGGGCCGCGCCATCGGCTCCGGTCCCTACGACGATTTCATCCAGACCGACGCCTCCATCAACCCGGGCAACAGCGGCGGGCCTTTGCTGAACCTGAACGGCGAGGTGGTGGGCATCAACACGGCCATCATCGCCCAGGGACATGGCATCGGGTTTGCCATCCCGATCGACATGGCCGCCAAGATCGTCGCCCAGCTCAAGGAAAACGGCGAAGTCACTCGCGGCTGGCTGGGGGTGACCATCCAGGACCTCAAGGGCGATCTGGCTGAATATTACGGATTGAAGCATTCCGAAGGCGTGCTGGTGACCGACGTGGTCCCCGGCAACCCGGCGGAAAAGGCCGGCATCAGGGCCAAGGACATCATCACCGCGGTCAATGGAGAAAAGGTCCAAAACAGCCGCGAACTGACGGCCAAGGCCGCCACCCTGCCTGTGGGCGAAACCACTAAAATTACGGTCGTCCGCGACGGACAGGAGAAAACCTTCGACGTGAAGGTCGCCAAACGGCCCCTGACCCTCGCCGATGCCGGCAAACCCCAGGTTGAAAAAGAGGGCGAATACGGCCTTCAGGTTACCGACCTGACGCCGGAGATAGCCAGGAACTTGAACGTCAACCGGGAGACCGGCGTGGTCGTGGTCGGTGTTCGCCCCGACAGCAAGGCCTACAAGGCCGGGGTTCAGCAGGGCGACCTGATCCTGGAGGTCAACCGCCAGAACGTGTCCTCCACAGGCGAGCTGAAGCAGCTGCTTGCCAAGTATAAGGGCGGCGACGGGGTCTCGCTGCTCGTTCAACGCAGTAACGCCGGCATGCTGGTCCTCAAAATGGTCTAATGCCGAAATGGATTCATCCGGGCGGGGCCGCAGATGCGGCCCCATCCCGGTAAAACCATAGATGCGTTTAGAGCCTCCTATTTAAACAATGTGCCCTTTATCATGTTGGGGATCACGGGTGTTACCTGCAGTTGGAAGTTCCAGCGCTGGCCGTAGTCATCCGGGTGAATGACACTATACTGCCCCTGCAGCTGGATCTTCACCGGAAGCTTACCCAGCTTGACCAGTTTGCCCACGCCGAGCCCGACCGGCACCGTGAACCGGTTGTCCTGGTCGGCCTCCCAATTCATCGTGATGTTGGGCGACATGCCGATCTGCCATTCTCCGGGCAGCATGCGCCAGATGAAGTACTGGATGTTGGTGAGGTTGGTACTTTTGCGGTCGCTGTTTCCGGCAAAAGACCACCATTGTTGCGGAAATACCCCCCAGATCCAGTCTTTGCCCATCCAGAGGCCAACCGCGGCAGGGCCGGCCTGCCACTTTTCCTGGCCAAGCTCGTCTTTGGATGCGGTCGGGAAAATAAACGTCGGCCCGATGCCCCACAAAAAACGGCTTTTCAACTTGGCCGGTGACAGCAGGGTGATCAGGGAGATGTCCCCGAATCCGCTTTCATCCTTGAAATCGGCATAGATTTGATCGGTGTTCGGGTCGATCTGGGGTGACAGGACCGGGTGCTTGAAGATAAACGGAAAAACGGGGCGAACAATCAGATTCCAGTTTTCGGTCAGGTGAAGGGGAAGTGCGGGCTGAAAGTTCAACAAATCCTGATCCTCGGTGCCATCCGCGGGGAAGCCTTTCAAAAGGCTGTGGTTGTATTGAAACGTGAGGCTCCATACTTCCGAAACCGGATTGTTCAGCTGTCTCGCGAGTTCTTGCGCCGATGGCCGATCGGAATTTTCCTTAGTTCCTCCTTTGGCTTCCCTCGCTTCTGCCGCTGTCGCCGGTTGCCCACTCATCAAAACCACCAGGAGCCCGGCAGCGATGATAGAACAAATTGGTTTCATTCGATTTTTCATGATATCCTTCTCTTTTTTTTTTAGGTTCATACAGTCACTACTTTTCGGTTCTAAGAATTCACAGTCGCCGGCGCCTTGCCGCGACGAAGGCGGTTAAAGAAAAACCAAAGGCCTCCGATCACAGCGATTCCAAGGAGGATCGGCGCTTCCAACTGTTTGATCTCGCCCAATATCAATTCCAGAACATGGCCGCACAAATAGCCTAAAAAACCGATGACAAGCGCCCACAGCACAGCACCGATGAGATTCAAAACGATAAATCGGCCTGTTGACACGTCGGACATTCCGATGGCCACGCCGCCAATTGTTCGAAAGCCGGGCACAAAACGCACGCCGATGATCAGGGCGGATCGGAAGCGCTCCAACCATCCGTCAACCTGTTGCAGACGGGGTTTCCAGTCAGGATGCTTTTCCACCGTCCGGTTTCCGTAGCGGCGGCCGAGGATAAAGTAAACCTGATTTTGAATAAAATTTCCCACAAAACCCGCCAGAACTACCCAGGGCAACAGTTTAAGGTATCCCCGGTGTGCTGAAAACCCACCCATAATCATGATGGTTTCACCCTCGAAAGCCGTTCCCAGCAAAATCGCAACATAACCGTATTTGGCTAAAAAACTTTCCAGCACGTTGGCTCTCCTTTATATAGGACGAAGGTGCATTCTGGTTTCGATTTCCGACCAGGTGGTCTAATTGCCCCCCGCGTCCTTCAAAATCCGCTCGACCAGGCCTTCTTTAAATATCACCGTATAAACCGGCTTGGTCGGACCAAAATTATACACCCACTGGTCCTCACTCTTGCTGTCCGGCTCCCCACAGACATCCCGGACCGTATAGTCCATGTCCATGATGTTCACAACACCGTTAGCGCACATCATGGAAGATACCTCCTCAGCTGCAAGTGCAAAATCGGCATTCAAAGATATCACCAACGGGATTGCCAGAATTAAAAAATAAGCAGCGCATTTTTTCATAATAATCTCCTTTTTTAATCGCCATAACCGCCCAATCGGTTCTTTTCAACCATGGCCTCAAGGGCCTGCCAGTCTTCAGGGTCAATAGCGCCAATCAGCTTTTTAATCGTCCGGTACCTTCTAATCCCGACACCTAGTATTACGACCGCGATAATCATAAGAAAAATCCCAACAATTTCATACCCGGGATGACCAAAAAATTTGAGCAAGCTTGCGCCGCCTATCAAACACCCCAGTGCAGTGCGGACAATAGCCAGCATCGTTCTTTCATTTGCCAAAACGGTACGTGCAATGGCCAACTCGTTTCCGGGATAAAGCTTGCCTTCCACAGGAATTTTTCCCTCCATCACCGATCCTGACTGCCGGCAAAGTGCTTCCATAAGAAAACTATGGCCAACACCGCAAGCCCGATGATGAGCAAAATCCAGACATACTCTTCCAGGTAGGTTGCCGCCACCAGGGCCGCACCCAGAAATCCCCCCACCAGACACAAACGCCAGCCCAGGTGGATGCCTGCAATGAAGGTGCTCAGCGCCAGTAAAAGCAGAATCACCAGCCCGGTATTTTCATTGTCCAGACGACCTTTGTGCAGCATCTCAAATACCAGGCGGACGGCCACCAGAAGTCCGGTCCAGTGCAAAACCTGGGTCCGCAAAATGCTTGTCCACTTGGATCCCTTGCCGCGGACACGCGCCCATTCAAGGATCAAACAGGCCCCGCAAAAGATGGGCACCATCGCCACCCAGTATTTATAGCTGTCGGCCGGAGAAAAATCGGTAATGCCGATGCCGATGATCGAAAGCCCTATCAACCCAACAATAACGATCTCATAAATGCCCAAGAATCGATGCTGCCAGCCCTTTTTGAGGCCAGCGTCCCTGGAAACAGGTGTTGCGTTTTCTTCTGACATCATTTCTCCTTTATTTCAATATTGCTTTGATCCAAAAGCCGGTGTGTGCATTTTCCCAAGTGCTTAGTGCTGAGACGTTGCGGCGCCACCGTCAGGCGCTCTGCGCACCAGATCCAGTTTTCGTCCCGTAATGCGGCGGTAGGCAAACTCTATCCCGAAAGACACCAGAATCATGCCCAGCAGAATCCACAGATGGTTGCGCGTCGCCGGATTCTCATCCACTTCAACACACAGCACAATCAAGGCGATTGCCGTACTCAGCGCTGCCAATCCGGATACCCAGGCACGACTGTTGGTATCACGGGCCAGCCGCACATTGGCGATATTGACCGCCATAAACAACAGCAGGAAGCCGGCGCTGCCCATGGTCGCAATCGCCTCCAGCGGCACGAAGTTCGCGACGATGAGGGCAAGCGCAGCGGTAATCAGGGTGCCTTCAAAATGCTGGCCACGAACCGAGCGTTCGAGTTCTCTGGGCAGCTGGCCGCTCTTGGCAATAATGTAGGCCAGCCGTCCGGTGCTGTAAAAGGTCGCGTTGATTGCCGAGCTCGTGGACATCAACGCGGCAACCGCGATGGCAATATAGCCGGCCCTACCCGCAAAATCCTGAGCCGCAGCAGACAAAGCATTGTCACTGACCTTCTCCACCGCGGTGAAGCTCAGGTGTCCGACCACAACCATCACAATCAGCACATAGATGACGATGACGATCAGCACACCACCGATATAGGCTATCGGCAGCGAGCGCTTCGGGTCGGCAACATCCTCGGAGGCGTTGGCAATGAGTTCGAAACCCTCATAGTTCAGGAAAATGAGCATGGCCCCCGCGACCAGACCGAGTGGCGACACAAAGTTTTCGGATCCGAGCCGGCTCCACTCCATGGGCGTGAAGAGGCCGGTCACGATAAAGGCGGCCAGCAGAAGCATCTTTACCGCGTTGAAAAAGTTCTCGGAGCGAACGACCAACTTGGCGCCGAAGACATTGACGCTGACCAAACCGACAATCACGGCGCTGATCAGGACGTGAGGCAAAAATCCCCTTTGCGGCTCGGGGAACATACCGGTGCCATAGCTGCCGAAGGCGTAGGCATAGACCGCGAGCAGTACGATGTAGCTGAGCAGCAGCAGGATATTGGCCGCGCCTGTTACGAGGCCGCCGCCAAACGCCCGGACCAGAAATAGGACCGTGCCGCCTTCGCCGGGGAAGCGCAGCGTCAGCTTGAGATAGGAATAGCTGGTCAGAAGTGCCACGAATCCTGCAATCAGAAAGGCGATGGGGGCCGAACCTTTGGTTATCTGCACCGTGAGTCCGGTCACGGCGAAGATTCCGCCGCCCACCATGCCGCCGATTCCTATGGACAGTGTGGAGAATGTACCCAGCTGGGGTTTCGCGCCGGAAGACATGGTGTCCAAACCTCCTTACGGATCAAAAGTAAATATACGCGCCGGAAAGTGCATATCCGAGCACGCGTCCGATCCCGCTCTTGTTTCTATCCTCTGATTTCTTGAGATTCCTGGTTCATTCGGGAAGACAATGTCCCCGTACCCACGGCTTTATTTTCTCCAGGTTTTTATCCAATCCTTGACTTCATCCTCGGGATCGCCATGGATTGTTTTCAGCACAATCCAAAACGCGTTCTCCGGTTTGATATTCACATTTCTTTCTCATTTCCGGAAAAAGTCAAAATCAAAAAAAGTTCAAATTAGAAGGGCATGGGGTACAGCCAGCTGAACCATGTGTATGCACGGATACTGATGCGGCGCAACGCGGCCCAGGCGCCGTGCATGCCGTCGGTGTAAATCGCTATCGCGCCCTGGGCGCCGATCGGGAACTTCGACTGGTCCGCTCCGTCGAACAAAATCTTCACGGCGTATTGGCCCTGCATCGTTTCGGGCGGCGGCGGTTCGAAGTCCGGCAGTGTGCCGCTCGGGAGCAGTTGGCCCCCGCCACTGGCTTTCCAAATGGCCTCGACCTTGGCGGTGAAAATCTGACCGGGATACAGGTTCAGCGCGACTTCCACCGGCTGCCCGGGTTTCACGTACTTCAGGTTTTCCTGGAAGAAGTCGGCCCGCAGGTAGCGGCCCTCGTCGCAGATGAATGACGCGATGGCCCCGAAGCGAACAATGCCCGCCACCATGCCGGGACGCACCTGGAGGTTGACGATCCGGCCGTCTTCCGGGGCTACCATAAGCGTGTTGTCGAGGTAAAAGCGCGCCAGATCGAGCTCTGCCTGGATGGCCGCCACAGCCGTATTGACGCCGTCAATCTGCGACGCATAGCGCAATTGGGCCTGCCGCTGCTCCGCCTGCGCCTGCCTGACAGCGGCCAGATCGGCCGCCTCAGTTGCGGTCCACTTCTGGGCATCTTCTTCGCGGCCGGCGCCCTTGCGGGCGAGGTCGGCCGAAAGCTTTTTCTGATACTCGGCGAACTGGTGCTGGCTCTTGAGCTTCGCAACCTTTTGGGCGGCCGCCTCGGTATTGACCTGCATCACCTCGACGTTCTGCCTGGCCTGGGCCAGCTGCGCTTCAAGTTGCCTGACCTTGTACGCGTAAGGCCGGCGATCGAACTGGAAGAGCGGCTGGCCCTTCTTGACCGGAACGTCGGGTTCGACCAGCACCGCTGTGACCAACGTCGGCTCCGGGAGCCGTGGCACGAGTTGAATGGTGTATTGGATCACCGTGGAATTGGTGGTATAGGGTGTTACGAAGCGCAGGCCGATGAGAAAAATCAACATCAGATGCAGTATGAAAACTATAAAGAATAGCCCCCATCCGTAGGTCAGCCTGATCCATTTGAACTTGAAAAAGACCAGCCAGAAGATGAACCCTGCGATGGCGGTGATGAGCAGTCCGGCTGCCATATCACAGTTCCTCCTATTTTTCCTTGTCTGGGTCCCGGGGTTTTTTCACCTCTGCCGGCGCCTGCGATGCATCCGATGCCTGCTTTCCGGTGAGTCGTTGAATGTCCTCGTCAATGGCCGCCTGCTCCTCGCTGGGAAAGCGCCGGATGTCGATGACGTCGGTAGGCTTTAAGGCCCAGATCAAAGCCTGAATCCATGGTACGATAGCCAAAAAGCCGGCCCAGGCCATGAGGTTCACCGCCTCGGCCTCGGGGTGCTTGCGGGCGATCGCGAGCTTGCCCGGGAGCCCCAGGATTAGAAGAACACAGCCCCCAATTGCCGCGCCGATAATGATGAGAGCAGCAAACGTCGCGTAATCCCAGAAGTTTAGTTGAGAACCCATGTTCTCCCCCTTTGTTTAGATCCCTTTTTGACTGCTCCCCGGTTGACGACGGAATGGTTCACGAATTTGGTGAGCGATCTGCGAATCCGGGTCAGGTTCGCAGAGTGCCGCGGCTTCCGGACACTGAAGGCTGAGAGTTACCTCTCCAGTTACTCCGTGAAGCCCCTCAGGGCTTGGCAATGGCACCGTATTGGTGTAATACCTCAAGCAGGCCGTGGAAAATCAGTCCCATCCCCATGGCGGACACGAAAAAACCGACAATGCGGGTGGCGGCATCGACCCCCTGAGGACCGATTCGGCCCAGAATTTTCCTGGCATAGGACAGAATTAAACAAGTGACGGACATCGTTGCCAAAATCGCCCCGACGATCGCAGCCATGGCACTAAAATTGGTAAAAGGATGTCTCACCAGCGAGGACATGCCGATAATCGTGGCGATAGCCCCCGGACCAAACATGATCGGCATGGCCAGTGGCACGAAGGCCACGTTTTGATCTTGCCGGGCCGACTCGCTGCCGCCGGCCGGGACGACGTCACTCGCGTCGGACGGCAAAAAAAGACTGAAGCCGATGCGCAGCAGGACAATTCCGCCGACGATACGAACCATGCTGAGCGGAACTTCGAAAACCTTGAGCATCACGGTGCCGAAGACCAGGAAGAAAAACATCAGCACGGTGGCATAGCAACAGGAGCGGCGGGCGACCTGGCGATGCTCCCGGTCGTCTTTGCCTTGCATGAGTTTAAGAAATATCGGCAGGGCCTCGAGCGGATTGACCATGGCCAACAGCGTCGTAAACGTCCCGACGAACAGGGTCGATAGTTGTTCCATCACATTTCCTCGGGTTCGAAAGTAAAAGGAATGCTGGGATAGATCGTTTTCATCTTTTCATGCCCTGTATCCTCTCCGAGGCGCAGGCTTAAACCACCGGCATGGAAGCCCCACGGGCTGGAAGGGGAGCCGCAGGCCGCAATCCATTTCTCATTTCGGGGTTGGAATGATCTTAGACCAGACGAAGATCGAAAGTATGAGTTAGACTTAATTAAAAAGCGAAAAATGTGCCAGGCCTGTGACCCCAGGCCGATGACGAGATAACTTCTTGAAAACAAAAGCTTTCTTGATAAATAGAGACTTCGAGCAGGTTGTCGAAAACAGAATGCTTTTGCCGAAATATCGGCAGTAAGGCAATATTTCGTCATCTTCCGGTGCGACGTTTGATGCCCAGTTTTTTCATCTTCGACTGCAGGGTGGTGCGCTTGAGCCCCAGAACTTCGGCGGCACCGCCCTGGCCCGTAAGGCGCCAGCCGCTTTTCTGCAGAACGCCGAGGATGTGCCTGCGTTCGACATCCTCCAGGCTTAGATTTGATGAGATTTCAGACGACGTCATCCGGGGTGCTTGCACGGTCAGGGTTTTGCCGCTGCAGACAATCATGGCGTGTTCGACAACATTTCTCAGCTCCCGGGCGTTGCCCGGCCAGGGGTAATGCTGCAGATTTTCCATGCTTGGGCGCGGGATGTGGTCGATGCGCTTGCCCATCTTCTTCTCATACTGCCTGACGAAGGCCCAGACCAGCAGGGGAATATCCTCCGAACGTTCCCGCAGGGGGGCTACGCTAATAGGGAATACGTTCAGCCGGTAATACAGGTCCTTTCTGAATTTGCCTTCGGCGACATCCCGGGCGAGATCCCGGTTGGTGGCCGCGATGATGCGCACATTCACCTGCAGCGGTTTGGTGGATCCCAGGCGTTCGAAGCGGCCCTGTTCAAGCACCCGCAGCAGCTTGGCCTGCACATCCTGCGGCAAATCGCCGATCTCGTCCAGGAACAGTGTGGCCCCGTCGGCCACCTCGAAACGTCCTGTCATCCGGGTCAGGGCGCCGGTATAGGCACCCTTTTCCCGGCCGAAAAGCTCGCTTTCGATCAGGGTGGGCGGCAGCGACGCGCAGTTGACGGTCACCAGGGGCCGGTTATTGCGCGCGCTCAGCCGATGAACGGCCCGGGCCAGAAGCTCCTTGCCGGTGCCCGTTTCCCCCTGGATCAGGACGGTGGCATCGGTCCGGGCGACCTGCTCAACCTGGGCGAGGATCTGCTTCATGGCCTGGCTGCGGCCGACGATTTCCTCGTGCACGTTCTGAAGCTCGATTTCCTCCCGCAGGTAGATGTTTTCCTTTTCCAGCTGCCGTTTGAGCTGTTCGATATCGCGCAGTCTTTCCTGCAGCTGCTCCTCCATTTTTTTGCGTTCGGAGATGTCGAGGGACACACCCATCAGGCGCTCCGGCTCCCCTGACGGATTGAAATACGGCCGGCCGCGAGCATCCAGCCACCGGATGGCACCGTCCGGGTGTATGATGCGGTATTCCTCCCGAAAATCCTCGTGCGTCAGTATGGTTTGCTCCACGCGCCGGCGAATCCGCTCGCGATCATCGGAGTCGACTCTAAGGACGAAATCCTCGAAGTGCAACTCCTGATCCGGGGTAAAGCCATAAAGCTCCCGGGCTTTTGCAGTGGCCCAGATATGACCGCTGGCAATCTCTAAAATCCACAGGCCGGCTTCCGCCGAAGTGGCAGCCAGGTTCAGGCGCGCCTCGTTTTCGCGCAGCACTTCCTCTGAATGCCTGCGAGCGAGCGCATTGGCAAATACCTCCGCAATGAGCCGCATTCTGTGAACCAGGTCCCCCGGCCATACCCGCTCCGCATTCACTGACACCAGCACGCAAGACCCCAGCGCTTTTTGCCCGATTGCCATCGGGATTGAAAGAAGCGATTTCATGCTTTTGGCCCGACAAAGTTGCCGCTCCTGTTGTGCTTCAGACGGCAAATCTTCCAGCCGATTCATCACCACCGGCTTTCCTTGAGTCAATTGAGCCATGTACCACGGCATTTGATCCTTCGAAAGGGAACCGGGCGCCGGTTCGACCCCTTCCAGATGATACTCAAAGGCGCTCATCAACTGAGTCCCGTCTTCGGAAAATAGCCCGAGGGTGCACCGATCCGCGTCGAAAAATTCAGTGATGCGCTGAAGCCACTTATTGATTTCGGTGTCGACATCTCCGGGCGAAATGTTGACAAAACCGGCCGAGAGATCGGAAATCAGGCCTTCAAACCGCAGTCGCTCCTTCAACTGCTGCCTCGTCTGGGCAAGCATCAGGGTATTGACAAGGATCTCTCCCAGCAGGCGCAGCCGGGGAATATAGTCCTGCGGCCAGGCAAATTCTTTGCGGACCGCATTGATGGAAATGATGTAATCGACCGCGGCGCCGACGGAGATCGGAATGTTCAGGGCGGATCGAATTTCCATTTCCTCGTATGTTTGCCTGTCGACCGCTGCCGCGCCCGGCAGCTCATCGCGTGTCGTGAAGGAGACGACTTCATTGCGCTGAATGATTTTTTCGTAGACCCAGGGAAACAAATGGATGGGAAGATCGGCATCTTCCGGCACGGGGGGAATATCAGGAGCATAGGCAACATGGGTGATCCGAAAGAAAGTATCTTTCGGTGAAACCCGTATCAGGCCGCAGCGGTCCACCTGGAAAAATTCGAGTATCTGCCTCAGGGCGCTTTGAATTTCCAGGTCGACCTGATCCGGGGCTATGTTGATAAACCGGGCCGAGAGGTCGGACAACAACCGTTCAAACTGGAGGCGTTCTTTCAGGGCCTTATCAGTCTGCTTATTTTTTGTATTTTCCTGCTCAAATTGTAGGTTGTCGGTCTTTACGCTTTGAGCTCGGTCCTTGCCCATCAGAAGCCTCCCTGAGTACTTCTGCCTCTGCTGCCATCATCCTAGATTCTTGAATACGGACCCATTCGGTCAGAGTCCCCGGAATCGTCGATCCGGGTGCCCTCGATCCCCAACGGCCCATAAAAAGTTATTATTTACACCCGAAGCCGATCTGTTGTCAATTTCATGTTTGACCCTGTACGGTCTGAGTGCATCGAAAAATACTTTACAGCAGGGTTTTCCCCCGGGCCAAACCGGGTGCAGCCAAATCGGAAATTTTTTGCACAATCTCAGGGCTAAGGATGATATCAGCTGCCCTGGCGTTTTCCGTTACACGGTCCGGTTGGCGGGTGCCTGGAATGGGAATAATATCCTGGCCCTGATGAAGCAGCCAGGCCAGAGAAAGCTGGGCGGCCGTGATGTCGAGTTCTGCAGCTAATTTCATCAGGGGTTCAAAGCGCTGCTTGTTGGCGGCGAAGTTATCGCCCTGGTAGCGGGGATTGTTGTTGCGAAAGTCATCGGCCCCAAGCACGTCAATCGTGCCGGTCAAAAATCCGCCGCCCAGCGGGGACCACGGAACCAGCGCGATGCCAAGCTCCCGCAAGGTCGGCAGTATTTCCGTTTCCACCTCCCGCCGCCAGAGCGAATACTCGTATTGGACGGCGGCAATCGGATGGACCTTATGGGCGCGGCGAACCTGTTCGGCGCTGACGTTACTGAGCCCCAGGAAATGGACCTTCCCTGCGCTTACGGCTTCGGACATGGCACCGACAGTTTCTTCGATGGCAGTTGCCGGATCGGGATAGTGAGCGTACCACAGATCAATATGGGACATGCCCAGACGGTTGAGGCTGTTTTCAAGGGTGCGCTGCACGTATTCGGGCTTTCCATTGATTTTCAGTGAGAACCCCCAGCCTGTCGGCACATCCGTGCCGGTTTCGTCCGGATCGAACACAATGCCGAATTTTGTTGCTATAAAGGCCTCGTCTCGCCGATCGGCCACGGCGCGGCCGACCAGTTGTTCGTTGTGTCCATTGCCGTATGCGTCGGCGGTATCGATTAAAGAGCACCCTTCGGCAAGGGCGTGCCGGATAACTTTGATGGAACTGTCTTCATCAGTGCTCCCATAATACCCTTCGAGGCCCATCGCGCCGTATCCGACAGCTCCAACGGAGGGACCGTCCCTGCCGAGATTTCGATGTGGTTTCATTTGTATTTCTCCTTTCGATCTATCTCGAGCTTTTTCAGCTCTCTTCGCATAATCTTGCCGGTGGCGGTCATGGGCAGTTCGTTGACGAATTCGACTTCACGGGGGTATTCGTGGGCCGCCAGCCGGGTCTTAACAAAGTTCTTGATATCCTCTGCAACCTCCGGTCCCGGGGTCACATCCGCTTTTGGAACGACAAAGGCCTTGACGATTTCGGTTCGCACCTCATCCGGGCTGCCGACCACAGCCACCATGGCCACAGCCGGGTGTTTCATCAGGCAGTCTTCGATTTCAGCCGGCCCGATGCGATAGCCTGCGCTGGTAATCACGTCGTCCTTGCGGCCGTTGAACCAGAAGTACCCGTCGGCGTCTTTTTGGGCCAGATCGCCGGTTAAGAGCCAGTTGCCGATAAATTTTTTGCGGGTGGCGTCCGGATTGCGCCAGTACTCCAGGAACATGACCGGGTCGGGACGCTTGACGGCGATTTCTCCCACGGTTCCTTCTTTTACCGGGTTGCCCTGTTCATCAATAACGTCTACCCTGTGGCCCGGGATGGCCCGTCCCATAGAACCGGGTCTGATTTCCATGACCTCCGCACAGCAGCCCACGATTAGATTGCACTCGGTTTGACCATAAAACTCGTTGATGGTCACTCCCATGACATCTCTGCCCCAATCGAGCAGCTCTTCGCCCAGGGTTTCACCACCGCTGCCGATGCTGCGCATATTGAACTTATGCCGGCTTTTTGGATCCGGTACCTGCCGCATTAGTTTCAAGGCCGTGGGCGGCATAAAAGCATTGCGGACATTGTACTTGGCAATCAGGTTAAAGGCTTCTTCAGGGTTGAACTTTTTGGCCCGACGCGCCAGCACCGGTATGCCGTGGTGCCAACTGGGAAAGAGCACGTCGATCAGCCCCCCGATCCAGGCCCAGTCGGCCGGGGTCCAGAACAGATCATTTTCCCTGGGAAAGAAATTATGGGGAAATTCGACTCCCGGCAAATGCCCCAGAAGGGTACGGTGGGCATGCAGTGCGCCTTTGGGAGGCCCGGTGGTGCCGGAGGTATAAATGATCAGGGCCGGATCATCGGCCCGGGAATTGACCGGCTGAAAGTCTGAGGATCCTTTTTCAATCAGATCCCAGAATCCCTGCACAGGGCCATCCTCTTGGTCTCCGGTCACCAGGATGGTTTGCAGTTCAGGAAGACTATCCCGGATTTCCATAATCTTGGGCAAATTGTCAGCATCCGTCACAATGGCCCTGGCTCCGCTGTTGGCCAGGCGATATTCGAGGGCATCGGTGCCGAAAAGCGTGAAAAGGGGTATGGCCACCGCTCCGACCTTATAGGCTGCGATATGACTGATAGCGGTCTCGGGGCATTGGGGCAGCAAAATCCCCAGACGATCCCTGCCGCCGATATTGGCGGCCTGCAGTCCATTCGCCAGTTTGTTGGAAAGATTTTTCAAATCCCGGAAGGTATACCTGGCAACGCGTCCGTTTTCATCCTCATAAATCAGGGCCAGACGTTTGCCCTGATCGGCCCACTTATCGCAGATATCGACGCCGATGTTGTAAAACTCCGGGATCTGCCATTGGAACGAATTGTACACATCTTCGTATGTTTTTCCAGGTTTTAGCATACCCCTTATTCCTTGCTTTCTTGGCAAAAACGAAATGCTGTTCTAAATAATAAAGTGTTTTGTGTTTGGTATTTAGTGTTTAGTCTAACCAAAATAATTTATAACCACATTTGTCAAACACAAAAACCGAAACACCAAAAACTTGAGGAATTCGGCTTTTTGCGAATTCCTCAAATTCAGGTTCCTACCACAAGCCCGCCGTCCACGCGCAGGACGTCTCCCGAAATAAAACTGGCTTCGTCAGAAGCCAGAAAAAGATAGGCATTGGCGATATCCCGGGGCTGTCCCATCCGGCCCAGGGGCGTGCGTTTTTTCATACCGTCCAGAATGCTATCGGGCATAGACGAGATGATATCCGTGGCCGTAAACCCGGGTGCCACCGCGTTGACCCGGATATTATGGCGGCCCAGTTCCCGGGCCCAAACCTTGGTCATGCCGATCACACCGGCCTTTGTGGCGATGTAGTTGGTTTGTCCCAGATTCCCGTCCATACCGACGATGGAGGACGCGTTGAGGATCACGCCGCCGCCCTGCCGGATCATGGCCGGGGCCACGGCCTGGGTGCAGTTGAACACCCCCTTGAGATTGATCGCCACCACCAGATCGAAATCAGCTTCCGGCATCTGGCGGATGAGCTCACCATCCTTTATTTTAACCAGCAGGCTGTCACGCACAATACCGGCATTGTTGACCAGAACGTCGATTCGCCCATATCTTTCCAAGACTCTTTTCACCCAACTGTCCACCGATCCACGGTCGGTAACATCCACCCGAAAAAAGGTGGCATCCGGACCTAATTCCTTGACCGTCTTTTCGCCCCTTTTGGAATCCACATCACAGATAGCTACCTGTGCACCCTCTTCTGCGAATCTGAGGGCCGTGGCCTTGCCGATTCCTGCTGCACCCCCGGTAATCAGGGCAACTTTGTCTTTCAGACGCATTTAAAACCCTCCCTTTATTTTCTTCATGCTGACCCAGGAGAACCCCTCGACGGACCGCATGGAAACTTATTGTTCCTTTAGAAACTCTCGAATAACCTCATCCCTGGCCCCATGGGGCTGAAAAACAATGCCGTAATGATTCAGGCCTTCGACGTCAAATCTGCGGGCATGCGGAATTTCCCGGGTCATCCTGTCGATGACATCTTCGGGCAACAGGATATCGTCCTGGCTCAATAAGCCGTTGGTGGCACGCAGGATGAGGACATCACATTTCAGGCGGGGATAATAAGGGGCGCAATCGACTTTTTTAATGTTTGCGGCTTCCTCCTGGATATGGGCCGGGGCGATATTGGTACGCACGCCGCCTTCAACCGTTTCGATTTCGTAGCGGTAATAGGCTTCGGTAACCGCAGACCAGGGCTGGATATAGGGGGCCGCCTTCATTTTTTCCAAATAAGCCTCGGCGGAGGGGAAAACCTGTCCCAGCCGGTCCAGGGCCGGCTTTATTCCGACAAACACTTTTTCCATTTGCCCTTTCGATAAATCCCCACCACCGTCGACCAGAATGAGGCGGTCAACCCGCTCTGGATATTCAGCCGCAAAATCCAGGCCGATAAAAGCCCCCAGTGAATGTCCCATGATCACGGCTCGATCAAGGCCCAGGTCATCTAAAAGGCAATTGATGTCCCGCAGATGATAGTCGAGGGCATACCCCCGGGGTGGTTTGTCCGACCGGCCCCTGCCCCGCAGGTCCATTGCAATCACATGGTAGTCGGGTGCCAGGGCCTCCGCCAGCGTATCCCAGCAACGGCAGTTGGCGGTAATCCCATGGATACAGAGAACAGGCTTGCCCGCACCTTCCCATAGCGCCAGATTGATTTCGATTCCGTCACCTTTTACTTTTTTCATGATCGGTTCCAACATGAATTTTCTCCTTAATTTACCCTTAGCATACGCAATTAATTGTGGCGCTGTGCATAGAAGTGCTTTCTCCGAGAAATATAGTCCTGAACGGAGCCAATAACCCCTTTAGGGAAAAATATGACGACCATGATGAAGAGTGTTCCGAAGAGAAGAAGCCAGCGTTCCAAAACGCTGTGCAGGAAAGTGGCCTGGGGCAGGAAGTCTCGGGCGATATGTTGAAGATCCGGCAAAAAGGTTTGGGTAATCAGAAGGAAGGCAGCACCCACAAAACCGCCGTAAAGGGTGCCCATTCCTCCGATGATGACCATGAGAAGAACATTGAGCATAATGGCCATGACTTCCAGACTCGACTCCGGATTCACAAACCCGACCCACGTGGCGTATAAACCGCCAATTAACGCGGCCGATACACACCCGAAAGTAATCGAGATCGTCTGAAAAATAAATGTTTTATAACCAAGCGCCACGGCCCGCTGTTCGTTATCGCGGATGGCCTGCAAAACCCGCCCTAACGGAGAATGGATAAACCGCAGCATCATTAAAAAAAGCCCCAAACAGGTAAATAAAATAAAATAATAGGTCACGGTCCTGCCCGTGATGTCGATACCCATAAATTCGCCCATGTTGAATGCCACCGAAAAAACGCCCGGCATGCTGATGCTGATTCCGTCCTCTCCTCCTGTAAAATGACTGAGTTTATTTGCCAAAACAATGGCCAACTCCGCAAGTGCCAGGGTGACCATCGCAAAATAGATAGCCTTAACCCGCAAAGAAATGAAACTGACAACCAGCGCCAGAACGATGGCAACCGCCATGGCCGATAGTAAACCAAACACCAGATTGACGTAAGAAGGGCTGCCATATTTTTCCAGCAAAAACGCTACGCAATACGCGCCGATGCCGAAAAACATGCCGTGGCCGAAGGAAAGAATTCCGGTATATCCCAGCAAAATATCGAAACTGGCGACCAGCAACGCAAAGATCACAATCTTTATCGCCAGATCAACGGTTTTAAAAGATGGAAATAAAAAGGGTACGAGCAAGAAAAGGATTAAAATACCCAGCTTTAGAAAAGAACTGCCACTGGTGAACTGTTGCCTCTTCTCCTTGTTGCGAACAATCTGTACCGGTGTTAGGTCTGCCACATCCTAATCCTTACCAGTTTTCTCTGGTTACTGGTTTTTGATTGCTGGTCACAATAACCAGAGACCAGTGACCAGGAACCAGCAACCAGTCATTTTCCCGCCGCAAACAATCCTGTCGGCCGGATAAGCAAAATGACTATCATAATTAATATGTTTACTCCGGCGGCGGCCCAGGGGACCAGGTACGCCACGTAATTGTAAGACAACCCCACAATAAGAGCACCTACCAGCGAGCCGGTCACACTTCCCAATCCCCCGATGATCACCACGATAAATGCAAAAAGAAGATAGGTTGATCCCATGTCGGGGTACACCTGCAGGCTGAATATACTCATCGACAGTCCTCCCAGGGCCGCCAGAGCAGCCCCGGCAGCGAATACGCCGGTGAATAAAAGAAAAATATTATGCCCCATGGCCTGGACCATCTCGCGATTTTCCACGCCTGCCCGCACGATGGTACCTAACTTGGTCTTTTTAAGAATAAGCTGGAGGACTGCATAAACGATAATTCCAATTAAGATGCAAATCATCCGATATCTGGCAATAATGATATCGAAAATGTCCCAGTTTCCCTGAAAGGTCAGAGGCACGCTCATGACTTCATCGTTCGGCCCCCAGAATACGCGGATCAACTCTACCAGTACAATGGTGGCACCGAAAGTGATCAGGATCTGAAATAGATGGTTGCCATAGACCCGCCGGACAATGACTCTTTCCAGGATAATGCCCAGCACTGCTACCGCCGCCGTCGCCGCCAGGATGGCCACCAGAAATACACCTATATTCTGAAGAACCGAATCGGCTTCGACCCATTTTCTCAACCACTCGAAAACACTAAAACCGACATAGGCCCCCCAGGCAAACAGGGCACCATGGGCAAAGTTTAATACATCCATCAGACCGAAAATAATACTGACGCCGGAAGCTATCAAAAAGAGGAGCATCCCCATGGCCAGCCCGGCAATGGTGAGGGTGAGATAAATTTTAACGGGTATTCGCAGCAGCGGAAGCATCAAAAGAATGGCAGCTACCGCAACAATAGTGTGCTCGGTACTCCAACGTCTGGTGGCTATTTGCGACACTAAAGGTATTCCTTATTCTGACAGATTTTAACCCTGGTTTTGTACGGACTTGGCAATAGTTGTTCGTTAATCGTTATTTGTTACTCGTGGGAGTGGCTTTAAGCCACGTTCTGAAATGCTGACTTCCTCCATTTTCATCGCGGTTGGAAGCCGCTCCCACTAAGGCTTCATAAAGTGTCTGGTGCCTGACATCTGCCCGGAAAGCAACTAAACACTAAACACCAAATACCAAACACTCTAACCCAGGACATCTAACTTAAACCATCCCGTGTAATTTAGTTTCCAACTATTCAAATACCCAGATACCTGCTTTTCAATTCGTCATCATCAATGAGCTCTGCCATATGGTCGTTGTGCACGGACATCCCGTCATCCAGGATGTAGAAGTAATCGCCGACACAGCTGGCCATGTAAAAATTTTGTTCGACCAGAACGACGACGCTGTGCTTTTTAATTTGATTGATGGCTTCAATCAGGGCGTCTACAATAATCGGTGCCAGGCCTTTGGAGGGTTCATCGATGAGCAGCAGGGAAGTCTCGTTGACAATGGCCCGGGCAATGGCAAGCATCTGTTTTTGCCCGCCGCTCAGGATTCCGGCCTGGGCTTTCCAGAAGTTTTTGAGATCCCTGAACATGTCCAGGGTTCGCTCCAACCTCTGGCCCGTGGCCTCGTCATCAGCCAGCATGGCCACGCGCATGTTTTCCTCCACGGTGAGGCTGGCAAATATGCCCATATCCTCCGGGACAAAACCGAGGCCCAGGCGTGCAATTTCGTAGGGCTTTTTTTTCTGGATCTCCTGCCCGTTGAATATTATTTTGCCCCGGGACGCCGGCAAAAGCCCCATCACGGTCCGCAGGGTCGTGCTCTTGCCGGCGCCGTTGCGGCCGATAAGAACGGTGACCGCATCGGCTCTGGCCTCAAAGGAAAGCCCTTGAAGGATATGATGGTGGCCGATAAAGGTATGGGTGTCTTCAACTTTTAAAATGGTTTCAGTCAAGTTTGGCACCTCCGCCAAGATAGGCCTCCTGAACTTCCTTGCTGCGATGGATGGTTTCCGGATCTCCATCAGCAATCAGCCTGCCATCCTGGAGCACGGCGATGGAGTCCGAAAGAGACATAATCATGTCCATTTTATGTTCGACCAGCAGGATGGTCCGGTCTCTGGCAGATTTGATTTTCTCGAGGATTTCTAAAATTGCCGGAACTTCTTCCTGGGACATACCGGCCGTCGGCTCGTCCAGAAACAGGACCTTCGGCTCCAACGCCATCAGAATGGCTAATTCCAGCTTACGCTGTTCCCCGTGGGTCAGGGAACTGGCCGGATCCGCCCATTTGTCATCCAGAAGCATCTCCTGGAGAATGGCATAGGCTTCATCTTCGGTTTCTGAAAAATGAAGGTAATTGCGCCAGAAGTTGAGGCCAAAACCCTTGCGGGACTGGATGGCAACCCTGACGTTTTCCAGAACACTTAGAACCGGGAAGATATTGGTCAACTGAAAAGAGCGCCCCATTCCCAGACGCGTTCGCATGGCGGGCCCCAAATCGGTGATATCCCGCCCCTTGAGAAATACTTCACCCTCTGTGGCTTTATACTGACCGGTCAGCAGGTTGAATAAGGTGGTCTTCCCGGCCCCATTGGGGCCGATAATGGATTTAAAGGTGTAGGGTTCCACCTGTAAGCTGACATGATCAACCGCCACATGCCCGCCAAAGCGGATGGTCAGATCCTTAGTTTCGATTATCGGAGCTGTATTCTTTTCATTCATATTTATAATAGCGAACCTGGAAATCCGGAACCTGAATCATTATTTCCATGGGAGGTTGGCCAGGTACGATAAATTTGGCATGGAATCAGGATACTCTCTGGCCACCCTCCCCTTGATCCCCTCCCGTCAAGGGAGGGGAAACTAATTTGGGGAAGACATTATAAAATGCTGCTTCCGCCGATAAGGTATTTAGTAGATTTATTAAAATCGACAGAATACCTTAACTTTAGGCATTTTAGGCACTTTAGGCACTTTGAACTTTTTGTAATTACTTATTCATAATGGGCGGCGCCGTCTCTTCCATTGAAAGTTCCCTGGTGAGCATGGGAATGGCCCATTCCACATCCGGTTTGACGTCGAGTTCAAAGGCGTACATGGACTGCAGGGCCTGATGATCTTCCTGGCGAAATTTCATCATCCCCTTGGGGGTCATAAACTCCATGCCCTCCATAGCGGCAATCAGTTTTTCGGTGTCCGTACCGCCGGCCTTTGTGATGGCCTCAACAACGGCGCTGGCGGCTGCAAAACCGCCGCAGGTAAAAAAGTCCGGTGGTTCGTTGAAGCGTTTATAATGTTCTGCCACCAGCCAGTCATTGACGGGGTTTTTGGGGTTCTCATAGTAGTAGTAAATCGCGCCTTGCATGCCTTTCAGAGGTTTCATCGCCTTCAGGGCCGCCAGGACATTACCGCCGGTGGTAATCTCAATGCCGTACTTGTCCAGTCCGGCCGAAATCAGCTGGGTAATCGGTGAATTTTTTCCCGCCCAGATCACCCAGACATACTTGGGCGCAGGCAGATCCTTGAGGGCTTCGATTATCCGCTGGATCGGGGCCGTAAAATCCGTACCCTTGGGATCGGAGTACTCTTCATGCACGACCCTGGCACCGAGTTTTTCCGCCGCCTGTTTGTAGGCCGCGATGCCATCGCGACCAAAGGCGTAGTCCTGTCCGATACAGGCGATGCTGACCCCGGGTTTGGCGACGGCGACCGCATTGGAAATGGCATCCTGGCTGGAATTGCGGCCTGTTCGGAATATATAACGGTTCCAGTTTTGACCCGTAATGGAATCGGCCACCGCCGGCTCCACAATAAGGATCTTCTTAAACTGCTCCGCCACAGGCAGTACCGCCAAAGCAACACCGCTGCTGGTCGGTCCGATGGCCAGGTCCACCTTGTCGTCGCTGTAAAGCTTGGTAAGCAGCATTTTGGCTCTTTCGGCCTTGAGCTGGGTATCCTCGACGTAGAGCTTTACATCGCGGCCATTGATCTGATTGGATCCCTTGGTGAAGTATTCAAGCCCCATTTCAAAACCGGTAACCTCCGCCTTGCCGTAGATCTCGTAGGCGCCGCTTAATCCCTGGATAATACCGATCTTGATTGGATCCGCCGCCATGGCCTGTGAGAACATGAGGCCGGTAACCAGCAAAACCAAAATAAGCCAATTTAACATTCGTATTGCTTTCATGCGCTTTCCTCCTTTGGGGTTGTTAGTTGATGAAAAGCTTCCAGAATTTACATCAAGCGCTTTCTTTTCTTTTTTCATTTAATTCTTCTTCAAATTTTCTGAAAAATTCGTCTTTTTCTTTCCAGTCGGCCCCAAACTGCCTGTCGAAATAATCGCCCAATTTATCGAGCAGGTTTTTCCAGACCACCTTTTTGCTCCCGGTGACTACTTCGGCCAGATAGGTATCCAGTTCCGCCATCATTTCTTTGGGCAGAAAGGACACCGCCCCCAGTTGGATGGATTCCTTCAAGGCCTCCGGTGTCAGCGCATGGGCGGTGAGCATTACCGTCGGAAACCCTTTGGATACCGATTTTTTTAGCAGTTCAAACCCCCGGACGCCCATAACATCCAGGATAACGATATCGAATTTGAACCCGGCCAACAGTTGCATCGCAATCTCATAATCCTTGGCCCGGTATATCCGGCACATATCGAGCTGCTCGGTGATGGAATCCAGAATATCCGGTTCATCGTCCACGATTAATATGGCTTTATCTTTTAAAATCTTTTCTGTTCCCATGTTTCCTTTTCTCTAAATAATGGATCAATCAGGCAATTACTCCCGCTTACACCACCGAACACCGTAATTCTTCTTTAACGGCCTTTCTTCAGGTTGTCGGGACAAGTGGGTCTACTTGCTTTCGAAATAAGGCGCCCGCAGTTCGCGCTTTAAAACCTTGCCCAGGGCATTGCGGGGGAAATCATCACGGAATTTCACCCTGGAGATTCGCTGATACTTGGCCAGCTTGGGGTTGACCCACGCGAGGAGTTCTTCCTCCGAAATCGACAGGCCCTCCCTCACAATCACCATAGCGATGGGGGTCTCTCCCCATTTGGGGTGGGGGATGCCGATAACGATGGCATCCTGCACCGCCGGATGACGGGTCAGTACCTCTTCGATGTCGCTGGCAAAAATGTTGATCCCCCCGGAGATAATCATATCCTTTTTGCGGTCCAGGATGTAAAGAAACCCGTCTTCGTCCAGCTTTCCCATGTCACCGGTCTTAAGATAGGTTTTGCCCGCGGCATCCATCCAGATCGCTTCGGCGGTTTTGTCCGGGAGTTTGTAGTATTCGGGCATCAAAAACGAGCTGAAGGCCACAATTTCTCCGGCTTCCCCCCTGGGAAGCTCCCGCCCCTCTTCATCGATGATCCGAACATCCCAACCCACCAGGGGGAGCCCCACCGACTCCATTTTGTTTTGCATGTCCTCCGGCTTCAGGGTCGTGGCGACCCCTTCCGTCAAACCCCATAGCTCCACAAGCTCTCCAGAGAATCTTTTGATCACCTCAGCCTTGGTCTGGGTGCGCAGGGGAGAGCCGGCGGAATTCCATATCCTCATCGAGCTTAAATCATAACTGTCAAAGTCGGGCTGTTCCAGCAGGACCGTGAATTGGGTGGGGACCATGAAGGTGTGGGTGCATTTTTCCCTTTGGACCAACTCGAGAAAAGATTTAGGCTCAAAGGCGGGCATGATCACCAGGGTGCCGCCTGCAAACACCGTCGGCAGCATGGTCAGCCAGGTGCCGTTGGCGTACAGGGCTGTCGTTACAATATTGACGGCGCTGGAATCGATGCGGTAATCGATGGCGAACATGCTGGCAAATTGGGTCCGGTTGTGATGGGTGTGCAGTATTCCTTTGGGCACACCGGTGGTGCCGGAAGTGTACATGATGTTGAACGGGTCTTCGTAGCTCATGGCAATGCCCGGTTTCTCATCCGAGCTCTCATCAACCAGCGATTGGTAGGAATTCCACCCCTCGACGGGCCCACCCACTGCAAAAAAGCCTTCCGCGGCAATATTGCTGAACCCTGATCGATAGGGACCGATGTTGTCCTGCTGCCCGGACCCGACGAAAAGAAACCTGGAGTCCGAGTCGATCACCATGCGGGCAAGGGAATCCCCCGGCACCATGGCCGAAAGCGGCACGATGACCCCGCCGGCCTTGACCGTACCGAAGAGAATCTCCAGCACCTCGAGCCTGTTGGACGACAGCAGACTGACCTTGTCACCCTTATGCAGGCCCCGCTTTATCAGACCGTTGGCGACCTTGTTGATTCGGCGGTTAAACGCTCCCCAGCTAATGCGCTCATCGCCACAGAGCACGGCCGTCTTTTTGGCACGCCATTTACCGTGGCTGTCCATCACCTCGGTAAGGATAACGTCCGGATTATCGAATCGCTGCATGGCTCCTCCAGGCACTCCCATTTATGGCGGCTGCGAAATTGTAGCCTCAACCGCAGGGTCTGTCAATCATGCGGAAGAAACAAAAAAAACAGATCCCTGCAGCGGCCCTGCTAGGATCTAATTGGAAGTTTAGATCATCAGGTACTTTTGCTTTATCTCCTCATTGGCACTTAATTCTTCGATACTTCCCTGGTATTTAATTCTACCTCTGTCGATCACATAGGCCCGATCCGATGTCAGGGTGGCAAACTTGACATTTTGCTCGGAAAAGAGAATCGTCAGCCCCATTTGCTTTAACTTTAAAATTTGCTGCCCCAGGTCCTTGACCACCAGAGGCGCCAGCCCTTCCACGGGCTCATCTAAAAGAAGCAGGTCGGGGTTGCCCATCAGGGTTCTTGCCAGCGTCAGCATCTGCTGCTCACCCCCGCTCAGGGTTCCGCCGTGCTGATGCTGTCTGTCCGCGAAAACCGGAAAAAGTTCATAGATGCGCTCGACCGTCCAGGGGTCGCCATCCAAATTTTTAGGGATCTTGCGGCCCAGCTCCAGGTTTTCCAGAACCGTTAGGTCGGGGAAGATCAGGCGGTTGTCCGGCACATAGCCCATTCCCTGCTGGGCGTTGTGATGGGGCGGTCGGCCGCGAAGCTCCTCATCATGAAATTGGACACTGCCCGATTTGGGAGGCGTCAGCCCCATAATGCTTCGCATGGTTGTGGTCTTACCGGCCCCGTTGCGGCCCAACAAACAAACGATTTCACCGCGGTCGACACTGAGAGAAACATCAAAGAGGATATGGCTTGTCTCATAGTAGGTATTGATCTGTCTGACATCCAGTATCATGCTTCCTCCCCGAGGTAAATTTTCTGAGCCGTTTGATTGGATCTGACTTCCTCCGGGGTGCCCTGGGCAATGATGGCGCCCTGATGCAAAACCGTCAGCCGCTTGGCATATCCGAAAACAACCGCCATGTCATGCTCGGTAAATAGAATGGTCAGACTCATCTCCTGGTTCAAGCGTTTGACCAGATTCATCGTCTCATGGGTTTCATCTCGCGACATCCCGGCCGTCGGCTCATCCAGAAAGAGCAGTTCCGGTTTACTGCCCAAAGCAATGGCCAGTTCCAGTCGTTTTTTATCTCCCTGGGAAAGGTTTCCGGCGATCATGTTGGCATGCCGGGAAAGCCCCGCCACTTCAAGGAGCTCCGAGGTCTCTTTTTTTGCCAGGCGGTGCGCCGGTGTAAAAAAATTGAGCGTTCTTTTTTGCTGGGCCAGGATCGCCTGCCGGACATTTTCATAGGTAGTCAGGGCAAGGTAAATATTGCTGACCTGAAAGGCCCGGGCGATGCCAAGCCGGGAAATTCTGTGGGGAGGCCAGTTGGTGATGTTTTTGCCCTGAAAAAGCACCCTGCCCGAATCTGCCCGGTGATACCCTGTCAGAAGATTAAAGAAGGTGCTCTTTCCGGCCCCGTTGGGGCCGATAATGGCGGAAAGCTCCCCGGTCTGCATCTCATAACTGACATCGCAGGTCGCCAGAAGTCCGCCGAAAGCCTTGTTGAGATGCTCCACTTTAAGAATTGCCATATCATTATGTCTCCGTATCTATAGGCCCCTGCGGCCCGGCCCTTAAATCTCTGGCGCCCAGGGTCTTGAACTTTGATTGGGCCAGCCCCAGGACCCCACCGGGCATAAACAACACCACGAAGACGATCACCAGACCGATGGTCAGCGGCCAGTATTCGGTAAAGCCTGTGACAAAGGCAAACAAAAAGGTGTAGATCACCGAGCCGATCATGGGTCCGAAAAAACCCAGGGGTCCGCCGATGACGGTCATGAAGACCGGCACGCCGGATTGGTGCCAGTTACACAGGTCCGGGGCAATGCTTCGATTGAAGGGCCCTAATAAACCTCCGGCCAAACCGGCAAACATGCCCGCCACCACAAAATTGATCAGCATATATTGGCTGACATTGATACCGATAAAACGGGTCCGGTCGGCGTTTTCCCGAATCGATCGCATGGTATACCCGAATGGGGATTCACTGATAAACCACATCACGATCAGGGCCGCAATCACAATAAAAAGGGTGAAGTAATAATAGGCCGAAGCAGTCATGAGCCATGCGGGCGGGGCAATGCCCTGCAAACCATTGTCGCCGCCGGTAAACGAGTACCACTGGAAAATGATATAGTAAAGCATTTGGCCGAAGGCCATGGTCAAAATGGCGAAGTAGATGCCGGTCAGGCGCACACAGAAATAGCCGATGACCAGGGCAAAGAATCCGGCTGTGACCATGGAAACCGCCAGAGCGACCGGCAGGGGGACGGAGGTCTTTACCAGCAGCAGGCCGGTGGCATAGGCACCCACCCCGAAATAGGCCGCATGGCCGAAGCTGAGCTGGCCCATGTAGCCAAAAATCATGTTAAAGCTCACCGCGAACAGTCCGAGAATCAAAATCTCAATCGCGACGTGAACCCAGAATTCCCCGATAAACAGGGGCAAAAGAAGCATGGCGATAAAGACCAGTCCCAGCCACCAGTATCTAATCATGGGATCGCACCTTTTTTGAGTAGGTTTTTCTCTTTAAGCCCTGGTGGGCGTTCCAAACAAACCCCAGGGACGTATGATCAATATAAATGCGGTCACAACAAATATCAGAACCAGGGCGCCCTGGGGCCAGAAAAGGATGGAGAAGGCATACACTTCTCCGACAATCAGGGCCGCCACAAAGGTACCCAGAAGGCTTCCAAACCCGCCGATGACCACCACGCAGAAGGCTTGAATGACGACGGCCATATCCATTCCCAGTGTGATAGAGCCCACCGGGGCCTGAACCGCACCGGCCAGACCCGCAATAAAAATCCCCAGGGCAAACACCCCGGAGTAGATCCTGGGGATCGGGATTCCCAGGGCACTGACCATCTCGCGGCTGAAGACCGCGGCCCTGACAATATGACCGTAGCGGGTCTTCTGTAAAAACCACCACAGGCCGACGGCCACGGCCAATCCGACCAGGATGACGAAAATAAAATAAGAGTCAAACGGCATCCCGAAGATAAACACCGGGCCTTCCACCAGCGGCGGCCGTTCGATAAGCTTGTCTTCCACGCCCCAGACAATCTTGATCAAGTCGCCGAGAATCAGGACCAATGCATAGGTGAGCAGCAGTTGTTCCGGCAGTTCACGCTTGTATACCCGCCGGATCAACACCACCTCGATCACCCAGCCGATAGCGGCCAGAACCAGGGCGGCCAGGGGTATACTGAGCCACAGGCCAAAGGCATAATCCTGCATCAGGAACCAGAAAGTGTAGCAAACGTAGGCCCCGACCAGCCACAGGGTCGCATGGGCAAAATTAAGAATGTTCATCACACCGAAAATGAGGGACAATCCCGAAGCGATCAGAAACAACATCATGCCCCGGGACAGTCCGCTCAAAAACTGCGCAAAAACCAATGAAGCGTCCATATGCTTTCCTCGGTTGGTTTATTTCGCTCTGGCGGCGACTATCTCTTCTTCGGGCCGCCAGGAATCCGGACCTTTAACCTCGACCAGGTCATGGTAGATGGGAAAGGGGTACTTGGGATCGTCAGCCACCACACCGATATAGGAAGAGCAGCTCAACTGGTTGTCAATCGTGCGGAAATAGAGCCGGCCGCGGGTCGTGTCAACGGTTGCACCTTTCAGGGCGTCTTTGACTTTATCCGTGTCGATGCTGCCCGCCTTTTCGACTCCCTGTTTTAAAACATAGACCGCATCATATTCCATCACGGCCCAGTCACTTGGATAACGGTCATACTTGGCCTTAAAGCTTTTGACGAAATTGGCCATCATGGGCACATCTAAATGGGCAAAGAAGGGGGCGCGGCTCAGGCCGACCATCCCGCGGGTCATACTTTTTGCTTGAACGATGAGTTCCGTGACACTGATCAGTGACCCGGGGTAGGGAATTTTTTCGAAAAATCCATAGGCCGTGGCCTGCTTCATCCAGGCGACGTTGTCTTTTGCAGCCACCGAGCCAATCACGAAATCCGGCTTCTGCCCCATGATCGCCGTAATATAGGAGGTATACTGAGTTTCGCCGAGGGCCGGCCAGAACTCTTTTGTCAGTTTCAAATCCGGTGCGAGCTGTTTCAACAGCGCCACCGTGTTGTTTTGGGTGGATCGGCCCCACTCATAGTCCGAGGCAATGGTGATATAATTCTTCCAGCCTTTCTTTTTGGCAAGCTCGGCCACACCCAGGACAACAGCTTTGGCCTGCATATAACTGTTGGGAACGACCTGGTAGGTGTAAGGGCTGAAATTGACCATGGTGATGTTTTCCGAGTTGCTTATGGCCGGGATGTGAAGGACCTTGTACTCCTGGGCCACCGGCTTGATTGCCACGGCACAGGCACTGGAATAGGTCCCCAAAATGGCCCGCACCTTGTCTCTTAAGATCAGGTCCTTGGCCTCACGCACGGCCACATCAGGCTTGGTATGGCTGTCCCGGATAAAGAGTTCGATGGGATGTTTACCCAAAAAGCCGCCCTGGGCATTAATCTCTGCGACCGCCAGCTCGATGGCGTCGACACCGTCTTTGCAATAGAGCGCCCCCGTGCCGGTGATTGCCAGATTAACCCCCAGGTTATAGGGCTCCGCCGCCAGGCCGGTGCCCGCAAGTGTGAATCCGCCTAACAACATCAATGCGCAAACGATTATGGTAGTCTTGGATTTCATGATTTTCTCCTTTTGTGAATGATACTGTCCTTAATTCTTCACATTCATTTCATTCGGCATGCCTATTCTCGCAGTTTGAGGATCACCCCCTTTCGGTCTTCAAATTTGGAAATCGAAAAATAAGGATCTTTCAATTAACACCCAACCGCTCAGTAAGTCAGCACCATCCCCCCGTCAAATAGCAAATCACCGCCGATGAGATATTTTGCAAACCGTGAAAACCCGAAAACAAACAGGTTGCCGACGTCAATGGGTGTCATCATCTCTTTAATACGCGAAGGTCCCATCATGACATCGCGCACGACTTCGTCGGGTGTGATCCCCCGCTGTTCAGCCTGGGACGGAATTTGTTTTAAGGCCAGTGCGGTTTTAACGAAACCGGTGCTGACGGTAAATGACCGGATTCTGCCTTCACCTTCCGCTGAGATCGACTGGGCTAAGGCCCGCAAACCGAATTTGGTAATATTGTACACCGACTTGTTGATCGTACTGATGTGGCCATGTATGGAAGCCATATTTCCGATCACCCCCACGCCGTCATCGGTTTGCCGCATGAGGGGGATGCACAGTCTGGAAAGAAAAAACGGTGCGCGCAGCATCAGCCGCTGCATAACGTCATACTTTTCCATGGGAAAATTTTCGATGGAATTGATATGCTGAATGCCGGCAATATTGGCCAGGTATCGTATCGTGCCGAGTTTGGCAGCTTCGGCCACAGCGTGAGCCACTTGCTCATCTTTACACAAATCCGTTTTTAAAAAGATCATCTGGCCGCCCATTTCCCGGGCCAATTTCTGGGTCTCTTTACCGCCGTCCTCATCGACATCCAGTCCGACTGTCATCAAATTGTTGGCTGCTGCTGCAACTGCCGTGGCTCTGCCGATACCGCTGGCAGCTCCCGTGACAATACAAACGTTGTTGGAGTTAAAGAGACTGTCGGCCAGAACCAGGATATCTTTTCTGGTGATTTCAGGTTCTTGAATATCCAATTTTCCCCCTAAGCCGAAAGATTGGTAGATAAAAGGAAGGAGCACAATCTCACGATACCAGTGTGCGAAATATGTGCCATATTATTTTTAGACCCGTTACCGTCCCATTTACAGGTTACATATTGTTAAAAATTTAATATAATCCCGAAGCCTTAGCCCCATATAGAGCAGAGATGCGTTTTCAGTTGAAATTTTTTTTCTATAGCGGTATAAGATTTACATGCGTATCAAAACAAATACATGTAGTTTAATTGATACGGAGGATCGCTATGGCAACTTCAGGCACCAGGACCACCGGAACCGGTAACAGGCGCAGGCAAAGCGTTCCTCATCGCCGCCAGCCTAAAGCCGGATTGCACCGGCAGCTGGAAATGTATGAGCTGATTTTCGATTGTATCTACAACGGTATCATGGTGACCGATGCCGAAGGATACGTCACCCATTTCAACAAGCCCTATGGTCAATTTTTAGACCTCGAACCCGCACAGCAAATCGGCAAACACTGTACCGAAGTTATTGAAAATACGCGCATGCACCTTGTAGCCCAAACCGGCCAGGCCGAGATCAATCAGAGCCATTTGATTAAGGGGCAAAATATGGTCGTCCAGCGCATTCCGATCTGGAAAGACGATAAAGTAATTGGCGTCTTCGGCCAGGTTATGTTCAAAGACGTCAAAGATGTCGGCAAACTGGCCGGGGAACTGTCCCTGTTGGAATCCAAAGTCAAGCTGTATGAGGAGGAACTCATCAATCTGCGCTCAACCCGCTACACCTTTGACAGTATCGCCGGCAAAAGCGAAATCCTTACCAATCTGAAAAGAGAGGCGCTGCGGGCATCTGCCAATCATTTTCCGGTCCTCATAACCGGTGAAAGCGGCACAGGCAAAGAGCTTTTTGCCCAGGCCATTCATCATGCCAGCCCCCGCAGAGCCCACCCCTTTGTGCGCATAAACTGTGCCGCCATCCCCAAGGATCTCCTGGAATCGGAGCTTTTCGGTTATGAAAAGGGCGCCTTTACCGGCGCCGGCACCGCCGGCAAACCCGGCAAGTTCGAATTGGCCAAGCACGGCACCGTCTTTCTGGATGAGGTCGGAGACCTGCCCCTCGAGATGCAGCCCAAGCTGCTGCGGGTCATCGAGGATAAGGAGTTTGAACGGGTCGGCGGCACCAGAATCATTCAGTCGGATTTTCGCGTTATTGCCGCCACCAACCAGAATCTCGAGGAAATGCTGGCCGGCAAGCGCTTTCGCAAAGATTTATTCTACCGCCTGAATGTGATCCCGTTGCATATTCCAGCGCTGCGGGAGCGCAAAAACGACATCCTGCCCACGGCCCGCCACCTGTTGGAACAAATCGCCGGGGAAGCGAACTTTTCTGAGATAAAAATTGACCGGGACGCCGCCAGGGTTCTGAAAAATTATGCCTGGCCCGGAAACGTCCGGGAGCTGTGCAACGTTCTTGAGCGGACCATGCCGACCCTGGGCGGCGACAACATCTACCGGGAAAATCTTCCGTTTTACCTGCACCACGGCCGTCAGAAATTTTCCGAAAAATATCAGTCATCTTTAAAAGATGTTCAGGCCACGACGGAAAAAGATGCCATTCGCCACGCCCTGCTGGAAAGCGGTAACAATAAAGCCGGGGCCGCCAGGATGCTGGGAATTCACCGCACGCAGCTGTACAAAAAAATGAAAAAATTCAACCTGCCGCTTTAAATCGATAGATATTTTTCGTAGGTTTCCCGGGACAGGTCGCTGATGGCGCCTGCATGGCGAATCCGTCCCTGTTGAATGATATAGGCGCGATCGCAGACGGCCTGAGCAAAATTCAAATTTTGCTCTGCCATCAGTACGGCAACGCCTTCCGCTTTGAGCTTGCCGACCGTCTTGGCCAGTTCCGACAGGATCACAGGCGCCAATCCTTCCGAAGGCTCGTCAAGGATGATCAGCTGGGGATTGCCCATTAAGGTGCGGGCGATGGTCAGCATCTGTTGCTCTCCCCCGCTCAGATTTGCTCCACATTGGCCGGGTTTTTCTCCTAAATTGGGAAAGAGTTCAAACAGGCGTGCGGGGGTCCAGGGTTTTAAGCCCGGGCGGGAAGGCTGTCGGGCCACTTCCAAATTTTCCATGATGCTGAGTCCGGCAAAGATACGGCGATCTTCCGGTACATAGCCCAGACCGGATCGGCAGATTTTATGCGGGGGCAGACGGTCGATGCGGACGTGATTAAAAAACGTTTTGCCGCTCACCACCGGTACAATGCCCATGATACTTTTAAATGTCGTCGTTTTACCGGCGCCATTGCGACCGAGCAAGACCGTAACTTCACCGGCACTGACTTCCAGACTCAAATCGAATATGATTTGGGCCTTACCATAAAATGCGTTGATAGATTCTAGTTTGAGCATCGGATTCGTTGATATTTAAATATAAAACGGTTCATCCCTGCTGCCCCGGCGCTTCGCCCCCCAAATAAACCTCCCGTACGCGATCGTTTTGTCGGACCTGGTTCGGGGTTCCTTCGGCAATTTTTTCACCCCGATTCAGCACAATAATGCGATGCGCATGGGTGAATACGACATCCATGTCATGCTCGATAAACAGGGCACCCAGGTTGCGGGTCCGAACAATGCCGGAGGTCAAATCCATTAAACGCTTGCGCTCTGCAGGCTCCATGCCGGCTGTGGGTTCATCCATCAACAGCAATCTGGGCTGATTCGTCAAGGCCAACGCCAGTTCCACCCGCTTTAAATCCCCGTAGGAAAGAAAGCCGCAAACCAGATTAGCGTGATCGGCAATCCCCACCAATTGGAGCAAACCCCTGGCTTCATCGCGGTAAAGATCTCCGAGTTTCCGCACCGGCGACAGCGCTTTTTTATGATAAGATGCCAGGGCCACCTGCAGATTTTCCAGAACCGTCATGGAACCAAAGGTTGCGGTTACCTGAAAGGTCCGGCCGACACCCAGCCGCCATATGTGTCGCGGCTTTAGCCCGACAACGTCCCGGCCGTCAATTAAAATATGGCCTTCGTCCGGGTGCAGTTGCCCGTTGACCAAATTGAAGCAGGTGGATTTTCCAGCCCCGTTTGGACCGATCATGGCAAGAATTTGACCTTCCTCCAGGTCGAAACTAACGCGTTTTACAGCTTTAACCCCGCCGAAGGACTTCGATAAATTTAAGACCTCCAATAATTTAGCCATTATTCCAGGGAACCTGATTGATCATAATTATCGTCAAAATACCGACCCAGGCGGTGGTTAAAATAGCCGACGATGCCCCGGGGAAAGGCCACAACCAGCAAGATGAAAACGAGTCCCAGAATCAATTGCCAGAATTCAATGCGCGCAATTGTATCGTGCAGCCAGATAAAGGCTCCCGAGCCGATAACCGGGCCAAAAACGGTATCAACGCCGCCCAGCAACACCATTAACAAAAGATCAAAAGAGCGCGCTAGCGCCATTTCGTCCGGGAATACGCTCCCTTTTGAAAATACATAAATTCCGCCGGCAAGTCCGGCGAAGCCGCCGGCGACGGCAAACGCAAGCCATTGATGTTTAGGCCGATGAATCCCAATGGCGCCTGCCCGCAGAGCGGAATCGCGACAGGCCCGCATCGTGTAACCAAAGGGTGTAAATATTAAATAGCGCAGTGCCAGAATGCCGCCGATACATATCACCATGGTCAGATAATAAAACACAATTTTGTCAGCGGCCCACTGCGATGGCCAGATACTTAAAATGCCGTCGTCGCCTCCGGTGAAGCCACCCCACTGAAAAACAATCGACCAGCATATCTGGGCAAAGGCCAGGGTGAGCATGGCAAGGTAAACACCGGACAAACGCACGCAAAACCAGCCGATGATAAGTGCCAACAGTCCGATCACCAAAGGCGCCATAAATAGGGCCAGTTCCATCGGTGTCTGAACATAGTGAACCATCAGGGCCGCGGCATAGGCACCGCCGCCGAAAAAAGCCGCATGCCCGAAAGACAGCATGCCGCCGGGCCCCATGACAAAGTATAAGCTCATCGAGGCCAGCGCGAAAATAGCAATCTCTGTCATTAATATAAGCTGGAAAGAACCCGCATAGAGGGGCAGCAAAGCAACAGCTGTCAGCAGAAGCAGCCCCAGGATTCGTATTTTTTTTGAAGCCGGCTGAAGCCGTGCCAAGGTCACATCCCCGGAACCGGCACCGCGATCTTCAGGTTTTCCGAAAAGCCCATAGGGCCGGATAACCAGAACAACCGCCATTACTAAAAACATCATGACCAGCGTACTTTGCGGAAAAATCAGAATGCCAAAGGCGCTGAGTTCGCCGATCAGAACGGCTGCCAGATAGGCACCGGTTATACTCTCCATCCCTCCGACGACGACGATAACAAAGGCGGCCGCAATCACATTCATATCCATTAGGAGATCCGCACCGCCTTTTGGTAATTGGATGGCGCCACCCAGTCCGGCCAGAAATGAGCCCAGAAAAAATACGCCGGTATAAAGTCTGGCTTGATTGACTCCCAAAGCGCTGGCCATCTCGCGGTCTTCAGTAGCGGCCCTTACCAGTATGCCCCAGCGAGTGCGGTGCAACATCAGCCAGATCCCCCCGAGCACCAGCGGAGCCAGGAATATTAATACCAGATCATACTGAGGGATCAGGCTGCCCATAATATTGACGCTGCCTTCCAGGCCGGGCGCCCTCGGTCCAAGAAGATCTTCGGCTCCGAAAATCAGACGGGTTCCGTCCTGCAGGATTAAAACAATTCCAAAGGTTGCAACCAGCAGGAAAAGTTCCGGGACATGGTACAGCCGCCTCAATAAGGAAATTTCCACCAAAACACCAAGGACCCCAACCACCAGGGCGGCACCCAGCACGCCAATCCAAAAAAAAGAGAAGTTTTGCGGGAGGAAAGAAATGAGGGCATAAGCCACATAGGCGCCAACCATGTAAAAAGACCCGTGGGCGAAGTTGACTATCCGGGTAACGCCGAATATGAGAGACAAACCAGAGGCAATCAAAAACAGGGCTGAAGCATCTGATAACCCAGTTAAGAATTGTACAATATAAAAACCCAAAATGGACTAATTCCTCAATCCCTGAATTCCTGTTGAATCATCAACAAACCTACTCCTGCGGTCTCATCTGTTTTACTTCATCGTCGCCGGGCTGATAATCTTTGCCGTCGGCATATTTCCAATCCACCATGATCCCTTTGCCATCTGCCAGGGCGATGCGGCCGACATAAGCGCCCATGGTTGACTGATGGTCAATTTTACGAAAAGTTATCGGCCCGATCGGTGAATCAAATTCCAATCCTTCCATTGCTTTCACCATTTCTTCCGTTTGGACGGAGTTTGCCTTTTGCAGCATTGCGGCAACTGCCATCATCACATTATAGCCAACGAGAGACCCCATTCGCGGATAATCGTCAAATTTTTCTTTATAATTTTTTACAAACCGCTGATGCTGCGGCCGTTTAATAGCATACCAGGGGTATCCGGTCACCAGCCAGCCTTCAGGGGCTTCATTTTTCAGGGGGTCCAGGTATTCGGGTTCGCCCGTAAGCAAGCTGGCCACATATATATTTTTAAAAAAAGCTCTCAGTTTTCCTTCGCGAACAAACTTGGCCAAATCACCGGCAAACGTTACATTGTATACGGCTTCCGGGTTGGCATCTAAAAGGGCTTGAATCTCGGCACCGGCATTTATTTTAGACAACGCCGGCCATTGTTCGGCGACAAACTGAACATCCGGCCGTTTGGATGACAATACTTTTTTAAAGGCCTTAACCGCATCTTTACCATAAGCATAATTGGGTGCAATGGTCGCCCAGCGTTTGGCAGGATGCTTCGAGGCTTCTTCCGCCAGCATGGCTGCCTGCATATAGGTTGAAGGCCGCAGGCGAAATGTATATCGATTTCCCTTCGACCAGACCAGGGCATCGGACAACGGTTCGGCGGCAACATATAAAACCTGATTGTGCCTGGCGAAATCCGTCAAAGCAAGCCCGACGTGAGAGTAAAAGGATCCCATAATTAAAACAACTTTATCTTTTCCTATTAATTCCTCGGCTATTGTGACCGCGTTTCCCGGCTTACCGGCATCATCGCGGGAGATGACTCTAAGTTTTTTGCCCCTGATGCCTCCGGCATTGTTAATTTCTTCCAACGCCAGCTGCCAGCCATTTCTGTAAGGGACCGTAAAGCTAGTCAGCTGGCTGTAGGTGTTGATTTCACCAATGGTAATAGTGTCATCGGCCCGCACCTCATCAAATGGGAGTTTGGTGACAGATACGGCGATGCACAATAATATGAGCAAAATATTAAAAATTCTCATTCTGGCTTCCTCCTTTTAAAAAAAAGCTTTTATACTGATTCCAGTAAGATAAATTTGCCTTTTTGGCAACGGCTGGGAGTTTTTCTCAGGATAGTTGGGATTCTCAGAACGTTGACACAAAGTTTCATATTAGATAGCATGAGGTCTAAACTATTAACATTGTGGTCAGGATAAATCAATGATCCTAGGGTTAGACGTAGGCGGCACCCATACCGATGTGGTCTTGCTCGACAAACAAGGGCTTGTCAAAGAGGTCAAAGTCCCCACCGATGCCTCAGACCTTTTTACCTCCGTACTATCGGGTTTAACGGCGGTCACAGAGGACATTGACCCTGCCGCAATCGACCGCATGGTTTTGAGCACCACCCTCACAACCAATGCCGTCGTTCAACATAAAACGCCGCCCGTGGGCATGATCGTCTCCAGCGGCCCCGGCATCGATCCTGAATTTTACCGCACCAACTCCCATTATTTTGCGGTTGCCGGCTCCATCGATCACAGGGGACGGGAAGTTGAACCGCTGGATGCCGGCGAAATTCAACAGATTGCCGCTGACCTGGCAAAAGAGGGCATCCAGTACGTCGGAGTGGTGGGCAAATTTTCCGTCCGTAATCCCTGCCATGAATTGGAAATCAGCCGAATTTTAAACAATTCCTTTGAAAAAGTGTTTATGGGCCACCGCGTTTCCGGTAATTTGAATTTCGGCCGCCGGGTCGCAACCGCTTTTTTAAATGCTTCGGTCTACCCGCTCCACAAAGAATTTTACCATGCCGTGCGGAAATCTCTGCACGCCATTGGGCTGAAAATCACCCTGCGCCTGCTTAAAGCAGACGGCGGCAACATGAATTTCGCCACCTCCATTGAATATCCGATCCAGACGATTCAATCCGGCCCGGCTGCCAGCGTCATGGGAGCCGCGGCCTTCGGGTCGCAAGACGAAGACACCCTGGTAATGGATATCGGCGGGACGACCACGGACATGGCGGTCCTTATCCAAGGGGCACCTGTGCTCGATCCCCTGGGAATTAATCTGGGCGAGTACAAAACGCTGATCAGGTCTCTCGAGACGCTTTCCATTGGCCTGGGCGGTGACAGTGCCGTCAGGGTCATCGATGGTAAACTCGTCATCGGCCCGGAACGGCTGGGACCGGCGATGGCCTATGGCGGGCCGGCACCCACGCCGACCGATGCCCTTTGCCTTCTGGAAGATATCCACGACGGCGACCGCGAAAAAGCGACCGCAGGAATTGAGCCGCTGGCCGCCCAGCTGGGATTTTCGGTCAGAGCCCTGGCGGCCGAAATCATAGATGTCACCTGCAAACAAATATTAACCGCCGCCCGGCAATTGATCTATCGAATCAACAGCAAGCCGGTTTACACCGTCCACGAACTCCTTGAAGGATATCTTGTCCGGCCGAAAACGATCTACATTCTGGGCGGGCCGGCACCGTTTTTTGCCAGGTATCTTGAAAGCATGTCTGATTTCCGGATCCGCGTGGTCCCCAAATGGCAGGTGGCCAATGCCATCGGTGCCGCCCTGGCCCGGACCACCTGCCAGGTCATTTTTTTTGCAGATACCGAGCGGCGGATAGCCGAAGCCCCGGAAGAAAATTTCTGCCAAACGATTGACCATCGTTTTGACGCTCAGGCCGCCGTCCAAATGGCTTTTGAATTACTCAAAACCAAGGCTGTCGAGCGGGGTGCCAATCCGGACCATTTAGAAATGGAGGTGCTTGAAACCCTGGAATTCAACATGGTGCGCGGATTTAGCACCATCGGCAAAAACATCCGGGTCACAGTGCAGGTCAAGCCGGGTTTAATCGACGGTTATGATCAACTCGTTGCCAACCTGGTTAACCATACCCGCTAGCCGTTGGGATGCATATTCTCCAATCTTGCAAACCGTTGATTAAGGATCGCCGGCCTGCGGCAGGCTAAAGGATCGGCCCTCCGGGCCTTGAGGATCAAAAAAATGTTGGAGGTTTGAGGTTGGAGGCAAGCACATTTTTCGATCACATTAGCAATGCAGAATTTCTTATTTGCCTCTAACCTAAAGCGAAGCGCTCCTTAAGCGGAGCGATCCTTTTGTGGAACGCAGTAACCCTGCGAAGCGATCCTCAAGCATGCCGGAGGCATGCGAACCTCAAGCGCAGCGCTCGTTTTGCGAGCAAATTGACAACTATTTTTTAGCAACTCCCTTTGGGTTAATTAAATATTCAGGATAATTCAATGCTTCGAGCAAAACACAAAACCGGCCTGGTCTTCTTCCCCGCTTTTGACTGGGCTATCAGCCCGACCCATCCGGAAAGGGAAGAACGCCTGCTCTATACCCAGGACCAGATGCTTGAAGAGGGTGTCTTTGATATTGAAGGCGTGGTTGAACTCAAGCCGGACCCGGTTACATTAAAAGATATCCAGCGCACGCATTTTTGCGTGCCCGACGTATGGCAGGTGACCACCGAATCTCATTTCATCAGTGCCGGCGGCGCCAAGACCATCGGCATGGCCGTGCTCGATGGACAGATTGAAAGGGGCTTTGCTCTGGTCAGGCCCCCCGGACATCACGCCATGCGCATTGTGCACGGCGCCAGGGGATTTTGCAATATCAACATCGAAGCTGTTATGATTGAATACCTGCGGCAGGCTTACGCCATTGACAGGGTCGCCATTGTTGATACGGATTGCCACCATGGAGACGGCACCCAGGACATCTACTGGCATGATCCGGACACCCTCTTTATTTCGATTCACCAGGACGGGCGGACGTTGTACCCCGGCTCGGGCTTTCCCAGGGAGCTTGGCGGTATCAATGCCGTGGGAAAAACGCTGAACATTCCCCTGCCGCCGAATACATCCGAGGAGGGATTTTTGTATACCGTAAAAAATATCGTCCTGCCGATCCTGGACGAATTTAAACCGGACATTATCATCAATTCCGCCGGCCAGGACAACCATTACACAGATCCTCTCACCAACATGAACTTTTCGGCCCAGGGTTATGCCGACCTGACGGCGATGCTAAAACCGGATATTGCGGTTCTGGAAGGGGGCTATTCCATTGAAGGTGCTCTGCCCTATGTCAATCTGGGAATCGTGCTTGCCATGGCCGGTGTCGATTACAGCAGGATTAAAGAGCCGAACTATGATCCGGAAAGTATTCGCCAACCCCCGGAGGTGACGGAGGCCATTGAAAAAATCGGTGGCGTTGTGTTGTCCATCTGGCAAAACAGGGAAACCCTGAAGGATCAACTCTTGGAAAAAACAGATCCTCAGAAGCGAACACGCACCATATTTTACGATACCGACGGAATCCTGGAGTCTCAAGCGGAACAGATTCAAGTCTGCCCGGATTGCGCCGGAGCCCTGAGAATTGATTCATCCTCGGATCGCGGGGCCCATATCCTTGCCGTCCACCTCCCCCGCAAAGCCTGCCGCAAATGCAAGGATATCGGTTACCGGTGGTACGATGAGGCGAACAGGAGACAATTCGATGGGATTTATCTTCAGGACCGCACCGAGGACCTGTATTTGGACAGGCAAAATTGAATAAATTGGACCAACCGAGGTTTAAAATGCCGCAGGATATTCCAGAAGGGAAAAGCGCCAAGGGCAGTCAGCGCCCGACGCACGAAAAGATTGATGACCGAGAACCTGATCAGACGGTTGCAGACGAAAGCAAAGCCGAGCGGGTGAAACTTGCGGATCTCCGCGAAGGGGAAATGCGCTTTCAAATGGTGTTTGAGGCCGCCCCCATCGGCATCGCCATTGCCAGTCCCCAGGGATACTTTCTCGATGTCAATGATGCGTTTATTAAAATGATCGGTTACACCCGCAAAGAGACCAGAGAACTCACTTTTGTCGATGTCACCCATCCGGATGACCGGGAGGAAACCCGGAAATTGAGCCAGGCGGTCAGGGAAGGTAAAATCGACTCTTATCGAGCTACCAAACGCTACCTCAAAAAGACCGGTGAATCTGTATCTATCATTGTCCGGGCTTCTGCCATCAGGCATGATAATGGTTCCATTAAATACTGGCTGGGCTTGATGGAAGATCTGACCGAGCACAAAAAAGCGAAAGAGGCCCTGGCAGAATCTGAAAGAAAATACCGGATGCTGTTTGAAAGCAGCGCGGAGGGGATTTTAGTTGCCCAAATAGAAAATCAAAAATTTGAATATGCCAATCATGCCATTTGCAACATGCTGGGGTATAGTCCGGAGGAACTGACCCGGATGGGAGTTCAGGACATCCATCCGCAAGAAGATCTGCCATACGTACTGGATGAATTCAAGGCCATAGCGCGAGGAGAGAAGGGATTGGCGGAAAATATTCCGTGCCTTCGCAAAGACGGGACAAAGATATTTGTTAATATCAATTCCACTAAAATGGTCATCGACGGTGTCGACTGCAACGTCGGCTTATTTCAAAATATTTCTGAAAGGCTAAAAGCTGAAGAAGCCCTTCGTCAAAGCGAAGAGAAATACCGCAGCATCCTCGAAGGCATTGAGGAGGGTTATTTTGAAGTAGACCTCGCCGGTAATTTCACGTTTTTTAACGAGGCCATGGGCAAAATACTCGGTTTCTCCCTCGAAGAACTTCTGGGAACCAACAACCGTGAATACACCAGTAAGGAAACCGCCCAAAAAATATTCCACGTATTCAACCGGATCTACCACACGGGTCGTTCCGCCCGGGTGTTAAACTATGAGATCACTACCAAAGACGGCATTAAAAAGATACTGGAAGTCTCGGCCTCCCTGATGCGGGATTCTAACCACAATCCCATCGGCTTTCGGGGTCTTGCCCGCGATGTCACCGAGCATTTGGTTGTCGAACGGGAAAAAGAACGAATGGCCGCCCAAATTCAACAGGCTCAGAAAATGGAGGCCATCGGAACCCTGGCCGGTGGAATTGCTCATGATTTTAACAATTTATTGATGGGCTTTCAGGGCAATCTCTCTTTGATGCTGATGGAAATGAGTCCCGACAACCCCTATTATGATTTTCTGACCAATATGGAAGATTATGTCAAAAGAGGCTCCGACCTGACCCGGCAGATACTGGGATTTGCCAGGGGCGGCAAATATGAGGTCAAGCCGACCAATTTAAATGACCTGCTGGAAAAATGTTCACGGATGTTCGGCCGTACCAAAAAAGAAATTATGATCCACAAAAGATTCCAAGAAAATCCCTGGCCGGTTGAAGTGGATCGCGGGCAAATCGAGCAGGTTCTGTTGAACCTCTTTGTCAATGCCTGGCAGGCCATGCCATCGGGCGGAGACATTTATTTATCAACTGAAAATCTAACTCTGAAAAAAGAAGATTGGGATAAACCCTACGCACTGCAACAGGGACAGTACGTCAAAGTCTGCGTTACGGACACAGGGGTGGGCATGGATAAAGCTACCCTCGAAAGGGTATTCGAACCGTTTTTCACCACCAAGGAAGTCAGTCGGGGGACCGGTTTGGGCTTGGCCTCTGCTTATGGCATCATCAAAAATCACAACGGTATGATAGATGTAACCAGTCAGAAAGCTGACGGGACCACGTTCACCATCTATCTGCCGAAATCCAGCAAAGATTTCCTTGAAGAAAGGAAGGCTGCAGAAAAGACCATAAAAGGCAGGGAAACCATCCTGCTGGTCGATGATGAGGAAATGATAACCGATATCGGCGGGAAAATGCTTAAAAAATTGGGTTACAGGGTGGTATTGGCGGAATCCGGTCGAAAGGCATTGAAAATATTTGAAAAGCTGCACAGCACAATCGACCTCGTCATCCTGGATATGGTTATGCCGGATATGGGGGGCAGCGAGACTTTTGATCAATTAAAAGCGATTTCACCGGATATTAAGGTGCTGCTGTCCAGCGGCTACAGCATTGACGGGCAGGCTTCACAAATTATGAAGCGGGGTTGCAACGGTTTTATTCAAAAACCATTCAATCTGAAGCACTTTTCACAAAAGATCAGAGAGATCCTGGACAAATCGGCGGATGCCCCCCCAAAAAATAATTCGGATTTTGATCTTTCATCCGGCTCAAGACTGGAGTGAGGAGATTGAAGAAATACAGACAGTCGCAAATTGAGAAAAATCTTCACCTGCGGGCTCTAATTATTCAGGCGGTTCGCAGATTTTTCATTGAGCGCACATATCTTGAGGTCGACACGCCCATCCGCATTCCGGCCCCGGCCCCGGAAGCCCACATAGATGCAGTTGCCACAGAGGATTGGTTTCTTCAGACCTCCCCTGAACTGTGGATGAAGCAATTGCTGGCCGCCGGATATTCACGGATATTTCAAATTTGCAAATGCTTTCGCAACAAAGAACGGGGCCGCAAACATCTTCCGGAACTCACCATGCTGGAATGGTACAGGGCAGGAGGTGACTACACGGACTTAATGGATGACTGCCAGGAACTGATAGGGTTTGTTGCCGGACAGATATCCGGGCACAACACCCTGAGTTATCAGGGACAATCCATCCATCTGGACCCGCCCTGGACGCGAATGTCGGTTGACGAGGCTTTTCAGCGGTATGCATTCATGGCGGTGGAAGAGGCCCTGGCAAAGGATTGTTTTGAAGAGGTCATGGTTAAGGAAATTGAACCGAACCTGGGGGCAACCGGGCCGCTCTTTCTTTATGATTACCCGGCGGCGCTGGGTGCTCTGGCAAGATTAAAGCCGGAAAACCGACGGGTGGCAGAACGCTTTGAACTCTACATCGCCGGAATCGAGCTATGCAACGGTTTCAGCGAGCTGACCGACCCGCTGGAGCAGCGCAAACGTTTTGAAACGGAACAAAATTTTCGCAACTCTTTACACAAGCCGGTATACCCGATGCCGCAATCTTTCCTGACTGCTTTAAGCGACATGCCTGCCGCCTGCGGCAATGCCCTGGGCCTCGATCGGCTCGTAATGCTGTTCGCCGACACCACAGAAATTGATGATGTCGTGGCATTTACACCGGAGGAACTTTGAACCCTTCTTTTTCCTTGACTCTTTAAGGCCCAGTGCTTAAACTTTTTAGTTGTACCGAAAATAGACAGCTATTTTTCTGAATTTTACCTCGAAATCGACTTTTCCGTAAGTTTGCCGAAGAACACCGCAAATCCTAATTTTATGAGGAGGGCTCTTATGGCAACTGGTAATGACCGCTTCAACTCTCGAACGGATGAACCGCACTTGGCCCAATTCCTCGATAATTTGTCCATTGATGACCAACGGGTGTTATCGAGGCTTTTAAATACCTGGGAAAAAAGGGACCAGCGCAGACAGCCTCGCATGCCGTGCACGATTATTACCGAATACTTCATCAACGACCAGGCGCACAAAGGCATCATGCGAAATATCAGTCTTGACGGTGCCTTAATTGAAAGCCGGCATGAGCTTGCTGTGAACCAGCAAATCGCCCAGAGCTTTTTCTTCCCCAATTTTGAAATCCCGATTCGCTCCAACAGTAAAATTGTATGGGTTGCATCCGGGGGATTCGGGGTGCAGTTTAAATTTGTTCAGAGTGACAAGTAAACGTTTACAAAATCATAAATAATAAAAGCAGGGTCTCAAGGCCCTGCTTTTTTTATTCGAAATATTGGAATATTGAAAGGGTGAAATAATGGGTTTTATTTGGAAAACCATCTTGATGGTCTCGTAAAAAGTCAAAAATCTCCCTCTCCCTTGATAGACTGTTTCACAATTCAGAAAAGCGACTCATTTCTGCCTGTCATGCCGGACTTGATCCGGCATCCAGAAATGTGACGTCTTGAAACAGCTCTGGATTCCGGGTCAAGCCCGGAATGACGAAACAGCAACATCTGCAGACTGGCCAATTGCGACACAGTCTCTGGCGGGAGAGGTTTACCCTGGCGGGGCCGGCCTGCCCGCTCGTGCCTTGCATGGCAGGCGTTTTGGGGATTACGCGGGGATTGACTGGTAGGTTGTAGCTAACCTTTTGGTACTAGGAGGCCGAATCGGCTCCTTGAGATATTTCTTCAGCCTTTTTGACAATATATTCTTTTATCCGTGTTCCGTCCATTTCGTTAACAGTGACGACAAAGTCACCCAGGAAGATATCTTCCTTCTCATGGGGAATCCTGCCGATCTGATCCAAGACATAACCGGAGAAGGTGTCGTATTCCTTGCTATCGGGAATATCCATCGCCAGTTTTTCATTGACATCATCGATTTCGGATTTTCCCAACACCCGCCATTCATTCCTATTCAGCTTGACAATGTGGGGTTCAACCTTGTCGGTTTCATCGACGATCTCGCCAACGATCTCCTCCAGGGCATCCTCTAAAGTTATCAATCCTGAGACGCCTCCGTGTTCATCCACGACGATGGCCATATGCTGCTTTCTTTTTTTGAACTCCCTGAGCAAATGGTCCAACTTTTTATTTTCCGGCACAAAATATGGCTCGCCCATGACGCTGCGTGCATCTGTCTGCTTGGCCGAGGTCACCTGATGCATGAACAGATCCTTAATATTTAATATGCCGATGACATCATCAATATCTTCTTCGATAACCGGAATGCGGCTGAATCCGGAACGGATGATTTGTTCAACATTCAGTTCTTCATGGACATTGATGACAAACATATCCGCTCTGGGGGTCATGATTTCCGATGCACTGGTATCGTCAAACTCAAATATATTATGGATAAGCTCTTTCTCTTCTTCTTCAATGCCCCCTTCTTCTTCAACGACTTCAACAAAAGTCATCAGCTCTTCTTCGGTGACCCGCGACTTTCTTTGAAACTTACGGGTGAGTCTGGGAATAAAATTCAGAAGGTAAATTATCGGGGCAAACAGAATCGACAGCCAGTACAGGGGCATGATCACCAATCTGGCAATCAGGATGTTGTTGCGGGTTGCGACTGATTTGGGAATGATTTCACCGAAGATCAAAATGAGGCAGGTCATGATGCCGGTGGCGATTCCCACTGCATTGCTGGTCACCAGTTTAATCGTTATAGCTGTGGCCAGAGCAGCCGCGCTGACATTCACAAGATTATTACCAATCAGGATGGTTGAAAGCAGCCGGTGGGGGTCGTCTTTCATTTTTTTGATAAGCGCATTTGTTAAACCCTTCTCTTTTGCAATGTGTCGGGCCTTGGCTCTGCTGATGGAAAATAATGCCGTTTCGGCGGCAGAAAAAAACCCGGAGAGCAAAAGGAGGACGATTAAGACCCCTATCTGATCAACTATCATTTGTGTTCCCAATACAGCCAACTATTTTATCGTAGTTGTCCTCTTTTTTTATCTGGTAAGAAATTTGCATGGCGGCAACAGCCAATAAGCAGCGTCAATTCCCAGGCCGGGCCATTGGGGTTAAAATCGCTTTGTGTTCGCTAAGCTGCCAGTTCGGTGTTAGTCTCGATAATTATTCAAATATAATGATATTCAGCGGTTATGTCAATGAGAAGTCTGATTCATGCGTTCAGACGCATATACTCAGTTTAGGGCCGAGATATCCGGGATGCTGCTTTGCTGTGATGACTAGAGCAGAGAGGGACGCCGGCGCTGCTTGCGGGCGGAAAACCCGACGATGAAACCCACCAGAAGGACGCCGGATCCGGCTAAGAACCATTTGATGTATTGATTTATTTCAATGGCCCTTAACTCTTCGTCCAGGGCATCCGCTCGCTTGGTCTGTTGAGCAAGCTGCCCGCTAACCGTCTTGTATTTTTCCTTAAGTTCAATGTATTCGGCCGAACCGGCTTTCAGCTTATCATAATCGGTGCTTATTTTTTTGAGGGCTTTTTCATTTTCATCAAGGGTCGACTTAAGCTGTTTGCTTTCATCTTTGAAGAATGTGTTCTCCTCGAGCAAGGCGGCAGCCTGCTGCATTAAAGCTTTATGTTTGGTTTGTAATTGTTCCAATCGTATATTGTTGGTCGGCTCAGGCACCAAATACCGGGTCAAAACGTAGCCTTCTTTGCCGTTTGCCATTCTAACCAGGGACCACTCTTCTCCCGGCTCCAGCATTTCAACTTGTTGTCCGGACTCTATAACTGAGAGAATCTTGTTCTCAATGCTAGGACCGCTGCGCAGGGTTAATTTTAGAAAATCCGTCACATACATGGTTTCAGCAAATCCATTGGCAGAAAAACACATTAAAACAATTCCCAAAAATACTATTTGCTTAAGCGGTTGTTTCATAAATGGCAGACTCCCATTAAAAGTAGTGAAATTTCTATATTTTTATATTTTACAACATTTTGAAAAAATAGCAAATTATGTGAACTTGTTCTTTAAAAATCTTACCACATATGGTAATATAGATCCAATTTGTGCGTATTTATCTAAATTTATTAAGAATTTTAACTCAACAAGGATGGCCACCCTCGTATGATCGCATACGATTTACAATGCACCAAAGGGCACACCTTTGAAGGCTGGTTCGAAGACCGTAAGGCCTATCTCGATCAAAAGAAAAAAGGCCTGATCGCCTGCCCGGTCTGTAACGTTACCGCTGTTGACATTGTTCCGTCAACATTTGCCATTAAATCAGGCTCGCCTTCCATTTCGAAGGATCTTGCGGCTGAAAAAGCGAGCCTGGAAAAATTTGGAAAAGAAGCCGCTGAATTTGTTATAAAAAATTTTGACGACGTCGGAGCTGATTTTGCCAAGGAAGCCCTGAAAATCCATTACGGTGCGACTGAACCCCGCAACATTCGGGGGGTAAGTACCAAAGAGGAAGAAAAAACACTCAAGGACGAGGGAGTCCAATTTATTAAAATTCCGATGCCGGTAAGACCGGATACGGATTCATGATGCACCCGACGACCTGTCAATATCAACGATCTTTTCGCCTTCTACGTAATCACGTGTTTCATACCTGGTGATGTGCATTAGTTTGCGCGACATGTCCCGCAACGCATTCAGCGGTTGCCTGATTCTGGCGACTTTTTTCTCGATCTCACTTTTATTGTACGTCTCCATCACCAGAAATTCAGCCAGTTCCACAAGAGTCAACTGCATGGGTTGATTCATCTCATGGCACACCGCACCCGCCATTTCAACAACAGCCTGTAATTTCTCGTTTTGCAACAACTTGGCCTCAGCACGCTTGCGCCACGAAATATCCGAAATGGTAAAAGTGGCTCTCTGCATTGGGTCAGGAGGGTAAAGCGTGTTCACCTTTAGATGACCCCAGAAGGTCGTGCCGTCCCGGCGTTGAAAAATTGCATCCAGCCAGGCCTCTTTACCGGCTTTCAGATAGTTATAAATAAAGTCGCCAACCCTTTGGAAATCTTCCTCCGACGGATAAATGATCCGCGCGCTCTTTCCAAGACAATCGACTTCTGATTCAAAACGAAACATTCTCATCATGGAGCCATTAATTCGCTTGATGATTCGATTTTCAACCAGACCGATGCCGATCGGAGCAGCTGATAAAATGCTGGTGACGATTTCATTACTCCTGCGGAACGACTCCTCTGCTGATTTGCAATCCGCGGCCTCTTTCTCCAAATCCGCAACTCTTTTTTTCAATTCTTCGTAGGTAGGTTTTAGTTCCATTGAATTTTCTCGTCTGTTAAAAATTATAGGGGCACACAAATTTCAGGAGTTCCAAAAGCAAGCTGGCAAAAGGTGTCAGGTGTCAGGTGTCAGGAATTAAGCGCAGAATCTTAAATTGGAACACTCAATCATGCTCATATATTTATCCATCAACAGGAATAAAAAATGCCTAACTTGCGAAGGACATGCTGCGAATCTCATTATTAAGATTCAAGCAAATCTGATGTTTCTCCGTGTCTTTCCTGACACCTGACACCTGAAACCTTTTAAACATCTGAAGCCAAATATTTTCGGAGCAGGCTCCTTTAGTCTACCATATAGCCTGCTGTCAATTGGGATCAACCTCTGAATTGAGCCTCGCGGCCAGACTCGAAAGGCGCCGGTCGGGCTTGTCGTTTTTCAAGGCAATGTTCAGTGCTTTGCGGGTGCCGATCAGGATAACTAATTTTTTACCTCGGGTCATGGCGGTGTAGAGCAGATTCCGCTGCAACAGCACATAGTGCTGGGTCATCAGCGGCACAATGACCGCCGGGTATTCAGAGCCCTGGGATTTGTGGATTGAAATGGCATAGGCCGTGGTCATTTCATCCAGCTCGCTGAAATCATAACTGACGGTTTTGCCGTAGTAATTTACCACCAATTCCGCATTTTGATTATCAATTCTATCAACTATTCCAATATCACCGTTATACACTTCCTTTTGGTAATTGTTTTTAAGGTGCATCACCTTGTCTCCGGGTTTAAACGGTATTCCGGTGGTTTTTACACCTAAAGGGTGGCGGCTTAAAACTTTTTGCAAAAGGCTATTCAAGTTGATCGTACCAACCGCGCCTTTATGCATCGGTGTTAATACCTGGATGTCTTTGACAGGATCCAGACCGAATTTAGCGGGCAGTTCTTCGCAGCACAACTCAACAATCCTGGCGGCTGCCCGGTCCGGATCAGGTTGCTCTAGGAAATAAAAATCGGCGAGATCATCTATTTCAGTTGAGTCTGGAAGATCGGGGAGCTCGCCCTCACGAACCCTGTGGGCGTTGATAATAATCGCGCTTTCGCGGTCCTGGCGGAAAATTTTATTCAAATAAAAGACCGGCATGCAGCCTGAATTGATCATATCCGCCAGGACATTACCGGGCCCGACAGATGGAAGTTGGGATACATCACCCACCAGAACCAGCCTCGCCGACAATGGCACGGCAGCCAGAAGATTATACATCAATACCGTATCGACCATTGAGGCTTCATCGATGATGACGGCATCGGCGTCCAGCGGATTGTCCCGGTTGCGCATAAAGCCGTTTTCGGTAAAGTTAAATCCCAGAAGGCGGTGAATGGTGCTTGCCTTTTTGCGGGTAACCTCGGCTAAGCGCCGAGCCGCCCGTCCGGTGGGCGCTGCCAATAGCAGCCGCCTGCCCTGGGCCTGAAATACGGTGCTGATGGAGCGCAAAAGAGTTGTTTTACCGGTTCCGGGCCCGCCGGTGATAATTGCGATGCGATGGGAGAAAACCTTTTCGAGGACCTGCAGTTGCTCGGAAGATAAGTTTATGGCCAGCTTTTGATGAACTTCTCTCGCAATGCTCTCTGCCTCTGTTTCTGCAGGCTCTACCGGCACAGACAGCATTGCCTGCAGGCGTTCGGCCAACCCGCTTTCGGCCTGGTATAATTCTTTCAGATAAACAGCGCTGGTCCAAGGATCATCGGCAATCGGCTCAACAATGATAATATGGGCTTCAATTAATTCATCAATTGCCTTTTCAATGGCCGGTGGGCTGATTTGGAACTGATTTTCACACCGCAAAAAAAGGTTTTCCCTTTCCGCAAAGGTATGCCCGTCCTCGGCATTTTGCTGAACAAGGTGCAGGATGCAGGCACGCACGCGCTGCGGGTCTTCGTTTTCTACACCCTGCATGCGGGCGACGGTATCGGCGATCAAAAATCCGGCACCCGGAAAATCGTCCGCCAGCACGTAAGGATCTTCCTGAATAAGGGTCACCGCATCGGAACCGTACGCTTTAAATATTTTTGCGCAGTAGGAAGTCTGAATCCCCATTTTCTGCAAAAACTGCATCAGGCCTCTAAGGGCGTGATGCTCGCTCCAGGCACCTTGTATCATGGACGCTTTGGCTTCCCCGATGCCGTCCACTTCAACGAGTCTTTCCGGGTGACCCTCGATGATCTCCAGGGTTTCGGCCCCGAACGCTTTCACCATTCTCGCGGCCAGTGATGGACCGATGCCTTTAATGATACCCGATCCCAGGTAAGTACGGATGCCGTCCATACCGGCCGGCAGCAGCACCTCAAATGAATCAATTTTTAACTGTTGGCCATATTTGGGATGGGTCTCCCATCTGCCGCTAAGGTTTATGGTTTCGCCGAGGCTGACGCCTGCCAGATAACCAACCACGGTGATTGCGGCACTTAACCCGGCGGGCTTCAGTCTCGCAATGGTATAATGGGTATCTTCGTTAAAATAGGTAATCCGCTCCAGTTGACCCTCGATGGTCGTGACGCCAGCATATTTCGCCTTTGTATTTTTCATTCAGGATAAACTCTCACGGAATAAGGAAATCCGAAACCCGAAGCCCGCTAAATCTAATAAAATTGCCGAAACAAAATCGAATTACCAAAATTCTAATGATCCAAACGGGATCAGAGATCACTTTTGTTTTGGTCATTAAAATTTTCGGATTTAGAATTTGTTTCGACCAATTTTCTAAGATTAGGCGGACTTCTAATTTCGGATTTAGGCTTCATTTTCTGGGGAGTGACTCTTAAGGATCCACTCTGCAGCTTCATACAGGTCCTTGGCAACATAATCCACACGGATCTGCCGTGTTTTCAATTCATTTTCCACGTCATCATCTTTGCCGCTTTTAACCAGCACTGCGCGGCCGCATCCGGCCCTGCGGGCGCACTCTATGTCTTTGGCGCTGTCTCCCACCATCACCGCTGCGGTCAGGTCGATCCCGTATTTTTCCCGGGCCTGATAAATCAAACCCGGTTCGGGTTTACGGCAATCACACTCATCTTCCGGCATATGGGGACAGTAGAAAACGTCTTTAATCTCTCCGCCGTTCAGGGCAACCGTCTCGGTCAGCAATTTGTGGACAGATTCAAGTTCACTTAAAGATATCAAATTACGCGGCACCGCAGACTGGTTGGTGATAACAATACTGGCGAAACCATTTAAGGTCAATTTTTTAATGGCTTCAAGGCTGCCGGGTAGAAATTCAAAATCCTCCCGGCTTTTAACGTAATCCGCGGAATCCCGGTTGATCGTACCGTCCCGATCCAGGAAAACCACCTTGGTCAGCAAATTTTTCACTCCTTTGGAAATTAATTCCGTGGGGCTATCGATCGTCAATTATTTTCTTAATCGTTCACTGATTAACAACTCCGATTAGGTCTGAATCCCTAACCTCTGAACCCAGAACCCTGAACTCAGAACCTAGCTTTAATCGCTATTCAGCGACTAAGATCGCGTTCGTATATCCGTCGTCGATTAATATCAGCTCATGCTTTACTGCATCTTCCAGGGTCGAGAATTTTCCGACCCGCACCCGATAAAAAATCTGATCGCCGCGGTCAAAAACCGTTATGTGTGCATTTTTATATTTTCCCGCAAGCTCGCGTTTCTGTCTCTCGGCATTTTCACGGTTCACAAAGGCGCCAACCTGATAGGTAAAATTGCCGGAGTAATAGTCCCCCTGCACATAGGAAGGGCTTGAACCTCCGTCAGCGGTGGCCGGGGTTCCCAGAGCCACCACCTCAGCTTCGGCGGTTCCGGGTCCGACGATGCCGATTTCCTTAGCCGCTGTATAGGAGAGATCAATAATTCGGCCTCGCACAAAGGGTCCCCGGTCGTTAATCCGCACCTCCACCTTGCGGTTGTTTTCGAGATTGCGAACCAGCACGTAGGTGCCCAGTGGCAGCGTTTTGTGCGCGGCCGTCATGGCATACATATCATAGGTTTCACCGTTGGAGGTTTTTTTGCCGTGGAAATCCTTCCCGTACCAGGATGCAATTCCACGCTGCTGAAATCCTTTGGCGTGAGGCAGCGGCTGGTACCATTTCCCTAAAACTTTATAAGGTTTCGGATACCCTGCCGGCTGTTTGGGAGGAGGATTGTAAGTGGAGGCACAACCAATAATAAGATATAGAAAGGTACCGATGAATAAAAGCGGCACAAGCCTGAATGTAAGGGAAAATGAAGATGAATTTATAATGAGTTTTGAATTCCGTGGGCACAAATTTCTAATATTCCGAAGATAGATATAAGATTAAAATTCCAAATCCCCAAAAAGCAAATATCTGTATAAAAATCCCGGTCCAGGGATTACTTCTTCTTTCGGGACTTTGCTGCGTTGCGTGGTTTTTTGGCTTCCAGCGCAATCTTCAACACATCCTGCATCCTATTGACGCAATGAAACCGAATGTCCTTCTGAACTTTTTTGGGGAGATCTTCGAGGTCTTTGCGATTCAATTCCGGCAATATGATGGTTTTAATCCCGGCCCGATGGGCGGCGAGCACCTTTTCCTTAATACCGCCCACCGGCAATACCTGCCCTCTTAAAGTGATCTCACCGGTCATTGCCAGATCCTTTCTGATAAGGGTATCGGTCAGCAGGGACGTCAGCGCCGCCAACATGGTCACCCCGGCGGAGGGGCCGTCTTTGGGAATGGCGCCGGCGGGCACGTGGATATGGATGTCATTCTTCGTAAAAAAATCCTCATCAATGCCAAGGGCTTTGGCGTTTGCCCTTGCAAAGCTCAAGGCGGCGGTGGCCGATTCCTTCATAACATCTCCCAGCTGTCCGGTCATGGTCAGACCTTTGCCGCCCTTCATGGCGGTTGCTTCAATAAACAGCAGCTCGCCTCCGGTCGGTGTCCAGGCCAACCCCGTGGCAACCCCCGGGGTGGTTATTCTGGCTCTGGTTTCAGAGGTCAAACGAACAGGTCCCAGGTATTCGTGCAGGTCATCGACTTTGATGCTGGCCGATTTTACCTTGCCCTGGGCAATCTTGCTGGCCACCCCGCGACATATATTAGCGATTTCACGCTCCAGGTTGCGCAGGCCGGCTTCCCGGGTGTAGCCCATCACGATCTGCTTTAACGCTCCGTTGGTAAATTTGATCTGTTTTGCTTTGATGCCGTGTGCTTCCCGCTGACGGGGTATGAGATAGCGGTTGGCGATCTTAATCTTTTCATCCAGCGTATATCCGTGGAGCATCAGCACTTCCATGCGATCGCGCAACGCCGGTGGAATGGTGTCCAGAATATTGGCCGTTGTGATAAACATTACCCCGGAAAGATCAAAGGGCACGTCCAGATAATGATCGGAGAAGGAAAAATTTTGCTCCGGATCCAGCACTTCCAGCAAGGCCGAAGAAGGATCCCCGCGAAAATCACTTCCGACCTTGTCAATTTCATCCAGCATAAATACGGGATTTTTGGTTTCTACCCTTCGCAACCCCTGGATGATTCGACCCGGCAGCGCACCCACATAGGTCCGTCGATGGCCCCTGATCTCGGCCTCATCGCGCACACCGCCCAACGATATTCGATGGAACTTACGGCCCAGGGCATGGGCGATGGATTGCCCCAGCGAGGTCTTGCCTGTTCCCGGGGGGCCGGTAAAACACAGGATGGGTCCCTTGGATTCCGGTTTCAGTTTGCGGACCGCCAGATATTCGATAATACGCTTTTTGGGCTTCTCCAGGCCGAAGTGATCGTCATCCAATATTTTCCTGGCTTTTTTGATGTCCAGATTATCCGGACTGCTGTCATGCCAGGGCAACGATGTAATCCAGTCCAGGTAGGTCGATGCCACCGTATATTCGGCCGACGACGGATGCATCCGCGACAAACGCTCCAGTTCCCGATCGGCTTCTTTGCGGGCCTCTTCGGGAAGATTCTTGTCCTCGATTTTGGCCCGGTATTCATCGATCTCAACGGAAGCCTCATCTTTTTCACCCAGCTCCTCTTTAATGGCCTTTAATTGCTGGCGCAGATAATACTCGCGTTGACTCTTGTCCATATCACCCTTGACCTGGCTTTGAATTTTATTGCCCAGCTCCAGGATGTCAAGCTGGTGGTTTAACAGGCGGGTGACTTCTTTCAGTCGCTGTTTAACGTCCTGCATTTCAAGGACTCGTTGTTTTTCTTCGGGAGTGGAGTTAATGGTAGAGGCAATCATGTCCGCCAGCGTGCCGGACTCCTGGATGGTCTTTGCCATTTGAGCTATCTCGGGCGGCAGTCCCGGCGACAATTCGACGACTCTTTCAAACTGCCCGACAATATTCGCTATCAATGCTTCGGTTTCATTGTCTTTTTTCTCGACATCTTTGAGCAGTTCGACGCGCGCGACGAGATAGGGTTTGCCGTCTTCAAAGCTTTTTATCATAAACCGGCTCAGCCCCTGGACCAAAAGCTGGGTCCGATCATCCTGGGTCTTTGCCATTTTGAGAATCAACGCACTGGTGCCCACCGCGGCCAGGTCTTCCCGATCAGGCCTCTTTTTATTCTCGGGCTTTTTTGAAACCATCAGGCCAATGATACGATCTTTGGCCATGGCTTCATCAACCAGCTGGACTGATTCCCCCTGTAAAACCACCAACGGTAAGACCATTTTGGGAAAAAGCGCTGCATCATACAGCGGCAGAATCGGAAGAACATCCGGTAATTTTTCTGCATCAAATTCACTGGGAGACTGTTCATCAGCCATATTTTCCTCCCCACCTCATTTTGTATTCACATAATCATGCCTGAAGAAATTCTGAGATTTTCTCCGGCCGCCTCCTAAAACGAAAAGAAATTATAATCGAATAATTGCCTTAGCCATCCTGAATCGGTATTTTGTGGATTTTCTCAGGTGGCTGTTTGGCCAATCGTATCTCAAGCAGGCCGTTTTGATAGGCGGCAGATACTATTTCCGGATCAATGGGTGCCGGCAAAAACAGGATCCGTTCAAAGTGGCCATATTGTAATTCAGCGAGTCGATAGGTGGCATTGCCGGAGCAGTGTCGGGCAAAACGATTTCCCTTTATCCTAACCGCCTTGCTGCTGATTTCAACCTCCAGATCATCTTTGTCAACGCCCGGGACCTCGGCCACAATAATGACTTCTTCCGGGGTTTCATTCATGTCCATTGGAGGTTTCCAGGTTCGTTCAGCAAGGGTAAAGCCCGTGCCCACCGATCGAAATATCTCTTCGACTGTCTTCTCGAATTTGGAACCAATATGACCGAAATCATCTAATAGTCGTATTTTAATATACTCCATTTCCGGCTCCTAAGGTTGAAATTAGGGGCTTCGCCCCAATTGGAATATTTTCTTCGTCCCCATATCAGAATTATTCGAAAATAACACCTAATCGAATATTTGTAAAGGTATAGCAGAGGACAGATGACAGAGGGCAGATGACAGATAACGACCCTTGTCACCGAATATATCTGCGCGGAATCCGAAGCCTGTGCTCAGCAACTCGCAACACACATCCTGCAACGCGCTTCCCGCAACTCGTAACAAATCTTGACAGAGT
>Ga0210097_1000045_pt1 | contig 61691 bp, 62 predicted proteins | sample Joice_CattailNLA_2_FD_185521 | JGI IMG/M metagenome (GOLD analysis project Ga0210097, IMG submission 185521) | Wetland microbial communities from San Francisco Bay, California, USA, that impact long-term carbon sequestration - Joice_CattailNLA_D2... | ecosystem: Environmental > Aquatic > Marine...
TGGGCGACCCTAGTGTGTTATAGTTCAAAAAATCGACTAATTTCTGCTTGTCATGCCGGACTTGATCCGGCATCCAGCAATGTAAGACTCGAAAGAAGCACTGGATTCCGGGTCAAGCCCGGAATGACAAAACCGATTTATCATCAAGATTTATAAATTTCAGAACTCTGATGTTTATGGAGGTTAAGCCATGTCAGATTCAAAAATCAGTCAAGTGGCACTTGTAAATACCGAGGATCGCAAATTCGGAGTTGAATCGTCGATTCGGGCGCTTGGTGTCAACCCGGCCAAAAACAAAGACGTTTTGATCAAACCCAATTTCAACACCGCTGATCTGTGCCCGGGGTCTACCCACAACGATACCCTGGTAGCCCTGGTGGAAGAGGCCTGGAAGATGGGGGCTAAAACGGTGAGCCTGGGTGAGCGCAGCTATGCGAAAAATCATTCCGTTATGGAGCAAAAGGGAATCATCCCGTTGATGGAGAAACTGGATGTCAGGATTATCGATTTTGATGGGCTGGATGAAAACGACTGGGTCAAGGTTGATGCGGATAACTCCCACTGGCAAGACGGCTTCAGGATCGCACGGCCCATCCTGGAAAGCGAGTGTCTGATCTGCACCTGCTGTCTGAAGACCCACCAGTACGGCGGGGTGATTACCATGTCGCTGAAAAATTCGGTGGGGGTGGTGCCCACATCCCGCCATGGCTACAACTATATGAGCGAGCTGCATTCATCGCCCCACCAGCGCAAATTAATCGCCGAAATAAATGCGCCTTTCAAGCCCGATCTTGTGGTGCTGGACGGCATCGATGCCTTTGTGGACGGCGGACCGGCCACCGGCAAGCGTGCCAAAGGCAACGTTTTTCTGGCTTCCACCGATCGCGTGGCCATCGACGCCGTCGGGACGGCGATTTTAAAATCACTGGGGAGCAACGATCAGATCATGAAGACGAAGATTTTCGATCAGGAACAGATTGCCCGGGCTGTCGAACTGGGTCTGGGGGCATCATCTCCGTCTGAGATTGAGGTATTTTCCGCCGACGAGCAAAGTCAGGATTATAGTGACCGAATTTTAGAAATTTTAAACAATGGCTAATTGATCATTGGTTGTCCTGAACGAAACATATATTAAAATAGGGTACTGATTAGTTGGAGTTACCGCGCCACGAACGCACTTAAATATAAAGTGTGCGTATCGCATAATGCCGGTGTTCTCAATTATGTTTGACAAAAACTCAACGGATTGGGTATAAAATCGATAAAAATCATTTTGATTTGCCTTTTGGTTTTTTCACTTTAACGTTAATCAAGGGGGCGGAAATGAGAAAAATTATCACACTTGTAGCAGTCGTTACATTGATGGCAACCACGGGGATTCTGAGCAGTGGGGCGGAGGATGGACAAAAACTCTACACGTCCTACAATATTTGGAAGGCGTCAAAAATGCAGGTCATTAATTTTAAGCAAGGCCATGACATAATACCTGCTGGGACGGAGGTTAAAGACACTTATGCTTGGCCACCAAATAATAGTACCCATCTTCGTTTTACTACAGTTGAAGATGGTCATACATACACCCTGGGCTTTGTTCAAAGATGGCATCCGAAAAAAGATATAAAAGATTACCTGGACAAGATGTTCACAAAAAAAACTTTTGAGGACTTGACCAACGGATTGACCGAAATGGAAATCAGCGCTATCAAGAAAGGCGTTCTTGTGAATGGGATGAGCAAAAGAGCAGTATTAATCTGTTATGGTATCCCGCCCGAGCATTATACCCCTCACCAGGATGCTGACAAATGGTATTACTGGATGAATAGAGGGACCAAAATAGAATTAAATTTTAACGAAGATGACATGCTGGTTAAAGGGGGTAAGGAAAGCCCGCCAAGTGTTAGTACAAGTATTAGTAATAGTAAAGGACAGGATATTGAAGCCAAACTGAAAAAACTGGGCGATCTCAGGGATAAGAATTTAATTACCCAGGAAGAATACGACAAGACAAAAGCAAAATTGTTGGAAGAATTCTAAGGACAGAAAGGAAATACCAGCTTAATCAAAAGAGTTTAATTGTCCTGACCTATACTTGAGTTGACAGGATTGGAAAATAAGTTAAGCGTCTTGTTTTATTAGGAGTCACAGGCTAATTTTACTTCGTCCTTCTTGATATCTCAAGCTTGCCAAAATCAATCCCGATGTTAACGCCCCTGCCGGTGCCTGTCAGTGCCAGTGAAATCTCGCCCTTGGTGTAAACGGAGGCCTGGACTGACTTGGCAGCTCCTGCGTGAGCCTCAGCTGCTATGTATCCACCGAAGATCTCATCTATGTTTAGGACCTCGGAGAACGTACCATTTCCGTTCAAAATTTCCATTTTGCCGAAGCTGAGACCACCCCCGGTGACATTTATTTTGACATTAGCGTGCTGGCCGTTGCTGCAAGTTACCGTGCCATTGCCCTCAGCTGTTTTATAGAAGACGGACCATCCTTTGAGGCTGAAGTCCATATGGCACTTGGCCGAAGTTTTGGCTTTATCCGCGGCGAAAACGGTAGCAGTAACAAAGAGTTGCAGTATTATCACACCGGTTATAACGATATTTTTCATTAGGTCTCCTAAGTATAAATAATAAACTTTGCCGTTGCAGATTCTTCTTAGATCTTTTGATATCATAAAATATCAAAAGTTTTCCCCGATTACAGTACGTTGATGATATTCCAACTCTGGCTAAAATACAGATATCATAAGAGGGGGTTGTCAAGTCAAGGAAATCTTGATTTTGGCTGTTGTCAATTCATCTCCGGGCCCCCCCGACAACCTCTTCCCGGCATCTTTTCTTAATCTATAAGTCCGGAGTTTTACGGCGACCGAACTTTTTGCGATTTTGTCAAATAATCGACGATCTTACCATTTGACTATATCAAATTTAGCCAGGCCCTTTTATATACTTCACCTCCAGCTTGAAAAAGATTAGTGTGTCCGCCTTCGGGAAAAAGATAAATCGCCTTGGGCTCCCGGGCTAGATTGTACAGGCGCTGTGCCATTTTGGGGGATACTATTTTATCTTTAGCGCCCTGAAAAATGACCACCGGCACGGAAAGATTTTGGATTTTATTCAGGTTATCGAATTCGGCATCGATGGCCCACCAGCCAATAAGGGCGTAGGTGACGGGTGCTGTATGCCACGCAATTTCCGACATAGAAGTAAAAGGGGATTCCAGAACCACCGCGGCCGGGGGGTTTTCCAGGCCCATCTGGACTGCAACGGCGGTGCCCATTGAGTGGCCGTAGAAAATCATTTGCGATGGTTGCCATCCTTTACTTCTCAGATAATCGATGGCACTTCGGCCATCAATATAGAGATCTTCTTCACATATCAACTGTCCATGGCTTTTCCCAAAGCCTCGGTAGTCGAATATAAATGTCGAAAACCCCATTTCATTAATATATCGCAACATGTCAACAAAGTGCGAAATATTGGTCGCATTGCCGTGAAAGAAAATAACCAGCGGCCGGTTGGCCTGGCCGGGAATCAACCAGCCATGAATCGGAACTTCATCTTTTGTGTCAAACCAGACTTCATCGTAATTAAGTCCCACTTCAGCGGGCGTGGAAATTACCTCTTTATAGGCCGAAAAAATAAATCGAGTTCCATTACAACCGGATAAAAAAAAAGCCTGGACCCAGACAATGATGACAATAATTGTTTGCCAATATGTGAAGGGTGCTCTATAAAAGTTCATATTGTGCCTGTAACCCATAATTGCAGTTTTGTCCAGCAGGTCGATTTTGATAAACATAATTTGCCGACCTCTTTTTAAGATAGATGATTCATCATATTTACGCTGCTGCGTCAAGCGATCATGCAATTGATTCGCGACATGATTTTAAAAAAAAGTCGGCAACATTGGAATAGCTTATGATTACTCGCCGCAAATTTATCACTTTATCCGGAGCGTATGCCGGCTCCATTCTGCTTTCTGGCTGCAGCGCGCACAATCTTCCATTAAAGATTGACAAATTTGATGAGTATGATTTCAAACGGTTTCCGGCATTGGGTCTGACAACTTCCATCAGCAAAGAATATGATTATGATGTTAAAGTCGAAGGGAAGATTCCGCCTGAATTGGGCGGCACCCTTTACCGAAACGGACCCGGACTTTTCCAGAGAGCGGGCGTTCGAAAGCGTTGCATCCTGGATGGTGATGGGATGGTCCAGGCCTTTAAAATAGTTGATGGCCGGGTGCATTTTCAAAACAAATTCGTACGGACGGAGAAATACGTAGAAGAATCCGCTGCCGGCAAATTTATTTACGCTACCTGGTCTACCCAGGCACCGGGTGGCATGTTGGCCAACTTTCTGGGTGGCATGCTAAAAAGTCAGGCCGGAATCACGGCCGTTGTGAGAAACGAAAAGCTCTATGCGTTTGATGAATTTCAGCAACCCTACTGGTTAGATCCCGACACCCTGGAAACCAAAGGTTATGCGCTGCTGGAAAATCTCGAACAAACCAAGTTTTTTTCGGCTCACTCAAAGATTGACAGGAAAACCGGTGAATGGTTGTTTTTCGGCCTTGAATTTGGTGCGACGGTATCATTGCATCTCATCATTTTGGACAAAAACAACAGGCTGAAGAGACATCAAAAAATAGGGCTGCCGCGAACCGTATACGTTCATGACTTTTTTGTGTCAGATCGACACATAATTGTTAACCTTCCCCCGGCTGATCTAAAATTTTTAGATTACCTTTTAGGCCGAACAAGTATTTTAGGATCAATGAGTTGGCAACCCGAGAAAGGCAACTTGGTTTTGGTGTTTGATAGGGACATTAGCTCAAAACCCGTACAGCTTGAGACTGAAGCTTCGTGGATGTGGCATTCGCTAAATGCATATGAGGATGGTGAAGTAATTATTGCTGATTTTGTCGGTTATCAAAATCCTGATCATATCATAGGCGAGGATCCCGCCCTTATTGCCATTATGTCTGGAAGGCAAGGGCAGTACAACTATGCGGGTGAAATTCGCAGGTATGTTATTAACCTTAATAAGAAAAAAATCCGCCCAGAGATTCTGGATAAAGGGTCTTACGACTTTCCGTCTATTAATCTTCAACACATGTGTCATAAATACCGTTTTGGTTATCTCACTAAAAAGCAAGAGAAGGAAATCTTTTTTACGGGACTTGCCCGGATTGACATGCAAAATTCAAGTTCCCAAAGCTATGACTTCGGCCCTGGAAAATTTTGTAGCGAACCGGTATTTGTTCCGGTGCCGGGCTATCGGTATTCCGTGTTGACGGACAAGGAACCGGGTTGGTTGCTTACAGAGGTCTACGATAGCGGAAAACAAAAAACGTTTTTGGCGCTATTTAGAGCTGATAATATTTCTGATGGCCCTCTGGCGCGGGCCTATCTCAATCGGGCTATGCCCTTAGGGTTTCATGGTTTTTGGTGTCCGCACCATATATAATTCGAAGTTGGAAGGGATTTTTTAACTACCAACAAATTGTGAATATTGCGGCACCGTAATCGGGCCGGCAGCTAACCGTCAGCTTCAACGGTTGAAAAACAACCCTGAACGGTGATCTCTGAATACATGCGTTTTATATTGGAGTTTAAAAAAAGCGACCGATTACAAAAACGATAGAATTAGCGCCACGATTATCCTTTTTGAGTCCGGCATTTGAAATATGATGAAGCCGCAGAGCGGCCAAATATGTGGCAGTAGGACCTACCGAAAACTCGGTGCCGATACCCAATTGTGGGTTGAAGTTAAGGTGTGAGGCCTGACCGTCGACCCTCCATTCCGTGTAAATGCCTCCGATACCCCCCTCTATATATGGCCGCAAGCTTTCCTGCGCAAAACGATCCAGGTAATAAAGCGCAAAAATCGAAGCCGAAGCCATGAAATCCTTTTTTTTGGTCCAGGTGGATCCGGCGCTGACTTCGACTTTAAATCGAAGCGCTTCGGGTGCAGCATGGGGCCATATCTTATCGTAGTCAAATAAGGCAAATCCCGTTAGGAGGGCGAAACCGGTATCACCGGATGGGTCGTAGGTGTTGCCGATGTTGACAGAAAGACCATAGTGGTCCGGAATTTTTTCGGGATCGTCCTCCCCTGCCAATGTTGCTTGTGGAAAAAGAAATAGCGCCAGGCAGAAAAAAACAAGCCACCCGTATTTCCAATATTCGTCATCCGCAGTAGATGCGTCTGTCTGCATTTTCCTTTACCGGTAAATTATTCTCCGACAAGTTTAATCAATCCAAATTCACCGCTGCAGCTGAATTTCAAACAGCCTATCGACCTGGCGTTAAGCGCTTGCTCTTTGGCAACTATATTCAAACCGGAATTTTCACCGGCGCCTCTGGAGGCGGCAAAAATTCTGCCTTCCCTGATGCTTAATGCGGCAATTGCCAAGTCAAAGGCCGGTCCGATGGGAATGCTGCCGTAAAGCGGAGAGTATATCGCCGCTTGATTCTCCGGAGGTGTATAACGAGCATAGTGGATTCCTGATAATTTATGCCCGTCGGCGCCTAAAATCAACAAGCTGTTCTCTGTAATTTTGGGCGCGGATATCTCGACATGCCCAATTTGAACATCCGCAATGAAACCATATTTCGGTTTATCACCGTTGTCAGGGGTCAAAAGGAAAAACGCAGCTCCTTCGCCCGCAATGGCACTTTGATTTTCAAATTCCAGAGGTTTCATGTCGGCTTTATGATCCCGGCCGAAAAAGCGCTGCCAGCTATAGCCCAGCACATTGCAATATTCGTCGACACCTCCGAAAATTACCCCATCGACGTCTTTTTCTTGCAACCACTGGCAGGCCGCAAGCAGGGCTGATGGCACCGACATTTCAAACTGACTCACTGTGACATTGGGTCCGTTAGCCTTTAACAATATTGAAATGTGCGCTGCAGCGGCATTGTGCACCGAGTTTGAAAACAGCATCGGCGAGGCGCAGGCATCACCATCGTCGATTACTGAATCCAAAAAAGAAAAGGTCGTGCGGGTAGCACCGTATCCGGAGGCAACAACGACAGCAAAATTCTGATGGTCTTCCTGGAGCATGCCGGCATCTTCCAGGGCCAGAATCGATGCCAGAACCGCCATCCTTGAAAAATGATCCACCCGTTGCAAGGCTCTTTTGTTGACGAATTCTGCCAGACGACTTGTATCGCAAAGATAAGCAGGGAATTTATGGTTGTTGGATTCAGCTTCAAACAGGATATTTTGCGGTGTAATTTCCCCGGGAAAAAGAGCACGCCGAAGCTGGTCTGCACCGCATCCGAATCCACCTGCCACCCCAATGCCCTGGACTGCTATACGCACGATGTTAGCCGTCTCCTTTTCCGAAGATAACTACCGCGTTGTTGCCTCCAAATGCCAAGGATTGTGAGATAGCTAGCGTGCCATTGACAGACGTTTCCTGTTGAACCGGGGTTGCGGGCAATTCAGGGTCCGGAGTCTCGAAACCCGCAGAGGCCGGAATTTTTCCGGCTTCCAGACAGGCAATCGTGAATGCCGCTTCGATTGCTCCGGCGGCCCCGAGGGTATGACCGGTATAGCCCTTGGTTGATAGGAATGGTACACCGGTCAGCAACTCATTCAGGACCTGACTCTCGACCCGGTCATTGTCACGTGTGCCTGTTCCATGGACGTTAATAAATGCTATATTGTCAACCGATTTTTGGCAAGCTGCCCTGGCGGTAGCGGTTGCAATAGCCTGTTTGAGTCCTCTGCCATCCGGCGCCGGCGCTATAAGGTGGTATGCATCACAAGCAGATCCGTAACCTAACAACATCGCGCGGGGTACCTGGTTGCGCTTGCGCCAAAACGCTTTAGACTCCAATACCAGCATCGCGGCCCCTTCCCCCAGGTTTAGCCCTTTGCGGCCGACATCGAACGGCCGGCAGGGTGATGCATCGGTAATCATCAATGAAATAAAACCGTTGTAGGATACCCGGCACAATTCATCGGCACCGCCTGCTATTACCACATCACATAATCCGGAGCGGATCCAAGAGGCACCCAGGCCAATGGCATCGGTACCGGAAGAGCAAGCATTGACGACGGTTTGGCAGGGCCCAGCGGCACCATATTGCTCCGCAATTACCCTGGCTGGATTGCTTTTTAAAAATCTGGTGATGGCATCCATAGGTGGACGGCCGCTACTGCGGTAGTCCAGGTAAAAGTCCTCGTTGTTCATGGTACTGCCGGTCGTAGTGCCGATGCAGACCCCGACCCGTTTACCTGCCAATATTTTGCGGTTTAATTTGGCGTTGCCAAGCGCCTCCTCGGCTGCTGTCAGCGCAAATTTGGCCGTAAGCATAATATCCGATTGCGGACCGGTGCCGCCGATCGAAGGCGTTTTGTAGATCTCGAAGACCGGATAAACGGTTGGGTGATCACTGGAAAATCGGCTCGGCGGATGTGGTGTGCATCCGCCGCTAAACAGCGAATCCATGCACTCCTTCAAATTTAAGCCGGCGGCGCATAGGCATCCGATACCGGTGACAGCAACTGCGGGATTGGTTTTCATGGGGTCATTCGTTCTTCAATGAAATGCCGTAAGCTGTTGATGGATTGAAAGGCCAATCGACCTTCCTCGATATCATTAATTTCTACCCCAAAATGCTTGCGTACCTGCACCACAAGCTCAACGGCATCGAGGGAGTCCAATTCCAAGCCTTCGCCGAAAAGCGGTTCATCGTCCTCAATATCTTCCGCCCTGACATCTTCGAGGTTCAGTTCTTCAATTATGATAGTTTTCAGCTTTTCGTTTAACGTCATCCCCAGTTAGTCCTTTCACGAATAAATTTTTATCGAAACAGTAAAATTATTATTTTTGCCACATATTAAAAAAATTAAAGAATTGATACGGATGTTCCCGGGTGTACAGCTCCAACTCATTCACGAACTGAGTGACATATTGCCGATAAGATTCCCCTGATCTTCCCAGGTTTTCCGGGGTCTGAATGATTTTCGATACCTTTAAGGCATAGCTATCGTAGCCCGTTTTATAGGAAAAGAAAACAACTATCGGGGCCCCGGTCGCCGAGGCAATCTTAAAAGCACTGAAAGGAAACGGCGCTTTTTCGCCAAGAAAGTCAACCTGCAAACAGCTTTTCCCGCTGCCGAAAACCCGGTCCCCCATCATGCACACCATTTCGCCTTTTTTTAAAACATCGAGTATCTGCAAGGTACCACCAAGATAGCTGCCTGGATCAATAATTCGGATCGGACACGTAACACCGGCATATTCAAAATAGTGGCGATCGATATTGCCCTCCTCCTGCTCCAGAAGCAGATTTACCGTGACTTTGAGAAAATTCAGGGCCGAAATCGCGACCTGCCAACAACCCACATGGGACATCAGCAAAATAACGCCGCGGCCCTTTTTTACCAAATCCAGCAGTTCCTGCCGGCCGTGAACTGTGGATTTCATTTTTTCAGCTCCCATGTACCCCAGGAAGGTCCGGTCAACCAATACACGGCCCATTTCCAGAAATATGCGGTAACAATTGACATAACGCATTATGAGCGATTGGTTAGGGAAGCGGTGGCGCAAATAATCATACGACCTGCCGCGGATGGAAGGTCGGCAGAGGACATAATAGAGGACGACCCAGTGTAACGCAAAATAGCCCAGTCGCCTTCCGCCGAGTTGGATAAGCGCATAAAAGATATTGTGTCCAAATCGAGTGCCGAGGCTGCGGCTGGACCATCGGGGGAGTCTTGTATCAGTCTCCTGTTTTTCAGTTCGTTGCATGAATAGTCCATTTTACAAAAAATGACGTCAGAAAAAGGATGGCCCACATGACCGCAGATAATAAAGGCGCAAGAATTATAGACCCGATCACCCACTCAAAAAGTCGTTCCAAACCTTGATATCCTAATGTTTGCAGAGAGATCTCGGTTAAAAAATGCCCGTGACGCAGGAAAAAACCGATCTCGATACAAAAAGCCGGCACCAGCGGAGGCATGCATAATTGACTGGTGCTAAGGGCCACCACCTTGTTCAGTCGCAGAAATCCCGTTGCAAATAGTATCAAAATGGTATGAAGGCCTATCAGCGGCAAGGTTCCGAGGAACACCCCCAGGGATCCGGCAGACGCCAATTGACCCGGTGAAAGGTTCTTCGTCATCAATATCTTTAATGATTGAATGGGTCGCCAGACGGAAATTTTAGTCCTATCGCCGTTGCGGTCCAGGATTTGTGGATGGGGGATCGGTACGAATGACCGCAGGGTAAGTTTCGTGTTTAGCAGCGTGAGCCGCATATGGTCTTTGAAAAAATTGGAATGGGATATGCGCTCATGGGGCGACGGGTAATGCACCGATATGTCAACTTCACGCAACTCAACACCGGCCCAGGCAGCCTTTACCAGAACCTCCACCTCGAAAGCAAAGCCTGATTCACGCAACATCAAGCGCTCCAGCACTTTCAACGGATAGACTCGAAAGCCGCTCTGGCTGTCGCCTATCGATTGACCGGTTTGAATCCTCAGCCAAAAATTTGAAAAATGACGCTTGAACCGGGCAATTCCGGAGACATCTATTCCTTGGAAATTCCGCTTGCCCACAATAATCGCTTCGGGGTATTGAGTAGCCAAGGGAACAAATTGTCGAAAATCAGCCGGATCATGTTGGCCATCCGCATCGATGCTAACGATATGGGTCATGCCAAGGCGGCGGGATGCCTTTGCAGCTGTTAAAATTGCCGCCCCTTTGCCGCGATTGATCGGGTGTTGCAGCACATGGATATCCAACCCCTTCAGGGTGTTTATGCCACCATCGGTGCTGCCGTCATCAAGGACCATGACCGTATCCTGGACCTCGAGCGCCTGCTTGGCAACATACCGCAGTGTCTTGGCATGGTTGAAGACCGGTATAACAATAGCGAATTTTACTTTATCAACATTTATATTTGATACAAGCTTAACCATGTCATTCGTTTTAATTAATTGAAAGTATCTGGTTTGCGGACGTTGCTCCTTGCGAACTTTATAAATTCTGTAAGATGCTGCACAAATCGCAACCAGCTGTCGGGAGATTGCCAAAGCATCGCTAGGTAGCCCCACAGCACCTTTGGGCGCAAAAACCGGGTTTTATAGAATTTTTTGAAAAGCGCATCCAACCGATTCTTTGTCATTCCGTTTGGAACGAATACAAAGTGCATACAATCCATTTTCCCCCAATCCTCCTCAAAACTGCCGAATTCATTTATTTTTTCATACAGGGGAGAACCTGGAAAGGGGGTAAATTTTGACAGGTTGAAATCGTCCAGGGGCAAGGAAAAAACATAATCCATGCTTTTTTTAATGCTGGCTTCGGTTTCTCCTGGCAACCCCATCATTAGAAGCCCTTTGGTGCGAATACCGGCCTTCTTGATCTGGCAAATTTTTTCGGCCATCATCGTGAGATCCGGATTTTGCCGGTGCTGCGCTAAAAGATCTTCGTCCCCGGTTTCGATGCCGAGGCTGATCATCCAGCATCCGGCTGCTTTCAACCGGTCAAGCAGGTCGCGATCGATGTGCTCGGCTCTGACGGCACAATTAAAGGTCAGTCCCAGAGGTTGCGAGATCATCAACCGTGTGAAATCTTCAACCCGCCGGCGGTTGAAGGTGAACTGATCGTCATAAAAATTAACATGTTTGATACCAAATCGATTCTTAAGGTAATGGAGATGATCGTAAAGGTATTCGGCCGAATTATACCGATAGGTGCTTCGGAATACCGAACGATCGCAATAACTGCACCGGTAGGGGCACCCACGACTGGATATGCAGCTGGTGTTGGGTGCCTTGGGATAATTGAAAATCGGCAAGCTATAGGCTGCCGGGAACCCTTCTAACATTTCATATGCCGGAAACGGAAGGTCATCGAGATTAATTGCCCTGTTGCGATAGCCGTTAAATTCTATTTCACCTTCGCCGGTCCGGTAGACGACACCCTGGATCGTGCCGAGCTCTTTTCCGTCACTTTGAACCAAATCTGTAAGGGTTTTCTCGCCTTCGCCGACCACAGCGAAATCAACTTCCGGAAAGTCCGTGATAATTTTATGTTTTAATGCTGATACATGCGGGCCACCGAATACCGAAAATATATCCGGCAGGTTTTTTTTTGCCAATCTGGCAATCCGACAGCCATCTAAAAAACTTGAAGTCGTGCAACTCAGTCCGATGAAAGCCGGCTTTTCGACCTGTAGGTAATCGCGGATCAGGCGATCCGAATCCGGGTGGGCATAGCAGTCGACAATGGCGCAAACTATATTTTGGCTTTTTAGATACGCCGCCATGCACGCCAACCCAAGGGGCGGCATGATGTTAGCCAGGCGGGAAATATCTCGGTCTGCTGATTCGACAGGATAGCCCAGGGGGTGGACTAGTAATATGCTGTTAGAATTTAATGCCGGCATTCGGTACCTGATTAAAAGACAAATTATGATGATCGTCTGAATACGAACTGCCCTGCTGCCCCGAGTAGCGGGATCTCAGCCTCGCTGTGACAAGCAACGGGGTATCAAAGGAAATATTTAAAATCACTCCAAGGGGCGGCGGATTACAACTGCTAATATAGATGCAGCCTGTTGAGCGCTTTAAAAACCTTTCCGGTTTCTGGGGCTGTAACGACGATAGGTTCCGTCATCTATTTCTCTCTTGACCACTTTTAGAAAAAGATTGCCCATTTTGAGCTGGTAGCCGCTGTCCGCATAAAAGGTGTCCCAGGCATAATGGTAAAGTTCCTGGAGCTTCCGGGGTGTCATGTGCCGGGGTTGGAAAACAACTTTGTCGCAGGTATAGTCCGACCAGTTATTGCTCAGTACCCGGCCCTGTTTTTTGAATTTAGATCGTATTGGCGTGTGGGGAAACGGGGTAAGAATGGTAAATTCGGCCATATCAAGATTATTTTCCATCAAAAAATCAACCAGACGCTTGATGGCGTCTTCATCCTGGTCGTCCGTACCGAGGATGATGGTTCCTTCGATCCCGATTCCGTTATCTTTGAGCATCTTTATGCGATCTCTGATTACCTCGGATGTGTCAAAAATCGCTTGATATACATACCAGCAACCGGCATCTGAGGCCAGTTTGAGAATTTCATCTTCGTAGAAAATAGGGTGTGAAACCCACTTTTTTTTCAGCGGAATCATGGCCCGAAACAGATCTTTCAGCCACTGTCGCTCCTGAGATAAGGAGTTATCGACTATAAACAACCGGTTGTTGGGTATTGATTCCATTTCAGCGATAACCTTGTCGATCGGTCGGGGACGAAATTTCCTCCCCCCCAGAAAACCCACGCAGCAGGGGAAGCAGTTGAATTTGCAGCCCCTCGAAGCGTGTACCAGGTCCAACATCTGAACACCACGATAATTGTATAGATCCCGTTTGAGTATCCCGCGTCGCGCGGTTTTGACGAGTCCAATATCCGGTGGATTATTTAAATAATCATACATTTTTTTCAACCGCCCGGCCTTGAAATCTTCGATTACGGATTCAAACCGGCCCTCAACTTCGCCGAGGAACACCGCGTCTGAATGTCGGGAGATTTCCTCAGCGTGCAGCGTGGCAGCGATTCCACCAAAAATTACCGGAATGTTCAATTCACGGTAGCGATCAGCAATTTCGAATGCATGGGGCAGCTGACAGGTTAACAAAACCGAAAGAGCGACCAAATCGACAGGGTCGTCAAAATCAACCGCTTGCAAATTAGCATCGATAAATTCCAGGTGCACATCTTCGGGAATTTCAGCAGCAAATGCCACCGGCCCGTGGGGGGGCAGATGGAACTCCGTCTGGTGTTCCAGCTTGGACCAGGCAGGAAAAATCAAATTCATTTTCATGGGTTGTTCCTATATATATCTAACTTTCCTGCTTGGAATGGGCTGCGATACAATGACGAGCCAACGTCTCAAGATCCTTTACCCCGGTTCCATTGAAAAATAATTCGCCCCGGCTGTCTATAACCACATTACCATAGACCGTACATGCGTTGCTGGGTTTTTGTTCAATTACAAAAAACAATGCGCCGCCGGCTGTCCGTTCGGGTTCAGAATAGGGCGGACAATGACCTAAGTCACACCTGCCGCCTAATGCCTTGTCAAATTGGCCGCCGGCTATACCGGTCAGTGCCATGCGCAGACACCACAGTTCTGATTGGGTTGATTCGCTGATAACATAGCCTGCCCCGGTAAGACCAAATCGAATCGCCGCTTCCCCTAAATAGATGTTCGACAGGGTGTAAGCAAACATATTCGGACTTGCCAGACAGCCATCTTCAGGTATCACCGTATCATAGTAATTGATGTCCGTGTCCAAACAGCCATGTACCGTTGAAGCTATTATGCCGATCGGTCGCGGATCGGTCCACCGGTCCAGCCCTGCGTCTTTCAGGGCAAAAGCAATTGCCGAAAGACCCAGCCGGGAATATTTGTCCAACCGGCGAAATTTCGGGTAAGGTGTATCAAAGGCGTCTCTGCGGCTAATATTGGGTAATTTCCCTGCCTTTAATTCAAACCTTTTGTTGTCTCGGCCGCAGCCCATGTCCGTAGCGGTAACCCCGCCGATTCCTGTGATGAAAGCTTTCACTGCAAGCTTCCTTTTTCCAGAATCAGCGCGGCATTGATGCCCCCGAAGCCGGAATTAGTCGTTAACAGGCAATCTCCGGAAAAAGTCGAGGGTTGAAAGCTTACTTTATTTTCCGCTCCTATTTCCGGATTTGAAAACCCGACCGTAGGAGGAGCCATCTGCTCGCTAAGAGTTCTGAGTCCAACGGCGGCTTCAATTCCCCCGGCGGCGCCCAGCGTGTGCCCGATGGATCCCTTGATGGAAAAAATGGGTAACCGACGATTGCCGAAAATCTGGTTTAGAGCATTGAGTTCCATCAGGTCATTATACACCGAGCCGGTTCCATGGGCACAGACAGCGGCAATTTCATCCGCGTGGCGTCCGGCAATATCCAATGCCTTCAAAACGGCCTGCCGGAGTCCACACCCGTCCCGGGCCGGGGCCGTTATGTGCGTGGCGTCATTGGCTGCTCCCCAGCCCAGAATCGTCCCTAAGTGCGATCGACTCTCCTGGCGGGCCAGTTCACCGTTCATCAATAGCAGTGCAGCTGCGCCTTCCCCAAGCGACAGCCCATTGCGGTCACGATCAAAGGGCCGACAAGGGCCGGCGGCAAGGGCCAGTAATGAGGAAAATCCCGAGAAGACAAATTCGGTAACCAAATCCATGCAGCACACCAGAACAGAATTCGTGTATCCTGATGCGATCAGTTCCGCTCCCTGCGCCAGGGCGATAGTAGAAGAGGCACAGGCAGCGCTGATGTTGATGCATTCGCCCGTCAACCCGAGTTGACGGTGAACCTCCTCCAACAAACCGCCGGGCAATACGTCCGCGGGAGCGGCCGGCGCGCACCGTCTAATTCGCTCAAGGTTGTCGATGCCGGATTTGGTCGTTGCCGTAATAAGTAAAGTGTTCGCCGGCATCGGACCGAGTTGCCCCAATAAATGCTCTATCAGGAAATGACACATGGACCGATTGTCAATTTTTACCAGATCTTCGATCCAGGAGGCAATCCCCGCATGATAGCCTTCAACCGCAAACCGCTGCAGCGGTCGAATCGCCGACTTGCCTGCCAGGAGGGCCAACCACAAATCATTAAGGTTGTCTCCAAAAGGTGTAACGGTTACCGCATCGGTAACCCAAACATTTATCGTTCCAGTTTTCCGGATTTCCATTTTTTGCAGAATTCCACGTAAAATGGGGGCGGAATCACGCGAATGTCTTCATTACTGTCCAGCATCATCTGGACGGTGAAACCGGTTGTGGCCAATTCGCCGTTACTGTTTCGGATGATAAATTCAAAATTCATGCGGGCTGCCTCTGACCAATGCAATATTCCCTCGATCGTTACCGTTTCCTGGAATTTTAGGGGCCGGTGATAGTCAAAATGCATTTTTTTGATCGGCGCGACCACACCGTGGTTATAAAAATCCATATAGCCGATCCCGTATTTTTGACCCAAAGCAATCCGGGCATCTTCAAAATAACTTGCGTATCGTCCGTGCCAGACGATACCAAGAGCGTCGACTTCCTCAAAACGCACGGTTCTTTCAATACAGACCTGCAAAGGTTCCGGTTGGTCCTTGCATTTCGGAAAGTAAGGCTTCAACATGGGGTGTTTCTCACTTCAGCAAAGGTGAAACGGAACGAGGATGCCAGCCCTTCGGTTACGGTTAGACGAGCCTCATAGATCGATTTGTCCTGAACCTGGAGCTGGGTGCAGGTCACTTCAATTTCACTGTCGGGGTGAAGCGGTAGATGAAATTTGGCTTTTTCTACGCTGGTCAGCTCCAGACGGCATTTATTGTGCTCCTCGATTATGGTTATGGCCGTTAAGATTTGAACAAAAGCAGGTAGGATCGGATAACCGGGAAAATGGCCGTGAAAACCGATAAAATTCGGCTTGAAACAATAGCGCCGGGTAACAATATTGGTTTCGCCTTGCGTTTTTTTACCAATTACCGATGAAACAATCTCTTGTTTTAATTTATTCATTTTCTTTAACCCACAGTTTAATTTGCCCTTCGGCGATGATGTCGCTTTTGCGGGTGACCACGCCCTCAACAACGGCGAAGCCTGCAATGTTGCCGACGGTATTAACATGGATTCGTAAATTGTCTCCTGCAAAAACTGCCTGGTGAAACTGAATTTTTCGTATACCTACCCAAAACCCTTGCCTGACAGGTCTGCCGGCAAGACGGTCGCCATAACCTTTGACTGCCGCATACGCCTGGGCAATCATTTCCGCAACCGCCAGGGTTTCAAGGCAGCCGTCATCGTCAACCAAGATCTGTCTGGGAAGCACCCTCGCTTCCACTGTTCCGCCCTGGTCTTTGAATTCTAACAGGCGATTTACCAGACACATGGGTTTTTGGTGCGGAATCAGATTATCCACTGGCAGGGGTAATTTCATTTCCCAATCAACCATAGCACAATTGGCCCTTTTTCAGCCCCGGGGTGCGACCCTCTGCAGGCAGCAAACGTTTAAACAACGTTAGCCTGGCGGGCGGGACGGGGCGCTTTGCAGTCTTGAGCGGACATTTCCTTCAGCTTATTTTCCATGCTGGTTTTAACGACTTTTTGAATGGCACGGTAAGCCGAGGTTCCCTTAAACTCCGCCGGATCAACCGGCTTCAGTGCCGACACCTTTACCCGCGCCGGTTTAAGCCACAAACGACCTGGCGGCCAGAGTTCATTGGTTCCGGCAATACACAGCGGTACAATTTTTACGCCAGTTTCGACAGCCAGCCTGAAAGCGCCAGAGTAAAATCGCTGCAGTTGTCCACTGCGGCTGCGATGCCCTTCAGGGAAAATTAATATTGCCCCACCTTTCGATAATATTCTGGCAACGGCTTCAGAGATCGAATGCCACGGAACATTTTCAACATTCACATAGCCGGCCAGATGCATAAACGGGGCATACCAGAACATTTTAAATGGCCAATCCCGGACAGTTACGCTTACATCACCGAAGGGCAGCAACGCCAGACTGTAAAGGTCGAAAAAAGAAAGGTGATTGGCAACCAGGATGCAGGGTGGTTTGAGCTCATTCTTTTTTAAGCCGTCCGCTTTAAATTGAACAAACGGGATCATCATCAAAAGGGATATACGGGCATAAATCCAGATTAGCTGCCGTGTTATTTTTTCCCTGTCCCAGTGAGTGGTGAGCTTCAATGCCACGAACAGCGCGGGGAAAAGAATAATGCCCAGTCCCGTCCATGAAATCAGCAACGGTATAACCGTCAGGTTCATAAGGAGCGCTAACCCAAAACCAGATAGACGGTCGGCGCAATTTGATTCCGGCCTTTCCATAATTTAGCTTTTCAAGTTCATGCGGTTTAAGAAATGGCTGATTGGTTTTTCTTGTTGATTACAAACTCGTGAATATCGCCCAGTGAGCGGATCTTTCTTATCGACTCTTCCTCACGGATTTTGAAGTGAAAGGCATTCTCGAGAACGACCACCATATCAACTATGTCCAGGCTGTCCAGGTCCAAATCATCGAAAATTAATGCCTCTGGTTTCATATCTTCCATATCCAGCTCAAACTCTTCGGAAAGAGTTAAATTAATCAGGTCAATAATTTCATGGTCAGTCATTTTGATAACTCCGTATAACGAGTGATGAATTTACACCGCCCAAGGCAAAATTATTCTTTATCGCTGTTTGCAGCTTTTTGGTCCTCAACAATTGAACATGTTGGATATGGTTGCATGATACGTCAACATTATCCAAATTCAGTGTAGGAATCAAGCACTGCCGCTCCAGCATACCGACCACCGCGCACAATTCCAGCGCTCCGCTGGCCGCCAGGGTATGGCCCAAATGTCCTTTAAAAGAGCTTACCGGGGTATTGTTTCCAAACAATTTAAAAATTGCGGCGCTTTCCGCCAAATCGCCTTGAACAGTGCCAGTGGCGTGGGCGTTAATATAATCAATTTGCTGCGGTTCTAGGCCGGCATCGTTTAGGGCCTCACGCATGCACAATTCAATGAAATCCGCATCCGGATTGGCAATGCTTTTTGGATCCGAAACTGTGCTAAATCCGATAATTTCCCCCAAAATAGGCACACCGCGCTTTCGCGCCGAATCGAGAGATTCCAGAAGAATAATGCCGCTGCCTTCTGAACAAACTACACCGTCTCGATCGCGGTCAAAGGGGCGGGGTGTGCGCTGCGGCTGTTCGTTGAATTTGAACGAAGCGGCATTTAAGACGTCAAAAGCTCCCGGGGTGAGAGCATGAAATTCATCGGCTCCACCGCAAAGCATGTACTGCTGCCTGCCGAAGGCAATCATTTCATAGCCATAGCCGAGGGCCTGGCAACTCGTTGAACAGGCTGCCGAAGGCGAAAGGATGCGGCCGGAGATACCCAGAAACTTGGAAATGTTGGCAGCACAGGAATGGTTCATAATCTTGAAAAACACCGTGGACTTCATCTGCTCAAGGCCGCCGGTGCTCAAAAAGTTTTCAAAGAATTCCTGCGTGGCCTGGATGCTTCCAGTGGTAGAGCCAATGGCTATGCCCATTTGCCCGCCAGCGCATTCTTCCGTTCCCAGGTCTGCCTGGTGGAGAGCCTCACTGCAGGCTAACACTGCAAAAATCGACATGTTGGACATGGATCGCCGATATTTCCGGGGTATTTCCCGAGGGTCAATACCCGGGACTAAGCCGGCCACCCTAGGCCTGAGTCCTTGGATTTCGGCGAGTTCGTCTGCCCGGGCAATGCCGCTTTTGCCTTCAATCAAAGAACCCAGCAGGGGGGCCACTCCCCTGCCATACGGGGACACAGCTCCCATACCTGTTATCACGACGCGTTTCATTTGAATTGCTGAATTTGGGTTAATAGTTGTTCATGCCCTAAAATGAATCCACAAACCAGAAAGGCCGAAATGACCGCTCCCATGATGCCGGGCGCTACGACCGCCTGACCGGCCAGGTAGAGATTTTTAGCTTTTGTCAATGGCATCGGGTTGTATTGACCGACTTTGTGTTTAACTCCGTAAATGCTGCCGAAAGGGCTATTGGCATAATCCCTAAAGGTCAACGGCGTAGCGCATTCAACAAACCCAAAGTTGCCTGTGAGTTCCGGCAGGCAATGTTCAATATGGCGTTGCAGTTCTATGCCTATTTTTTCCTTAAACTGAACATAGTCCTCAGGGCGCTTCCCCGGGCTGGAATCCAGCCACCGATTCATCTCGATCATTTGAGCAGGAACGATGCCGGTCAATCCGTAGATCTCAGACGGTACCTGCGCTTGCAGGTTGCAGCAAAGATACAGAGGTCGATTTCCCAGAGGATTTTGCTCCAGAGATTCGCTCCAATTCCAATTGGATGTAATCATTATGTTTTTTTGAGCCAGGGATTCAGGGATATTCTTACAGCCGGCAAAAAGCATGTAAGCAGAACTGGTCTCGTCAAGCTGCTGTATGCGTTTTCGATATGCCGGGCGGAAGGTGGACTCGGGGACCAGTTTTAAAAATTCTCTAGGATGAATCGTTGAGACACAGCTGGAGCAGTCAAATTTTGTGCCGTCCTTCAGGCGAACCCCGGCAGGGCGGCTGTCTGCCGCCAGGTAAATTTCACTGACTGCCTGACCGCAATAGACATCAACGCCAGTTTCGGCCAGCAGATCGTCGTAAGCACCTGCAAGTTGCCGTCCGCCCCCCTTGATACCATGCACAGACTCATAATAGGATCCCGCGATGCAAGCATGATAGGCAAAGGGGACCTGCTCGGGCGGGACACCATGAAGCAGGCAGTGGATCGAAAGCACCCACTTAAGTGCTTCGTTATCGGTTAAGCTGTCCAGAAACTGCCGCAGGCTGGTTCCATGGACCGTTTTCAGGATGCTGGTGTTGAATCGGTCAGGTTCCAGGGTTAAATAGGGAAAGGAGTCAAACGTATCCTTAATGGCCTGAAGGTATCCGTTAATGGCGTCTGCTTCATCATAAAAAGTTTCGAGTAAGCGTTCCCGGATTCTTTCATATCCATAAGGAAAGTGGAAATCAAAACCGGCGTCCCGGCAGAGCAAAAGGTCAAAACCATCCGGATCGAACGGTATTTTTTGAATTCCACCGGCCAGACCCAGGTAATGAAATAATGTGTCCAGTACTTCACCGTCACCGAGACCGCCCGTGTGATGAAAACCGGTGTCAAAATAAACCCCCTTCCGGGTAAATCCCCTGATCAGCGGAGCTGTTTTTTTGGATTTTTCTACCAGCGCGACATCAAAGCCGTTTTTAGCCAGTATAATTGCCGCCGTCATTCCTGCGACGCCGCCGCCAATAATCACATAATCGTACTTCATTCATCAAACCTTAAAATAAGGCAGGCGTTTGTTCCGCCAAACCCGGCGGAGTTGCATAAAACGGTTTCAGGTGATTGCAGGATTGTTTCGGTAACAATATTCAGTTTTTCAGAGTCCGCATCCGGCGATTCAAAATTCAGATTCCGGGCAATAAATCCCTGCCGGGCCATTGTGACCGTGTAAACCACGCTGGAGGCACCTGCCATCCAAAGTTCATGGCCGGTCATTGATTTAAAAGATGATATCCGCGGGGTTCTTCTCCCGAATATATCTGATATGCTTTGTGCCTCTACCGAGTCTCCTATCGGTGTGGAGGTCGCATGTGCGCTTATATAATCGATGTCAGATGGCTTAAGTTTTGCAGTATCGATCGCTTTTTGCATTGCAGATCGCAGACCATTTCTGCTGGGAGAAGAAATGTGCTCTCCGTCTGAAGAAAATCCGTAAGAGATAATTTCCCCCAAAATTTTGGCGCCTCTTTGTCTGGCAAGATCATATCTTTCCAAAATAACGGCAGCCGCTCCGCCGCTGGGGACCAGGCCGTCACGGCTCGCATCAAAAGGACGGCAGGCTGCTTCAGGCATGTCCACCCGCCTTGATAGGGCACCCAGTGCATCAAAGCTGCACATGGATTCCCAATTTATTTCCTGGGCGCCGCCGCAAATGACGCGCTGCTGCCTGCCAAGCGCGATAAGGTCAGCAGCCTGTCCAAGCGCATGACCGCTGCTGGAGCAGGCCGAACTGATTGTCCAACAGGCGCCGCGGGTTTTCAGGATAGTATTCAAATTCATGGTTATGTTCGAATTCATCGAACGAAAAACCAGACCACTTCCAATGGATTTTGTTTCGCCTTTCTTGCGCAGTAATTCGACCTGCTCAACCGCGGCAATGCAGCTGGAATCGCATCCGAAAACAATACCTGTCTCGGCGTTTTGGATTTCTTCTTCGCTGAGTCGGGACATGTCCAGGGCTTTCTCAACGGCCGCATAAGCCTGAATGGCAAAACCTGTCATGGTTTTGCGTTGTTTGCGCGCTAAGTAGTCTTTATCATTAAAATTCCGTATGGCCCCGGTTAGAGGACTGCTGAAGCCTAAATGTTTTCGTTTTTCATCGACAACAATCCCCGATTTCCCGTTTCGCAACGAATCCGCAACTTCTTCAATGCTATTTCCTATGCAGGAGACAATACCGATCCCTGTAATGGCAACTTTGTGCATAAAAAATATCCTTTTTAAACCTCTAGGGTGCGGCTGCTGCTTTTATCGTAAGTAATAAATTTGTATTTATTCAGTTTTACATATAAATACCACCGTTTACGGCGATTACCTGTCCGGTGATATAGGACGACTGCTCAGAACACAAAAACCGGACAACCGCCGCGACTTCTTGGGCTGTTCCGAAACGCTGGAGGGGAATCATGGGGAGCACCTTATCTTTGGGAATTTCCTTTGTCATTTCTGTTTCTATAAATCCTGGCGATACGGCATTGACTAAAATATTGCGTTTGGCAACTTCTGCGGCCAGAGCCTTGGTAGCACCTATCAAACCGGCTTTGGCGGCAGCGTAGTTCACTTGACCCGGCATGCCACTTTGACCGGAAGTCGAAACAATATTTATGATACGCCCGCATCTTTTTCTCAACATTCCTTTGATGACACCCTTGGTAATCTGGAAAAATCCGTCCAGTGTCACGGATAAAACATCCTTCCAGTCCTGCAGGCTCATCCAAATCAGGAGCATGTCCTTTGTAAAGCCTGCATTGTTCACCAGGATGTATGGCGTTTCTTTCTCAAGCAGGGTATACAGCTCCTTCTGGACGGCTTCGGGGTCGGCGACATCAAAGGGCAGCAGACGGCAATGGCAGCCTGCTTGTTCAACCGCTTTTTTCACTTGTTGGGCGGCGTCACGACTGCTCCGGTAATTGAGCCATATGTCATACCCGTCCCCGGCAAGACCGACGGCAATTGCCGCCCCGATTCCTTTGCTGGCCCCGGTCACCAAGGCTATTCTGCGATCACCTTTTTTACATACATTGTCAGGGTTTATATGTTTAATCGCTGACCCTTTCCGATTTGATCGATTTCAGACACGTCATTCAAATTTGCTTTTTGCGGAGATGCGATCGATTCAATGTATCATAGGTCAAGAGCATTTGATATGGATTAATATGAAACTTGCCGAAAAAATTGACTCGAATTGGCCAAGCGTCTTGGCGAATGCCTATATCGGTTTTTTTTAGCGTATAGTTAACGGAAATGTTTCACAATGTCAATTTTTTTAGGGCATTGGAATTGTATTCAAAGACTTAATATTTCAATATCGCAAGGAAATCTCTAGGACTGCAAATAACGGTTAAATTTACAGAAGCCTAACCAAAGTTGCGCTGTCGCAGACGCAGGGCCTTTTATTGGCTTTGGCGCGCTGCAAAACAGATGCCTTAACTGTTTGCGCGCTGGCAATTGGCACGACAATCGGCTAAAAGATCAAGGTGATCCGAGTGGTTCACCTCCGGTTGCGTGAGAAGCTGTGAGGAAGGATCCTTAAGTAAATTTAAGATTTCCTTGACTTGACGACCGGTTTTGATGATATCTTTATATATTATGATGGAAGCCAGGAAACTGAACAATAACTTGTTGATTTTGGAAAAGGGGAATTAATCATATATATTTGAGGAGAAACGAATGCAACCGACCTATAAACCCGTTATTTTAATTTTGTTATTGATTCTTACTGGTTGTGCAATAAAGCATGATTACATATGGAACGAGTACCCAATTGCACCGGAGCGGATATCATCGCAAAGCGGATTCACTGTAGGTCAAGAAATCAGCATCATTAAGGGCAAGTCTAATGATTCAAAGATCTTTCTCGGTAACGTCGGCGCACATCAATATTTCGGCAGTGAGCAAACCCTTACAGATGGCATAGTAGAGCAACTCGCTAAGGAATTGCGAAACCAGCGACTCGAAATCAAGAATCCCGCTGATAAGTCACTCGAGATTACGGTTAATCGTTCGAAATTCGAACGAGGAATGTGGAGGATTGCTGCCACATTAGATTTCACTGTGAAATTTGGAAATGGAAAGATCAAGTCGTATACCGTCAGAAACAGTAGCCCATCCACAGTTGACCAAACTTACAATGGTGCAGTCGCCTTGGCCGTTCTTGAGATAATTAATGACCCAGAGGTGCTAACATATATCAACGAATAATTGACAGAAATTCTCAATGCTGCAAACTGGAGGATGCCACTTTGACAAATGGAATGTTCCTTCAGAAATCAACCTTACGGCAGCCGACGAGCAAAGTCAGGGCTATTGTGATCGCATTCTGGAAATATTGAACAATGGCTGAGTGATTATTAGGTTCTCCAACTTGTCAGGAGGAAAGCCAACTCCAGTGTCAGACACTGCTATTATAATAATGGTTACCTTATCAGTTTGATAGCCTGTTCTTCCTCGTCAAAGATAAATGTAACGGTCCCCTTTATATCGTCCTTGACTTTAAAGGCATATCCGCTAACGACCACTGTCGTTCCTGAATAAACAGCTTCTTTCACCTTGACTGCCAGAAGTTCACTCTTAGCAAGAGACAGTTCTTGCGCCAGTGCTTCCTTTTCTTTCTGGATCCTAGCTTCCTCGATTATTAGATCTTGTCTCTGTTTGGCAAGAATTTTTATTTTGCGTTCAAATTCTTTGGGAAGCTTTTTGCCTTTATCCAAATTGTCATATTTCGTCAGGGCCATATCCATTTTTGCCCCGTTCTCCCTGCACTCACCCAGCTTTTTTGAGATTTTGACTATACGTTCCCGGAGCTTCGAGGCAACGCCGACAGTCACGTTGGTTATGACTCCGGCGGGGGATCCAATTTCGTACATTTCGATACCTTTGCCTGCAAAGGCGGAACCGCCCCGTATACGACCCTTTGTTCCCGTTGCGATAATACTGCCATTTGCCGATACCTGACTTCGGACGATATCATCTTGAACAAATATGTCGCCATCTACATTGACCACGGCATTTTCAAGGAACCGAACCGTGAGATTTCCACTTGCACGGACATTGCCTTCTCCTGTACCGATGATGCCGCCTTTTATGTAGATATTGGCACCCGATTCAACCTTTGCATCTTCAACACCTTCGCCCACATGAATTTCTCCCGTGGCATTTACTTTGAATCCCGACCGAATCCAGCCTTTGATATCCAGCACCCCGTCCATGGACAGGTTGCCCGTCGAATAGTCGACATCACCCGGCACATCAAACTTTTTGAAAACCTCCAATTTGTTATTTTGGGTTAGCATGACCACCCCATCGATTGATGAAGTGAAGACAAGACCATCGCCAGAGACCTCCACGTTATTGGCCCTTGTGAGGATTTTATCGCTTCCGGATTCAGCGGGGATGATATGGCCGTACACATCAATCCCTTCTTTTCCCGGGGTCAGCGGGACTTTAACTGCCAGTACGCCTCCGGCTTTGGCGAGCTGCAGGGTTTGGCGTTCTTTAAAATTAATGGCGCCTGATTGCTGGTCAATCGTTCCGGCCTTTTTCTCTGTTTGAAATTTGAATTCGATCCGGGCGTCATCTCCCCGTACATGCGCCATGCCTTTGGCGATAACGGCGTTGTAAACCGGCATTTTTCCTACCCTGGCCTTCACCAGCGCCCCCTCGACCGCGCTGGGATCTAATGCATGGACGATTCCGCGATCAGCGAGGGATTTTTCAACGATTTCCATGGAGAGCATCCTACCCGATTCCGAAGGCGGATGGACGGACAGATAGGCTCTCAATTTGTTCTCCGAAACCCGCACCGGATCTTCGACAGACAAACAACCATCCACATAATCCGCATAGCCCGCTTCTACACCCTCGGCCACGACATAGGTAAGATTGTCCTTGAGAAGGGTAACGTTTGTTCCGGCGGTTACCGTCTTGTCCTTGGGTTCGGCGCCCAAAAGGGTCTCGCCGGTTACCGTACAGCCGTTAACAGGCTTTTGCGGCGGGATTTTGATTGCTAGCACATCGCCTGCGGAAACCATTTCCTTGCATACGGCGGCGGCATCCAGACTGCCTCCCTTACGAGATATATCGATGGTTTCGGGATCTTCCCCATTGAGACGAAACTTGTACTCAATTCGGGCGTCGATGCCGTCTCTGGCCGCCTCGCCGGTTGCAATCTGTATATTTTCCCGGGGGCTTCCAGTTTCCGCAACTTCGGAGACAATGTTCTCAATGACCTCCTTCTTTATTCCGTAAACAATTTTCAAATCGGCAAGTGCTTTTTCAATATCCTGAACTGCTACCGGTTTTCCATTACCCAGAGGCGGCGTTATTATTTGGAGGGTCGCAACCATTTTACGTTCTAAAAGGACGATATCGAATTGACCGGGCGCGTTCACCATCGAAACATTATAGGTGTCTTTATCGATGGGTTCGACCGCTACTTCATCTGGCTTAATACCGAGCTTCAGGGCCCCTTCGATCCGGGCCGCCTCATCAGAAGTGGCTGAAATGGCAACACTGGTTTTCAGCATCTATATTCCTCAAAATTACTGACTTTATTACCTGCCCCAATCCCTTTTTCAAAAATAAGCTTCATGGTTAAAATTTATCAAAATAGTCCAATTTATTTTTGAAAATCAAGACTTTTATACCGCATTTCAAAATAAGTTTCGAAAACCGTAAGGCTGGTATAAGGGGTTGTAGAAAAAAACCTTCCAGAAAGGGAATGTTTTTTAGCAACCCCTAATACCGCATTTCAAAAATAAGTTTCGAAAAACGCAGGGCTGGTATAAGGGGTTGGCGGTTGAGGGGATTTCAGGCTTGATTTTGTTTATCAATGCCGGTATCAAACTACTGAACCGGTCCCTTTCCCATCAAAAGTCGTTGAAAAAGAGGAGAACTCATGGAAATGCAAGAAGCCATCCGCAACCGCCGCAGCATCCGTCAATTTTTATCCAAACCTGTAAATGAAGATCTCATTCAGGAGCTCATCGCCGATTCTCTCTGGGCGCCTTCCTGGGGCAACACCCAGTCCTGGGAAATTGTGGTGGTCACCGGGCAGAAACTGGAGGAATTTAGGAAAAAAAGTCAGGAGGCCCTGCTGGCGGGCAAAGAGGCTGCAACGGATGTTCCCATGCCCCAGGTGTGGCCGGACGCCTATATGAACCGCTACAAAGAACTGGGCAAAAGTGTCATGGGCGCCCTCTCCATTGCCCGGGAGGACAAAGAAGCCAAGCTGCAGCACTTTTTAAACATGTTTGGCTTTTTCGACGCACCGGCCGCCATTCTATTGGCGGTGGACAAAGAACTCGCCCTGGAATATGCCATGCTCGATGCGGGTATTTTTTTGCAGACATTCTGTCTGCTGGCCCATGCCAGAGGTCTGGGAACCTGCATCCTGACTGCCATGGTCAGCTATCCGGGAATTGCACGGGAGCTGTTTTCTGTTCCGGAAAACAAGTTGTTTGTTATGGGGGCAGCCCTTGGATGGCCGGATCCTGACGCGCCGGTAAATTGTTTTGAAAGAAAGCGCGGATCGCTTGACGGGTTTGTAAGATGGGTTAAATAAATTTTTATCGCTTTGCTTGACAGATAAATTGTGAACGATTAGAAATAGGATCAAAATGTCCAAATAGCGCCAGCATTTCATTGTTCATTAAACTCATCGTCGGAGGTGGGAATGAACTTCAAAGCCTGCAAATTACAGCCCTGATAGCGCGCTGCATTCTATTGGGCTTTTATGTATTCTCCCCAAAGTGCATCCGATTGTTGCACCATTAGGATCCTATCGTACCACGAGTTAATTTCGGAATTTTTATAAACGGAACCGCCTTTTATGAACGGTAATTTTATTCTATTTTTGTGAAAAATGAAATTACATAAGAGGGAAATCATGGCAGAACTTAGCGCAAAAACTCAAATGGCGAAAATTCGCAATTTCGAAAAGGGATTTATGGCCACCCATTTGATTAACCTTGGTGCCAGGCTCGGAATTTTTGAAGCTCTCAACGAAAAAAAGGATGGCCTTACAGTTCCGGTTCTGGCTTCCAAGCTGGGGATCCATGAACCCTATCTGAAGATCTGGTGCCAGACTGCCTACCATTTTGAAATCCTCGATGGCGATGATAAGGGCCGCTACATGATTCAACCCTATTTGGACGAGATTCTGGGGGATAAAAACCATTTTAGAAACTACCTGGCCAACATTGCCATGGATGTAGACATTATTGGCGAAGGCTTTACGAGATCGACCGGGGCCTTTCGAACGGGAAATCCTCTCCCGACCTATGACAGTCCTGATTTCTCAGAAATGGTTTATGAATCGACAAAGAATATTGCCCTGGCGTTTCTTTTCATGATTTTCCCGAAAAACCAGCCCTTGAAGCAATTGCTTGAAAAGGGGATCCGGTTTCTGGACATCGGCTGCGGTAACGGCAGCCTTGTCATTCAGCTGGCCCAGGCATTTGGCAACAGCACTTTTGTCGGAATCGGCCCGGATGCCAACGGTATTAAATCGGCCCGGTCGTCAATCTCTGAACTGGAGTTGAAGGGCCGTGTATCGGTGGAGCACGTTGGGGGCGAAAAACTTCCCTATGATGATGAATTTGATATGGTCAGCATGGTGGTGACCCTGCACGAGATCCCACCGGCGATAAGGAAAAAAACTCTAGAAAATGCCTATCGTGCTTTAAAGCAAGATGGCTATCTGCTCGTGTTGGATTTTCCCTATCCAAGCCAATTGGAAGATTTCAGGAATCCCATGTATAGCTACGGTGTTCTGGATCAATTCTACGAAATCTGCGCCGGCAGCGTCCATCTCACCAATGCACAGCAGGATGAAATCCTGTCGGCCGCCGGATTCAAAAACATTCGGCGGATGCCCATCGGCAAAGGCATGTTTGAATTTATAAAGGCCACCAAACAGTAACTCGATTGGGTAACACTCAATTGGAAGTTATTTGTTACTGGTTATTGGTTAATTGATAAAATAAGATCATATAAATGGTGAAATATGTCGCAAACCAACGATCCTTTAATCTATCGAGAAGAGGGCGAAATAGCGTTCATCGAAATCAACCGCCCGGAAAAGAAAAATGCGCTAAATCACGAGTGCTGGCAGTTATTGGACAGGTATTGTGACCAATTAATTGATACTGGCCAGATCCGGGCCCTGGTCATCACCGGGCGCCCCGATGACATCTTTTCGGCCGGCGTGGACGTAACGCCGACCGACCCCTTTATAGCGGACATGTTTGCTGCTTTGCAAAATCGGGACAAAGATAAACTGGTCAAGGGTTTTGAGAAAATGCAGGGCGTGGTTTCGAAGCTCGCCCATCTTCCGTGTCCAACCATTGCTGCTATTAACGGCCTGTGCTACGGTGGTGCGGTGGAGCTCGCAGCTGCCTGTGATATCAGAGTTGCCAAAGAGGGTGCTGTCATTTGCCTGTCGGAAGCGCGGCTGGGCTTGATCCCGGATTTCGGCGGAACCGTGCGGCTTGCCAAATTAATCGGTCCGGCAAGGGCCAAAGAATTGATTTTCACGGCACGCAAAATTCTGCCTGGCGAAGCTAAAGAGCTGGGGTTGGTGAGCCATGTTTTTCCAAAGGAAAATTTTAAAGCCCATCTAATCGAATATGTGAGGCGCATAACGGCAAACGGCCCCAAGGCCCTTCAGGTTGTCAAAGAAATTTGTGATTCCACAGTTACCATGAAAGAAGATGAGGCCCTTGAATTTGAAAGGGAAAGGGCATCAGAAAACGTGCTCAGCGGTCAGTGCATCGAAGGGGTCAGCGCCCTTCTGGAAAAAAGGGCGCCTGAATGGAAATCTTAGCCCAATGCAACCTTCAGGCTGTTAGGTTGTTGAGTGTTGACCGCTATAGTTGGCGGGATCAAAAAGGATTTGCCCTATGAATCGGGAAAATTTCAAAGAAAAAAGCTACTGGATGACTACCCGGAACTACACCCCCGGGGCACCGCTGCAGGGTGACATCGATGTGGACGTGGCCATTGTGGGCGGCGGTTTTACCGGCCTGTCTTCAGCCTATCACATCAAAAAGGCCGAGCCGAACTTGAAGGTGGCCCTTTTGGAAAGCGAGGTCATCGGCTTTGGTGCCAGTGGCCGTAACGGCGGATTCAATATGACCCTGTTCGGCCTGACGCTGTCCATCACGGCTCTGCGTTTCGGCAAGCAGAAAGCCCGGGAAGCCCACCACTATATGGAACGGGCGGTGGACTACCTGCGCGACCTGGTGGCCGAACTGGGGATTGACTGTGATTACGAGCATCCCGGTTTTTTGCGGGTGGCGACATCGGAAAAATACAAAAAGCGCATTCTGCACGAGATTGAGCTGGCCTGCAAACTTGGCCTGGAAGGCATCGAATGGCTCGATGAGGCTCAGACCCGGGAACAGGTGCAAAGTCCAATGTATCTGGGAGCCTGGTGGGAACCGCGCTGCGGAATTCTCAACCCGGCGAAACTTTCCTGGGGGTGGGCGGATGCTATTCGGCCGATGGGAGTCGAGGTTTATGAAAACAGCCCGGTGGCGGAAATTGTCCGCGAGAATGGAAAAGTGCGACTTGATACCCCCAACGGCCACGTTCGGGCGGATAAAGTCGTCATGGCCACCAACGCCTGGTCCCACTTTTTCAAAGAGCTGAGACGCAAGCAGGTTCCGGTCTGGACCCACATCGTGATGACAGAGCCCCTGGCCGAGAAACACTTTGAAGAAATCGGTTGGCAGAATCGACAGGGCATCGAAGATGCCCGCAACTTGGTTCATTATTATCGCCTGACCGCTGACAACAGACTGGTAATGGGTGGTCGTGACGTTTCTTTGAGTTATGGGGAAGACATGGAGAAGGATTTGAATCCGGTCACATTTGAGGGGTTAAAGGATGACGTTCGCGAGATATTTCCCGTATTAAAAGAGATTCAATTCACCCATGAATGGGGCGGTCCGGTTTCAGTGCCCCTGGACATGGCGCCGGCCATTGGCTTTGCGGGCGATAAGAATGTAGTATACAGCCTCGGGACCGTCGGCCATGGTGTCAGCATGACCCAGCTAAACGGTCGTACCGTTGCCGACCTGATTCTGGAGAGAAAAACCGATTTAACCGATGTGTTTTTCGTCAATCGCCGGACGATTCCCTGGCCACCCGAACCTCTGCGAAATATTGCGGTAAAGGCGATCCGGGGATATATGAACTGGGAGGATCGGCTATTTGATTCCAGGCCGGTATAAGGGGTTGTAGAAAAAAACGTTCAAATAAAGGACCGTCTTTTTGACAACCCCTATAGAAAGTTCCCGGGGCTACTCAGACAGAAAAGACATCTCGTCGGTATCAAGGATCTGGCTTTGAAAATGAGCGGCCGAGTCTTTGGATTTTGAAATTATCACCCGGTTATCCTTCGTGATCTGGTATTGTTCCAGGTATCCCTTTTGCTCAAGCTCTTTTAAGCCAGTACGAACTTTTTCCTTCAGGCGCCGCAGGTCCTGATCCATCTCCAGGTTCACCGCCCGGGCCAGGCGCAGGATGTCGATGTCGGACTCGCTTTCATACTGGCCCTGGTAAAAGCGGTAAAATGCTTTGCTGACATCGGATTTGAGACGGGATCTGAATTTGAGGTCAATGTTGGTGACAAAGCTGGCGGCATACAACTCCAGGAAGTAGGGATTGATGAGGACCCGGATGCTGCCGGCTTCTTTATCGATATCTGCAAAGCTCAGAATCGAGCCGGTCATTTCTTTCAAGCCTTTTCGTTTTCTTCCTTTGCCGCTGAACAGCTCCAGATCGATCCGGGTTCCGGCCAGGCGCTGGAGGCTATTCCAGATGGCGCTGAAAGAGTTGGGATTTGGATCAATATCGGCAAGTTGGCTCAATTCTTTCTGGGTGGTTTCAAAGGCGTCGCTTTGATATTTGGTCATCAGGGCCAGAAGTCCGAACAGGATGGTTTCGTCGAAGATGACCAGTAGTTCTCCTACCACCTGCATGCGGCCCCAGGAATTGGCATCACCTGAATCCAGGCGAACCAGGGGCCATTCCCTCGATTTTATCCGGCCTTTGAAATGAAACGGGGATACCCGTGTCAGCATGGTGGGCATGAAACTGAAAAACCGCTGTACCGGCGGCTGGCGGCTGATGTGTTTTTTGACATATTCAGAGGCGTCTTTAATGATCTGCCGATGGGTTAATCGTCTGGCGGCTGCTTCAATGGCAGTATCCGACGGGGTTGGCTTTTTTTCCGGATGGGCCTTCAGCGGGGTCGGGGGTGTCTGTCTGTCGGGCATAAGCATCCTCTCTGTCCAGTAGCTTTGAAACCACTTCTATATAAATAAAAGATAAAATTTTGTCAAAGCGTATCTAGCTGGGGCCCTTTCAAAAAAAGTGCATCCATCGGGCTTGTCCTCTTGATAAAGCGTATTAATATTTGTCAAGTATCAAAAATCAATCAGGGTGTGCTTATGATATTATTCGACGACAGCCAGAAAGAAAGCTTGATTGACTTCGGCATCGAAATTCCGGTGCTTTACAGCCGGGCCTTAAAGACGTTTGAGTTTTTAAAATCACACGAAATTTTGGGATCTAAAATCGATCGATGGCATATCAGTAAAATCGAGGAAAAGATCAGCCGGGATGATCTGCTGCGGGTCCATTCCGGAGACTATATTGAAAAATTGTTTTCCGCCGGGTTGGAGAATGAGATTATCAAAACATTCGAATTGGTTGACGAAGCGGGCAACTACTATCGCTACAACCCGGATAGAGCCACCCTGCCGTTGACGCAGCTTTTCAACCGGGTACGTACCATCGTCGCCGGTAGCGTTCAAAGCTGCCGGGTAGCCCTGACCAAGGGATTTTGTTTCGCCTTCAGCGGCGGCATGCATCATGCGCAACACGCTTACGGCGCCGGCTTCTGTATGGTCAACGACATTGTGATTGCTATCCGCAAACTGCAGGCTGAAGGACTCATCCATACCGCCTGGGTGATCGATGTTGATGCCCATAAAGGGGACGGAACCGCTGCCCTCACCAAAGGTGACGCTAGCATTACAACCCTCAGCATTCATATGGCTAACGGCTGGCCCCTGGATGGCGATGAATACGACCCTCACGGAAATTTCAATCCATCCTTTACCCCCAGCGACATCGATATCCCCATGGCCAAAGGGGAAGATCACATGTATATTTCCAGATTGCAGGAGGGCCTCAATCAGCTTGATCATTGGCCTCAGCCGGACCTGGCGCTGGTTGTTTCCGGAGCGGATCCCTTTTTCAGGGATGAATTGCCCTCCACCGCCGATTTGAAATTATCATTGGCCCAATTAAAAGAGCGGGATCTTCTGGTTTACAACTTCCTGAAGGAGCGGAATATCCCCCGGGCCTATTTAATGGCCGGCGGTTACGGGGAAAGCTGCTGGGAAGTTTACGCCCAGTTTTTGGAATGGGCGTTGCTGGATAATCTGGGTTTAGTTAAATAGAGAAATAGTCAAACAGTCAAAAAGTTTGAGGGGCAGACTTCTGCAACTCATTTGAAAATGAAATAATACTAATATTAATTTATGATTATAGGTTCACCAATTATGCTTTCAGCCGTTCAACTCTTCCACTAATTATCTATTTTTCTATTTAACTACTTTCCTGGAGGTGCGGGCAATGAAATGTCCTGTTTGCGGCTGCGAATATTTTTACGTCAAGAATCCGGACAATCCCTACAAGTACTACCAGTTTAAATGCAAAGACGGCAAGGCTCACTTCAGCGCTGAAGTAAATCAAGACGAAGTGCCGGAAATAACCGATGAGACCCAGACCCACTGTGTCCAGTGCGTCTGGCAGGGAGAGTATGGGAAGTTGGTTGATTAGCAGCCAATGAGGGGGCGTTGATTCCCAAGTTGAATAACTTAATAATTTTCGTAAGGCGGCAAACAATTCAACCTAGGATGTCCCCTCATTTATGTGGTGTGGATGGACCCTTGGTGTAGCCCGGTGGTGGCGGCGGTACCCAATGAGCTCGTTTTGAGATCCTCTGCAGACCGGGGATCTGGTGCCCCCTGGCATACATGCATTGCTGATAGGCTATGTCATAGCGCCTCTGGGCCTCCCACCCGGCCGCGTGGGCCGAACCGGACGCCACGGCGGTGCCGCCTATAAGACCACTGGCGGCGCCAATAGCAGCACCGGTGGCTGCGTTGCCGGAGGCTGCGCCAATTGCCGCACCCAGGCCTGCCCCCATCAAGGTACCAATCGCCGCTCCGCCGGCAAGATTGCGATTGATGGTTTCATCTGGTGACACTTGAATTTGCTTCAGTGCCCATTCTTTGCAGGCATAGTCATCAGACTGGAATGCAGCAAAGGGCGCGCCTGGAGCCGGCAGCACCATGACGCCTGGGCCTGCCGGCATCGTTGCACAGCCGATCAGAATTGTTGCAGCTGCAAATAGCCCGAGCCATCGTTTCCTATTCATCAGGCAATGTCCTCCTCTACGGGTTGGGCGGAGTCACATCCGGAACGACTTTCATCCATCCGTCCTGACAGCTTCTGATATACGGGTAGTAACCTTGCGGATTCTGACAGTAGTACCAGTAGTTTTCTTCCTGTTGCTCCGGCTGGACATACACCGGAGGCTGCTGCTGGATAACCACCGGCGGAGCGGCATAATAGCCATAAGGGTACCATGGTCCGGGTCCCACCACCCATGAGCCGTACCAATAAAACCGTGGTCCTCTGCTGGGATGCCGCCACCCCCCGTGATGCCCCCACCCGGCTTGATATCTTGAATGTCCTGACGTAAAGCGAGCGTTGATATTGACACGCGCTTTTCCTGCGTATCCGGGAAAGGGGCTGGCGATCAGCAGCGCTATTGCGATAAAAATCGCCAAGATAGCCTTTTTCATTTTTTTCTCCTCATTTGAACTGGTTATATCGCTTTTCAAAAATTAGTTCCGAAATACGGAAAGCTGGCAAAAGGGGTTGTAGAAAAAAACGCTCAGATACCGGTGCGTTTTTTTGACAACCGCTATAAGGCACTCAAATCGGATTCTGCTGTATTAGACGCACCCGCCTCGAAAAAGGTTTACAGAAAAGTTTACAATTTTATTTACAAAGCGTTGCAATGATATTTCGAAATTCGGATTTGCGGTATAAGTGGTTTATCGGACCTGCAGCAAGGTGAATCTCAATTAGGCGGGGGTATTTGTGCTAATTCTTATTATTCAGGGACTTAGCCTCTTCCCGTACCGTGGTCTTCAGCCTGGGAGTCTCTCTTATCCTGTTCATCATTTGCAGCCAGGCATCTTTGTTATAGTTCGGCACCTGGCCGCGGTTGTGCTGGTAGAAGGGCATATTCAGATTTCTGACATGGAATAAAAATTCATTATTTGAGATGCCGGTTTGCCAGTACCCGGCCACCCGGCCGATAAGTGACCCGCCCGCAAAAAGCATACAGATGATAACGGCATAGGCCAGGGGTTGAATCATTCCTTTACGCCGTGATGCCGAAATATAAAGGGTATCCTTTTCAGGACACACGGCCACGCATTTCAGACAGGCATGGCACTCATCGGAAATTACGCTTGTGGTTTTATGCACCCTGATGTCCACCGGGCAGGCGCGGGTGCATTTTTGACAGTTGGTGCAGGTCTCCACGTTGCGGTGAACTTTTAAAATGCTCAAAAAACTGAGGATGCCTAACAGGGCGCCGTAGGGGCAAAGATAGCGGCACCAGAAGTTGCGAACCAATATGGACAGCATCACCAGGGCTATCAGCACCCAGAAGGCAAAGGGCGTGATGTTAGTAAAAAAATGCAGCATTTTAATATCCGCCACCATGTTATAGGGGCTGTAGATAAAATAATCCAGGTCCGCGGCGTTCATTTTCAGCACGATGGCCCACAGGAAAAAGGCAAGCAGCAGGTATTTTAAACTGCGCAGGGGGTAATCAAGCCATGGGGGCACTTTGACATTCTTGCGGAAAAGCACTCTATGCAGCCGGTTGAGATGCTCGGTCAGCAATCCAAACGGGCATACCCAGCTGCAGAACCCCCGTTTTAAAAGCACGGCCGTTACCAGAGCCATTAGAAATATGATCAACCCTGAAGGATGGATCTGGTTGAAAATTCCGGTGACCAGCCAGTACTTGAGGCTGATCAGGGAACTGATGGGCAGAAAGGCTTCAATGCCGGGAGGGCGGGTGACTGTCGGCACCATGCCGTTTTCCAGCTGGTTGACAAACATGGTAAATTTTATACCGATCAGAACAACTGTTGCGAAAAACAGGTATTGAACAAGTTTGCGATACAGCTGGATGTCGGGTTGGCTCAGTTTATCGATAAAGGTTACGGCTCTGCCCATCTGATCACCTCGGGAAATCATGGGGCTGACTATAATAGAACCGGCGGCCGTAATCTTTGATTTAAATCAAATTTGTCCGGCCGCTTTGATTTTAAGCTGTCGGCCCTGGAAAAAAATATTGACAAAAAATTGGTGCCGATACATGAATGAACCCATACCGGAATTGCCTGTCCGGGAAATCAGGCTGCAATGCCTGCCATAGGATCACCGGGCATATTTTTCAACGGATCCTGCCAATATGCAACTTCTCGTGTTACAGAAAAGCCTTATGTTGAAATATCTTGCGAAAATAACGCGTCATTAATTCAAACCGGAAGGAGTAGCCTTGGGACGTAGACGAATCATTGATTTAAGCATCAGTATCGAATCCGACCTGCCCAGCGATCCACCCATGATGATTCCCAAAATTGATTACATTAGTCATGAAATGGGTGCCGAACAGATGAAGGATTTTTTTCCGGGGCTAAAAAAGGAGCAGCTTCCCGGAAGTCTTGGCTGGGCCGTGGAATTTCTTACACTGACAACCCATTCCGGAACCCACCTGGATGCCCCCTATCACTACCATCCCACCATGGACAAAGGCCAACGCGCTTTAACTATTGATGAAATTCCCCTTGACTGGTGCTTTAGCGATGGCGTGGTTCTTGATTTCAGGCATAAGGCCGACGGGGAGCGAATTGCGGTAGACGATGTCCAAAAAGAGCTGCAGCGAATCCAATACAAGATCAAGCCCCTGGATATTGTCCTGATTCAAACCGGTGCCGATCAAGCCTGGGGCACCGAGCAGTATCTGGTCAAGGGGGCCGGGATGGATCGGGAAAGCACCCTGTTTTTAACCGAAAAGGGTGTAAAAGTGGTCGGCATCGATGCCTGGAGCTGGGATCGCCCGCTTCCTTTCCAGGCCAAAGAATTCCAGGAAAAGGGTGACCCCAAAGTCATCTGGGAAGCCCATTTTGCCGGTATAGACATCGGGTACTGTCATATGGAGAAAATGGCCAACCTGTCGGCCATTGGGAAACCGCACGGATTTACGGTATGCTGCTTTCCGATTAAAATTAAAGGTGCCAGCGCAGGCTGGGCAAGGCCGGTGGCGATCATGGGGGATCACTAGAAATCAGCAAAATACCATCAGCGCAGAGAGGAGAAAAAAATGAGTAAATATATCGTAACTGCCGCCCTTACCGGAGCGATTCATACCCCCAGCATGTCGCCGGATTTACCGATTACCCCTGATGAAATTGCCGCGGAAGCACGAAGGGCCAGCGAGGCGGGGGCAGCGGTGGTGCATGTTCATGCCCGTGATCCCAAGACCGGGCAACCTTCGGCGGACAGTCGTTTATTCGGTGAGATTTTATCCAAGATCAAAAATAGTTGTCAGGCTGTTGTGTGCACCACCACCGGCGGTGGTTTCGGTATGACTGTCGAACAGCGGGTTTCCGTTGTGAAAACCTTCAGCCCGGAGCTTGCCTCGTTGAATGCCGGCTCGCTTAATTTTGCCCTGCACCCGATTCTGGATAAAATCAAGGAATTCAAATACGATTGGGAGGGGCAGTATCTGGGTATGAGCGAAGATTTTATTTTTCCCAATACCTTTAAAACCCTGCGTGAGTTCAGCCAGTTTTTTGCCGCCGAGGATACCAAGCCGGAATTTGAAATTTACGATGCCGGTATGCTCAACAACCTGGCTTTCTTGCTCCAGACTGGAAAAATCAAGAAGCCGGTTTACCTGCAGTTTGTGCTGGGGATTCTTGGCGGCATGCAGGCGACGGTTAACAACCTGGTTTTCCTGGTTAATTCGGCCAGAGAAATCATCGGCGCTGACTTCGTCTGGTCGGTGTGTGCTGCCGGTCGCCATCAGTTCACCATGTGTAATCTGGCATTGCTGATGGGCGGCAACGCCCGGGTAGGCCTGGAAGATAATCTCTATCTGGAAAAAGGTGCCATGGCGAAAAGCAGCGGGCAGCAGGTGGAAAAAATTATTCGTATCGGAAAAGAGCACGGCCTGGAGCCGGCCACACCGGAGGAAGCTAGAAAGATGTTGAACTTAAAAGGATTGGAGAAGGTTAAATACTAATAGCAGGAGGAAAGCGATAAGACTGACGTGCATTCCGAAACACCTTTCCCGTAATCCGCACCCCGCCCCCTGCAATGCTAAATTTCTTCCTCTTCGATAAAGGAGGTAATGGCAGCTATCTGTTCGTCGGTAAGGTTATTGAATTTCACACCCATACCCAGTATTCCTTTCCACAGAATTTCGCCGGTAATGTTCATTTGTTGAGGGAAATTCGGCAATGCAAGGGACAATTTAATCTGCTGGCCGGCGAAAAAGGTTTCGCTGGTCTCAACAAATGCGCCGGCAGGGCTGATATCGAGCATAAAGCTCTCAAAATTTTGATCTTCAACCGTATAAGTTATATTGAGCATACAGGACTTGCGGTTATAGTCCCTCAAGGCGATTTCAGTTTCTTCCAGGCTGACCAGTCTTTCAGAGCTTTCCTGCAATTGCTCCAAAAGGAGGGCCTGCCGTTCTTCGGACATTTCCCCGATAAGTTTAAACAATAGGCCGACAATGTCTCCTTTTAACAACTGCTTGAGAAGAACGACTCGCCTTTCTTCAGGCAACTCCTTGATTTTTTTTGCCAACATGAGGTTAATGGCATCATGATTCGACGGTTGAGTGACATCGGTCATTGAAAAGCTCCTTGATTTATTTGCGCAAAACCAAAAATCGATAATATCTGCATTGAACCGCAAGGCTAACAGAAATAGGGGTTTGCTGTCAAGATCCCCAATAACCACGCAGGAATGAAAGCCACATAATATAGCCCCTCCATCTTCATGCCATGTTAGCAGCCTTTTTTCTGCCATTTCGATAAATCAAATCACAAACTTCTGAGTCAAAGCTGCTACTCGATACATATTATTGCTCCTACAACTCCACTGGCAGTTGGGTGTGCTCACGCTTTCACCATAAATACCCCATAGGCCCACACGAGGCAAAGCGCTGCCAACACCAGCCAGATTAGGACAATAATCGCGCCGCCAACCCGGCTCACGGGTTTTCCATTCCGCAAAGTTTCCTGCGCCCGTGCTCGGCATTCCGCCAAAACTTTCTGAGGAACCAACTTCCTAGCCAGGGCGATACCTATAGGTAACAGGATGAGATCATCCAGATAGCCAAGAACCGGGATAAAGTCCGGGATCAAATCGATGGGGCTGAAGGCATATGCGACGATGCCAGCCACGAGGAGCTTTGTAAACCAAGGTGTTCTGGGGTCACGTGCAGCAAGGTAAAGAGCAAAGAGCTCTGCTTCGAGCTGATGCGCACGCTGTTTCAACCATGCGAGAAATGCCATATCGTTTTTCGTAGACGGCCAGCGCTGGAGGTAACCGGCGGGTCAAAGATCTTTCAAGCTAGCACGGCATTTACGTAAAACCGCACAATTTTCCCGGTCAGGTTCAGCGATTGGTCGGGCTTGGGTTTCTATTACACCGAATGCAGGCCAAACATGTTGCCTTCGGTGTCGTAAACCAGGGAAATAAATCCATATTCACCAATTGACATTTTGCCCCGTTGAATACTCCCGCCAAACTCCACTACGCGAGCCTCTTCAGCAGCACAATCAGCACAACTAAAGTAAACAAGTGTGCTGTTGCCGCCGGAGGGAAAGTCTTCCATTTTCACCAGGGCTCCTGAGGCACCCATGCGGTCCATGACCATCGGAAAGCTCCATATCTCAAGATCCGGGTTGTTTAGTCTCTCCAACTTGACCTGGAAGACGGATTCGTAAAATTTTTTCGCACGATCCATGTCCTGCACATAGATTTCAAACCAGCAAACCGGATTTTGGGTCATCGTATTTCTCCTTTGAGAGCCGCCTAAGGCCGGCAGTCAGTGGCAACCAGGATTGCCGCTTTCTGAATATCCAAAAAACCATGTTGTGTCTTTTGGACGCGGTGAATGAATTTCTCGCTAAATTTTAGCCCTATTGCTGAGGATTTCTTCTATCTCATCAAGATGCAGCTTGCGATGAACAGAGCGGTATAATCTAAACTTTTCACCAAGGCTTTCAATTTTGGTAATCAAATCTGAAGAAGCCTCTTCCAGTTCACGATCTATTTCTTCAGCAGATGAAACCGCGAGGTTGGCAGACACCCGTGGCGGTATAGCGAGCCAGATAGAGCGGAGTGAATCGTTGGTGACATCGATGTCTATCGGTGATGGTTCAACAACCCCGCTCTTTTTCCACTTTCGCACTAAAAATAACGATCGCTGATCCCAAAATGATAGGTGTGCCAGGGCAACTGCGATCGTCCAGTCCTTTCCCAAAGGAAGGCTTAGTTCTTCGTCTGTTAAGTTTTCGACAAGGCAACTCAGTCTTTCACGCTCTTTTGTGTTCTCCGCAACAAAGGGCCGATTCATGGATCCTCCTTTATTCAATCACCAACCGAACGGCCGGCCTAGCCGGCTTTGTACAGCGCGCCAGCGCTATGCAAAGTCCGCGTTGAGGCCGTTGTCATTTGCTCGTCTTTTTCGTCTTCTCCTTCATCTTTGCGTCGAATCTATCCTTTCAAAGCGCCGCTTTCATCAAATGCCCGAAATTTCCAACCATCAGTTTATCTGTTCGATTGCTGAAAAATCGTGCATTAATTTGATCAGGTCCAATATTTTCGGTTTGTGTGAAGCCGATCGCTTTTAGATTCATTATCAGTGAGTTTGGATCAAAAAAACTTTGCCAGGGTTCTCCGGCACCCGCCGCCCTTTGGGCCAGTAAGCCGAAAACCAATCGACGTATGAAATTCTGCGAAGAAGGCGGAATCACATAATCAAATACAATTCCGCTGCCTGAAGGCGTGGACGAGGAGATGTATTCCATTGTTGCCATCATCGCTTCACGGGTCAGATACATTGTTACGCCAAGCCATGAAAAAAAAGACGGCTCATCCGTCCTGAATCCGGCTTCTTGCAACAGATCTGCCAATGACTGGCTTTCCAGGTCTATCGGAGCAAAAGTCAACGTTTCCGGAATGGGTATCTTTGTCGCATTCAGTTGCCGGCGCTTCCATTCTTGTGTAGCTGGATGGTCAATTTCAAATACTCTCAAACCGATAGAAGAATAGGGATTGCGATAGGCAAATGTATCGAGTCCAGCACCAAGAATAACGTATTGACGGACACCACGCCGGATCGCTGCTGAGAGCTCATCTTCAGCAAATCTGCTGCGCGCGACTACAATAGCTCGAAGATAACCATGTAATCTTGTTCTGAACTTTCGCTTTTCTGAACGAATTGCGGAGTTCCCTTGAGGACCGATAATACTTAACGCTACCGGATCTTCGAATACTTTTGGATTATCAAGAATCTGATGCGCGGCCCGCATTATCGCAACTTTATATGCGGTTAGACTGGGGCAATTTTGTTCCATACATTTATCCAGACGATTGGGTTGCCCAAGGCTGGGTTGACCTGCATTTTGGAGCGTGGCGGAAAAATGTCAGGTGCAACGATGTTGGGCCATTTTTTTCTTTGTTATTCTAAACCCAGGGCCTCTTCCGCACACTGGGTAACACAGGCATTACACGCAAAACATTCCCACTGTTTTTGAACTCTTATCTTGTCTTTATCTATAAACCCGAATACGCCTTTCGGACAAACCAGAAAACAAGTACGGCAATTATTGCATTTATTGACATCCTGCTGAATTTTACCAGTACTAAAAACTTTGGCTGAAAAAATATGCCCGAAAGAACGCATGCCAAGTCTACACATTAGCCATTCAGCTTCCGACGGATGGCCTGCCACAATGCCTCTCAAATCAAAACCGAGCCAGATGTTAATTGCGCAAACCATTATCATCATTTTCCAATAACTGAATACGGGCATTTGTAATAAAAAACCGGAAAATAAACCGATAGCGATAACTTCCATTACGGATAAAAGCGCTGCTTTAAGCCAGCCACTTTTCCCCGGTATTAAAGGATATCCAGCATACAATATAAAACCTGTTATCCAGAAATAAGCGCTGAGAGGGAAAAACAAACCTGGTTTAATTATCAGGGTGAGTATCCCAATAACCATCCAGACAATAAAGTTCATCGAAAGCAACATTTCCAATCTGAAAAGCAGCGAAAATTCGGCCCTGTTATGCTCGAAGACCGTTTGCGGGTTTTGAATGAACAGGGGAATATCTTTAGAATAGGCCGGTCCGAAGACTCCGCTTCGTCCTGTTTCTTTCTTAAGAAGTTGGCGGTCGACTCCTGGTGCTGAGAATTGGGGCAGAATAATCTGGGGATGGTCAACTCTTTCATTAATCCGGCTCGTCTTTATGGCTGTTATTACCGAATGCGTATTCAACTCGCCTCCGCAAGAAGCACACCAGACATTGATACCATCGTGATTCGGTTAAATGGTTTCGTGCCGATCTGAGCAATAATATAGGTTAAAACGGTCAACGGGAAGCGAACTAAAAAGTGGATTACTCTTTTGAGCGGTTTTTGGGGTTGAACTTCTACAGCAATAATAAAAGTACCGTCTGGTTTTAACAATTTCTTAATTTGATATAAGGCCAATGCCCTCTCTTCAGCATATAGTTCACTGAAAACAAGAGTAGACATAATCAGGTCAAAGCGGTTTTCAGCAAAAAGCGAATCAATCTCAACAACTCCGGCATTATGCAGCGATATTCTATCCTTCAACCCGTTGTCTACAATTCGCTTTTGGGCGACTGCCAACATACCTTTTGATATATCCACACCTGTCGCTTTAGCGCCTGCGTTTGCGGCATCTATAAGCAGCGAGCCTGTTCCGCAGCCGATATCAAGTATGTCCATATCGGGTTTCACAAAATTTTTGACAATCTGCTTTCTGATTTTTTGAGCATGGCCGCCCGAAAGAATATTAATTCCCGAATCATATCGCTCGGGACGTCTTTCAAGCATTTTCATAAAGATATAAGAAAACATTTTATTTGTTTTGTTATGTGATTAGTATGCAATGAAAAATAATCTCCATTGATATATGGCCATCCAGTTTATTCATATGTTTTCACGCTTTCGATCGCTGCACTCAGACAGATCGTGAAAGGAATTGATGCGGCCGTGAACAAAGCAGTCAGTGTTTGTGTATCCAGGTATTCAAAAAAAAGACGGACTCTGTTCCCTGCTGCGTCCAGAACTGGATGATCGAGAATGGCTTGACGCGTTGCCTCCAGCTGCGAAAGGCCATCTACCGTCAGTGAGGGTCTGACCAAAACAAGAAAATGAACAATCACGACAGAATTCAGCGGCGGTTTCTCTAAACCAGATTTAGTGCCAGGGGTCATATTTTTGAATTCAGGTTTTTCATCCAGTCGCCAGGGCCAGACGTAAATTCCAGGACCTTCTTCGTCAGGTAAGCCCAAAATCACCTGTGCTCCCGTTTGGGAGCCTATCATTTCACAAAGAGCCATGAGTGAAGAAAAAAAAGTCATAAAAATACCTAATGGGCTAAAGTTTGAGTCCCCCTGCATTTTGCAGCGCAGCTGGAAAATGTCAGGTGGAACGATTTGTTAGGTGGCGCTATTATTTTTTTAGTTCGTTGAAGTATTCTATTAATGTATGTTTCCCGTATTCCGGTGCAACCATTTCAATCGCTATTACGTTCATGAAAAACTCAATTGGACCAAATTTCTGAGTATTCAAAACCAGTCTTGCCATGTTTAAAATAACGCGCCTTATCCAGTCCGGTATATGAGTTATTTTTGGTGTTTTCCCAACTACATTGAAGGCGATTTTCGCAATTTCATTTTGCGTTAATGTTTCTGGACCACCCACTTCTATTTCTTTCCCATCACCCTCTATTGCACTTACACAAACTTTAGCTAAATCTTCTCCGTGAATTGGGTTAGCTTTCAGGTTTCCGCTTCCAAAAAGATAAATTCGTCCCCTTTTTGCCATATTAAAAAATTCAGTCATGTCGGAAAAAAAGCCATTTGGACGGATTATACAAAATTCCAATCCCGATTTTTTTAATTCCGCTACAAATTTTTCCTTGGCGTCACAGATTTTCAGTTTTTTTAGTTTCTCGCCATTTAATACAGAAACATACACAAATTTTCTTACTCCGCTATGCTTAGCTTCCTCAAGCAAATTCAAATTCGCTTGATAATCGACATCCATGTATGTAAGTCCGTCTCTTTGTCTCGTTATTCCAACAGCGGAAATCACCGTATCAATATCTTTACAGCAATTTTTTAATGATGATTTATCTGTGACTTCAGCTTGGACTAATTCTTCTACTTGAACGCCGTACTCTTCAAATTTCTTCGGATTACGGACCAATACTTTGGTGTAAAAATTTTGCTGTCTAAGTTCTTGGGTAATATATCTACCTAAATATCCTGTTGCTCCAGCTATCAGTATTTTATCCATCTATTTTTGGCCTTTTATTGGACCACCCGGCAGGCACTATTCATTTTCTTTCACACATAACGTAATAGGTCAGTTGTTTATCTGAAGCGCGTAAAAAAAAATCAACTGAAGCACTTTGTTAGCCCGCAGGTCACGCTGCGTGCCAGTCACTTTTTCGGTAAGGAGTAGATGAACTTGCCCACCAGTTTGATGTTCGCCTTTTCGTGCTTCCATGACTGGTCATTATGTTCCAGGTAAAACGGATCCGCGGTAACGACGACAATCATGTCGAGATCATCCAGCAAAACGATCAGCTGTCCGCCATGTCCCCACGCAAAGTTGACATGATGTTCGCCTGCCCTGGCGGACCACCACTGATAGCCATATCCGATGTCGTGGAAACGGCCCACTCTTTTAACGGCAAATTCATTCACCGAATAGGTTTGAAGGGAATCATGCACCCAATCAGCAGAGATGATCTGCTTTCCCTCCATTTTACCGTCGTTGAGATATAACAGGCCGAATTTAGCCGCATCGCGTGCCGTAAAATGGAGGTCCCCGCAACCGTTGTTATGGCCGTCCCTATCCCGACCCCAATCGCCCACCTGTGCGTCAATCGGCTTGAACAGATTCTGTTCAGCGTATGATTTGAGATCTGTACCACACGCCCGCGCCACGATAATCCCCAGCCAGTTGGACGTCAGATTGCTGTAATGAAACATTGTTCCCGGATCGCTGACGAGAGGAAATTCCTCGATAAGGGGTAGATAGTGACCCGACAAAAGGCCGCCCCAAAGAGCAGAATCAGTTTCCTCCCAGGGATATCCGGCGCGCATTTGCAGCAGATGCCGGATCGTGATCTGCTTTTTCCTCGGATCAGTGATTTTACCGGCGATTTCCGGGAAGAAATCCAACATCTTCTGATCCACGCTTGACAGATAACCCTGATCCAGCGCAATCCCGACCAGCGCCGAGGTATAACTCTTCGTCGCTGACTGCAATCGGGCTTTTTGCTCTAGCGACCCTTTATTGAAGTACCGTTCAGCGATCAGGTGGTCGTTCTTGATAACCAGCAGCCCATAGATGGTCTCCAATTTAGCCGCATTGTAATACAGTTCCGCCACAAGCATCGGATCCAATCCCTGCTCTGCGGGTGTCGAAACTTTCCAGTCATCCCGGACGAGCGGTGTGCATTTGACTGCTTGGAGATCCATAGTGCTAGGGCCGCATCCGCCCAGGATTGACAGAATCAAGATCACACTGATGGTTAAAAGGATAGAGGGCCGACGCCCCGCGGAGCACGACAGGCTGCGCACGATACGCAGCAGCAGGTCCAGACTCGGCATATGGTTGTCTTTAATAGCTCTTTTCCCGTTGACGATCTCACCAATTCTATTTAAAGGAACGGAAAGATCGCGGGAAAGCTTATTTATGCCGATGCCTAACTGGTCCCTGAAATCTTCACGCAAGATTTCACCTGGGGTTATCGGATCAAGTAGTTTATTCGTATTCATATTTTTACCTCAACGATAATCGACAAATTGAGCATTAAACGCGTTAGCATCATGCCACTTGAAACAAACACGCCATTGCTTGTTAATGTTGATAGCGTTCACGGTCCATCGCAGCTAATGGACTTCATAATCACCTTTTGGTGCCGTACCCTTACGATAAAACATGAAACGACATGGTTGTCCATCCTTTGCGAGTGTTAGAGGACGTCTAAATTCCATCTCACATTTGTCTTCAATGGCTACATATCCGGTGATGTCGTGATCGCATCCGAGCGACCCGAGTTCCGGTATGGTTAACTTGGCTATCTCACAGTTAAGGCATTGATGAACGACCATTATCTTGAGATCTTTGTCTTCAATAAATTCATTTGGATAATTGGAATCATCCTGAAACATAGCCCTGTGGTAGCTCCAAAATGCCTCAAAGGGATCTTTAAACTCTGCCAAACGGTCTGCCTGGTAGAAATCATTCATCATGAATTGCGAGCAGTCCTGAATAGCCTTCTTCGCAAAGCGATATGCCTTTTCCCTGTCTTTCTTCCTTTCCAGAACCTTGTAGATGATCACCAACAGAATCCACTCGATTTCTGCCATGAGCCCGAATTGCTTGTCCATTAATCGAAATCCGTCTTTGAACCTCGTATACGTCGGCCCAAAGCGAAACGGCAGCAGAAGCCAAAACGCCACGAATTGAAATAGACCAAGCTCTCTGAAGAGATTCCGGGCAAATACAAATGATACGCGCAGCTTCGATATGAAAGTCCATGGAATGAAGGGGAAATTCCGCCCATAGTAGGGCAACGTTCCAACCTGATCAACTGGACGTCCCTGTTTGGTCATTGTTATCTCCTGCTTTCTTTAACCGCGAATGTTAACGCCCAACGTGGAAGTGAGCTGCGGCCCTGATGGGAGTCGAGTCTGCACGGCCTTATACGATAAGGTGGCAAACAGCACGCCGCTGTCACGCGGCGAAGCTTTTTATAGAGCAGACCGGTCATCTCCGCTGAATTGTTTGCCAAAGCTGATTTATGATTCTGAACTCAAAATGCGCGCAGATATCAAATTATAGAGCCATGCGAAGAGTGCTCCCCCTATCAAGCCATCTGCCAACGCCCAAAAGAAGCCTATGATGCTGCCAGCTGGAGATATAGTAAAGCCACGATACACGAGTCCTATTAAAGTAGGCTCAGCGGTGGCTCCCTCAAAGAGGATTATCCACCAGGTTAGCAGGAAAAGACCAAAGCCCCAGATTATGCCGCAGGTAAGTGCAAACGCTCTAACATTTAGTTTCAATTTGGCATCTCCTTTGTTTTGTGGCTAATGCTAAGCTCAGCGGCGGCGATCAGCTGTCCGCTGGAGCGACTTGTTGGCCATCGGCTTTGAATCCTTCGTGGAAAGTGACTGTGCCCTGTGGCAGATGCCCATCGAAAGCGAGAGCCAAGAAGACCTCCGGTGGGACACCCTCGTGCACAAACCCTGGCGTACTCTTGAAGCCGAATTTCTTGTAGTACTCCGGATGCCCCACGAGACAGCAGCCACGAGCATTCAGGCACTTTAGGCGCGAAAGCCCTTTTACTATCAGAGCTTTGCCAACACCATTCCGCTGATATTCTGGCAATACCGACACTGGCCCAAGTCCGTACCAGTCTAAAGTTACATCCGAAATGGTTACGGGAGAGAACGCAAGGTGCCCGATCACACGGCTGTTCATCTCTGCGACTAACGATATCGTAAGCGCCTTGGCGGCACGCAATGCTTCGATGATGAACTGCTCCGTGTGGTTGCTGATTTCTAGAGTTTCAAAGGCAGCAGCCGTTACCTCAGTTATTGCGGCAATGTCCGTGCAGGTTTCAGGTCTGATAACGATTTCAAGTTTCATACGTCTGCGTTCCCTTTTCTATCTGGCAATGTTGAAGTGGGCTGCGGCCCAAATGAGTGACGAACCTGAACGGCCTTTACGACTAACCGCTAACTACACGCCGCTTCGCTGCGGCGAAGCTCTTTAGAGCGAAGACTGGTCAGCTCCACTGGTTTGTTATGCCGGCTTATTCATAATGGGTCCACATGCGAACAACTTTGACCACTTTTTCATTATCCAAAATTTGGTAAACTAATCGGTGTTGTATATTAATACGGCGGGAATAGGCTCCCGATAAGTCGCCTAATAGCTTTTCAAAAGTTGGAGCAGTCTTATAAGGATTTTCACGAAGGATATCCAATAGCTTTTCCGCTTTAGATCGCAAACCGGCAGAAGCTAACTTTTTGGCATCTTTTCGTGCCTGTTTTGTAAATACGATTCTCCACATTACCAGTCAAGCTTCTCAGAGCATTCTTCTATGGGGGTGGCTAACCCTTCCCGGATTGACTCCCGCATACCGGGAATATTCAACAGATAGAGGGTTTCCTGAATGGATCGCCAATCATCCTCTGAAATAAGCACGGCACTGCCGCGCTTGCCCGTTATGACAATTGGCTCATGAGAAGATGCGGCCTCGTCAATGAGCCGGTAAAGCTTTGATCTTGCTTCAGTTGCTGTTAAGGTTGGCATAATTGACCTCTAATATATTGGTTTTTGAATATCCAAATGGTACGTCATAACGTACGCTTTGTCAAGTGGGGAATTTACGACATAACGTTGAAGTGATCTGCGGCCCTGATGGGTGTCGAGTCTGCACGGACGTTTCGATAAACCGGCGGACTACACGCCGTCAGCTCCACTGATTTGTTATAAGGTGCTGTTATTTTACATGATATACGCTATTGACACAATCATTTGTCTGCCGTACAATATGTACCTATATTACAAAATATACAAATTGTATAAAAGGTGAAGGTAATGCTAAACAAAATATCGGCTGCTGATGCAAGAAAAAAATTTGCGAATATTATTAATAGGGTCGCATACGGCAAAGAATCCTTCGTATTGACGAGACGGGGCGAAGCGCTTGCTGCTATTGTCTCAATGGAGGATTTAAAGCTCCTGCAGGAAGTTGAAGAACAATTGGATATTGATGATGCCTGGAAGGCTCGAAACGAACCGGGCGAAAATATTCCGTGGGAAAAGCTTCGGGAGGAGCTTGACCTTTGAAATACAGAGTTGAGTTTAAAAGATCGGCAGCTAAAGCACTCAAGAAAATTCCAAAATCTGATCAAAGGCGAATACGCGATAAAATCGATAGGCTTTCTGAAAATTTGCCGGATACCGCTACTACGAAAATGAAAGGCGATAATCCTTTTCATAGGATCAGGGTTGGGGATTATCGGATTATTTATGAGATTCACGACGATATTTTGGTAATTATGGTTTTGAAAATTGGTCACCGAAAATAAATTTACAGAAGGCTCTCCTGAATTCATTCACGATTTTTTCTTTATCCCCTTCTTATAACGCCCAGGTTGAGAGGTGCAAATGAAGCGCAGCGTAATAAGAATCCTTCTCAAACCTGATGTTAGGCAGAATTTATAATGGTATGATTTTCAAATATCATTTATCTTCAGTTGTATATACGAAGAAAAATATCCCCTGTATTTTACTTGAAGTATCTTAATTTTCCAGTCCGAGGCAGTTATTAGCCCACGACAATTAGAAGATCGACAATTACAGTGCATTGGTTCTTTATTGGCACCAAACATTACGTAATCAATTGTCAGTTCTTCGCCGCTATCAATATTTCGCATCGCGACAAATATAATTTGTCCAAGTATTCCAACGTTTGGTTCACACGAATGATTTAAAAACATCATTACATCTTCTACTTCCTGGGTATTAAGTGGAGCAAGAACAAATTCATCGGCAATAGGATATCCCCAATAGCCATTTGGTTTCTTAATTTTCTTCTCCATTTGCCGGGTTATGATATGCCCCCCTCTAACTGAAACAATTTCGCCTTTACGAATTGGTTCCTTAGCAAACAAACCGCGTCCTTCGGTATAGCTATTTCTCATTTCGGTCTTTATAGAACGATATGATGAAGCATTTTTTTCGGTGACTTTTGTATGGCCCATCGTTTCTATTTGCCCTTAATTTGACTAACGTGGAAGTGAGCTGCTGCCTATATGAGTTGCGATCTTGCACGCCCTTTACGAAAAGCCGTAATCTACACGCCGTCGGCTCCACTGGGTTGTTAGGTGGTCCGGTACTTCTTTCTGCCCAGCGGTAAAGCATACACGCTGCCAACAATCAACGTGATGGCAGATCGTAGCGTTTCTTTTTGACTATCTTTTGTGCTTATAAAATCTAAACTTGCGTGCCGCCCGACAATCCTTGCGAGCTCTTTTGCCTTTCGGTCAAAACCCTGAGGTTGAAGATTATGGGCCATTTCGTTGCGCAGACTATTCAGGTTTCTGAGTGACTCCCAAAGCCATGGTTCTGCACCAGGAGGCCGCATTGCCTCGACTATTTGGACTAGCTGATAAAAACTGAACCTCCCCTCAATGATCGGGATGGGGTTTGGAATAGCACGCTTGATATAATTCAACATTTCTTCTTCTGCAAGAAGGTGTCCCTTAAGGATCAGGTACTCAAAGCCTTTTTCCCGTGGAAGGTATTCGAAACATTCCCATATTTTTTTAATCGCATCCTTACGTGATAACAATGTTCTATATTCTCCAGTACACCTAACGTAAAAGTGAGCTGCGGCCCTGATGAGTTTAGAGACTGCAAGGCCCTTACGAAAAACCAGTGATCTACACGCCGTCAGCTCCACTGGGTTGTTATGCACCCGATATATTGCCTTTTAAAAGAGATATTACCTTCGTTCCAAGGGTAACTGGATCAGCGTTTTTATCTATGCAAACCGATATGTGGCCCCAAGCTGTAGGCAAGACAAATTGAAAAAAATTCCCATATCTTATTATCAGATAGTCCAGTCCGCCACAGTCAATATTGCCCCTTTGTGCAGCAAGTGTGATAAGTGTCGGATTAACCAAAAGTTCTTCATATCGATCCGAATCAAAACTACTGGCATCTATGGTACCTTCCTTTGATTTTGTTTCGAGGTGCCCATCTCGGTAGATAGCTACATATCGCACGTCGTTTGATAGGGCAAAAATATCATTAATCATATGAATCCTCTTTCGGCATAACGTTTTCGCGTGAGGTGCGGCCCTCGATACTACGCAAACCAAAAGCCTTTACGAAAACTCGCCCGCTTCTCGCCGTCACCTCCACCTGGCTGGTTATCCTGCGGCACATGAAATGTGATCATCTTTGCCGTCATGACTATTCCCTTAAGGTGCATAACACCTATTAGATGGAATCGATCTTATCTAATATGCATAGATTCTACGATATTTATTATCATAGAATACTATTGACATAGCGGGAAACTTCTGCGATTTAAACAAAATTGAGTTAATAAATCATTTATTGAACCGCCATTATTGTAAAAATGTCCAATAAAGTCAATGAATTTTGGGATTCATACCGGCAGGCGGCCATTGCATCCGGTGTTCCTGCTAAAAATGCTGAGTCGTTTGTAAAATGGGCAGAGAAATTTGCCGTTGCGACCAAAGGCAAACCAATTCGGGAGCGGTCTGTTGCAGATATTCGCAAATTTCTATTCGAATTGAGCATTCAACGCAGCATTCAACCCGGGCAGGTCCGCCAGGCCGAGGAGGCCCTGGTTTTTTTGTATGAGGGGTTTTTCAGGCTTGACCTTGGACTTGATACTGCACGACCGTTGGCTCCGGCACCAGGAATCTCGAATCCCAACTTTAAAGCGCCGCAGCAATTCAAGGATCGAACACCTTCAAAGGCTGAAGAACAAACTCGCTACGGTGATTTTTACAGCAGGCTCCGGTCAGTTATACGGGTACACCATTACTCGATACGCACTGAAAGAGCCTATGCGCAATGGGTTGGCCGTCTGCTGTCTTTTCATCAGGATAAGTCTCCTGATTTTATCGACGCCGATGATATTCAAAGCTATCTAAATTATCTGGCTGAAGAAAGAAAAGTGGCTGCCAGTACCCAAAACCAGGCGCTCAATGCTATTGTGTTTTTCTTTCGAGAGGTTTTAAAACGTGATCCCGGTGATTTCAGCGATTTTGTGGGTGCCAAAAGACCGACACATATTCCGGAAGTTCTGACTCGATCTGAGATTGAAAGCCTGCTTGATGCTATGTTCGGCGTCAATCAATTAATGGCAGGCCTGCTTTATGGCGCCGGTCTGAGGCTGATGGAATGCATTCGTCTGCGGGTAAAAGACATCGATTTTGAAGCCAGACATCTAACCGTCCGGGACGGAAAGGGCCGAAAAGACAGAAAAACGATGCTGCCTGAGCGATTCCAGGATTCGCTGAAGCAGCAGCTGGAGCATGCCAGGGTTCTCTACGAGGCAGATCTGAAAAAGGGCGTGACCGGCGTCTATATCTGGCCGGGGCTGGACCGGAAATATCCCAATGCTGCCAGAGAATGGATCTGGCAGTATATCTTTCCCTCAAACAGATTATCCGTCGACCCCCGCAGCCATACCACACGGCGCCATCATCTACACTCCAGTTCACTTCAAAAAGCTGTAAAAAATGCCGCTGCAAAGGCCGGTTTATCAAAAAGAGTCACCTGCCAGACCCTGCGACATTCATTTGCCACCCATCTTTTAGAAAACGGCTGCGATATTCGCACGGTTCAGGAACTGATGGGGCATTCGGATGTGTCTGCGACCATGATCTACACCCATGTTTTAAACCGGCCTGGTATTACCGTTAAAAGCCCGGCTGATTATTAGAAGCTGTTTCAAATTTGCACCTTACGTCCAAAGGTTTCGTTGCGATTAGGTTTTAAATGTACTGCTCATCCGCCTCCGGCGGACTCCGCTTTAAAACCTAATCGATCCGCCTGAGGCGGACCTTTGAACGTAATCAACAAATTTGAAACAGCTTCTAACACCTGGTTAAGATCCAGGCAACTTTAAGGTCTCTGTAAGTAGGGTCGGCCTCTTTGCCGACCATATTCTGGTGGTTGATGATCCGAATTCGGCGGGCGCGGTGGCCCGCCCTACGAGAACTTTAAAGGAATAAAAATTCATTTTTCCCCCTCCCGCCAAGGGAGGGGAAATCTGGATTTCTGAGAAACCAGAAGCTATTAAAAATATGCAAAAGAACAATCCCGCCAAACCTGAAAATGGCCCACTGAAGAGCGGGCCGGAAGCAAAACCTGTGGTCAGCCTCACGGGTGCCACCCTGAGGATACGGGACAGGTTTATATTGCCCGATACCAACTGGCAGATTGACCAGGGCCAACACTGGGTAATTCTGGGACCCAATGGTGCCGGCAAAACGACCCTGGTTAAGGCCTTAACCGGTGAAGTGCCGGTCGTGCGCGGAGCGATATCTTATTTGCAAACACTGACGGCCGGTTATGTGTCTTTTGAGCAGCATCAACGCCTGATTGCCCGGGAGGAGCGGCGTGATGCATCCCGATATTTCAGCGGCAATTTGGACGACATCAGCACGGTTTATGAAACCTTGCTTGAAAGTGATGGTGCCCCGGGCCGCAGCGCCATTGATGTGGAGCAGATTGCCGCCAGGCTGCAGATTGAGCACCTGCTTGAGAGGGATATTCGCGTTGTGTCCACCGGTGAGATGCGGAAGGTCCAGATCGCCCGGGTGTTGATCCAGGCACCGGATATCCTGATTCTGGACGAACCCTTTGACGGGCTGGATCGATCTTCCCGGGGTGATCTGGCGCCCATTATCAATGACCTGATGGATGATACCCGAACGGTGATCCTGGTAACCCATCGCCAAAGAGAAATACTTCCCCGGATTTCCCATGTACTGGCCGTACGCGATGGCAAAATTCTTTTTCAGGGGCGCCGGGAAGAGGTACTGACAGCTTCAAAGATGGAAACGCTATATCCGCCTGCGCTTGAAACATCTTTTTCTTTACCCGCTGCGAACAACGTTTCGCCAAAAGCCGGTGCCGCCCGGTCAGAGGTCCTGGTTGCCATGGATGATGTCACGGTTAAATATGACAATACGATCATCCTGGATGATCTGAGCTGGACCATGAAATCCGGGGAGAACTGGGTCATACTGGGTCCCAACGGTTGCGGTAAAACAACCCTGCTCAATCTGGTTACCGGCGATCATCCCCAGGCCTATGCTAACAAAATATATCTGTTCGGCAGGCGGCGCGGGTCAGGGGAGAGTATCTGGGATATTAAGAGTCGAACCGGTATTGTATCATCCGAATTTCACATACGCTATCGTAAACCGATTACGGCCTTTGAAGTTGTGTTATCCGGCTTTTTTGACTCCGTGGGGCTTTATCGAAATGCGTCAACCGAACAGAAAGAGAATGCCGAACATTGGCTGGAAGTCCTGGGTATCGCAGATAAATCCGACCGGATCTTCAAGCAACTGTCATACGGGGAGCAACGCATGCTGCTGCTGGCGCGATCCCTTGTGAAAATGCCCCAAATTCTGATCCTGGACGAACCCTATCAGGGACTCGATCGTATCAACCGTGGGCGGATTATAGATGCCATTGATGTTATCGGGAATCGCAGTAAAACCAATATCATTTATGTCACCCATTACCCTGATGAAATTCCATCCTGCATAACCCGCATGCTGCTGTTTGAGAAACGACCGGGGGTAGGGTATATAATCACCAAAAAAACCATGTAATATTTATAATTTATTTCAGTATGTTGCCAGGAATATAGTTGTGGCATTAAATATTTCATGAGCACCCCTTAAGAGCCATTCTTTTTCCAATGCCGCTATGGATAACAATTGGATTAAATTGGTCCCCATAGTGGAAAATATTAAATTCATGCCTATCATAGATATATTTACCAACAGCTATCGTAAATAATATATTAGATTTAAGTAAGGATTTAGATCTATGAAGCGAGTCCTGGTCATCAGTATTCTTATCGCCGCCTTTTGCATGCCTTCGCTTACCGCAGCTCAGGCGGAGCTGCCCGATGATGCCACTTTGCGCAGCTGGGTGCTGGAAATGAAGAAATCTTCCCGGGGGCCCTTTAAACACCTGCGCTGGTTCTGCACTGACGGCACCATATTGCCTCCCAAAGAATATGCCTGCAAGGATCATGGCGGCGGGGTTCAACACGGTGAATGGACCGACCAGGTTAAACTGATGCGCAACAACGGCTATTATATCGCCAATGTTTTTGCCGATATCAAGCCTGAACTTTTCATAGAGGATCCTCAGCACCTGGAAATCCTAAAGCAGATGATTCTGGAGCAGTTTCTAATCGATGCCGATGACGGCTGGATAATGCGCCGGGCCAGGTACTATCGCGGGGCTTTGCAGACAGAGAACGAGACCTATGGCAGACGCAGTCTCTTGCTGGAACTGCTTAAAGATCCTAACCTGCGCAAACAGCAGTTTGCTCTCCTGCGACAGGCCGTTCGTTACCTGCCCCATGGCCGCAGCGGAGCGCCGATCAGCAAGATGCGCCAGCTGGCCCTTAGCATTGCTGAACAGGACGAAAATTTTGATAAGCTTAGAATCAAGCTCCATGTCCACCCTGAGTTAAATGATGCTCAGCAGGTGCGGGATTATGCCGCCAAAGGCGGCCAGAAGGAGTTATTACCCGAGTATGAGCATCTGGCTGAAACAATCGAAGCGATTTTCCAGCCCCGGGATATCTTGCCCGAGATCAAGTTTCTGGCCAAAAAGATTAAAAGTTCTGGTTTGCGGCGCAGCATTGACAAGGATGCCGGGCTGCTGGCGGATGATAACGACCCGGTTGTGCGATTTGAAGTTGCCTGTCATATGCTGGCAACCATTCGGGACGCTTTAAGCCAAAAGGGGTCTCCCGATCAAATGCTGGCCCTGATGGATATCAGCCTGCTGCTGGAAGGAGACCTGTTTCGCAGTGGAAACCAGATGATTGAAAGCCTCAGCCAGGCAACCCGACGCCAAAGATTAAATCTGTTATCCTACAGCACTAACGGCCTTTACGGCATTGGCTTGATATCATCGCGCCTGCGCGAAGCCCTGCAGCAAGATTTCACCGCGCTTGATAAAACAACACCGTCCCTGATCGAATATAAGACCACTCTGGAATACGCGGCCCGGGTCCCCGAGTGGGCCGACCGGACCCTGCGCTTTCATTTTTCAGAGACGGTCGAGCATATCGCGGTGATAGAGCCTCATATCCACCGTTACATTCACGATGCCCTGCGCGGCAGCCTGCTGCTGTCATATACGGCAATCCTGGAAACCCTGCTGGCAGATGCCGATCAGCAGCTGGGGATCTACAACGAGTTGTTCGGTCAAAAAATGGCCGCCGGGCTGCGAGGATTGAATCCCGGGCTTGCCCGCGGTGTTCTCAAATTTCCCAATTCGGATGGCACTCCAAAGAATTTTGACCCCAAGGGAATCTATGTCCTGCCGTCAACCATCGAAGACCTGCCACCGGTGGCCGGGATCATTACCGCCGGAAAAGGCAACATCCTGTCCCATGTTCAACTGCTGGCCCGCAATCTGGGAATCCCCAATGTTGCCATTGAAAAACGATTGTTGAACCAACTCTCATCCCGGCTGGGCCAGCGGGTGGTGCTGGCGGTCAGCGCCCGGGGTATCGTCCGGCTGCTGGAGGATGGGCCCGGGTGGAATGATATTTTTGGGGATAATGCCGGCCCCAGGAACGTTCTCATCCGGCCGGACCTGAACAAGCTGGATCTTTATAACCAGAGCTTCATCCGGCTGCAGCAATTGCGGATGGAGGATTCGGGCAGTGTGGCCGGTCCCAAAGCTGCCAATCTGGGGGAGCTCAAACATCATTTTCCAGAGGCGGTTACCGAAGGGCTGGTGATACCGTTCGGTTCATACAAAAACCTGTTGGATCAGGAGCTGAAACCCGGGGGACCGAGCATGTTCAGCTGGATGCGGGAACAGTACGCCCTGATCAAGATGTTTGCAGACAATCCGACCAAACAGAATCTGATCATCCAACAGTTTTTACAGCGCATGCGCGACTGGATCGTCAATGCCGACCCCGGTGAGGAATTCCGAAATCGCCTGAAAACGGCCATGGCGGAAACCTTTGGCCCGGACGGCACTTACGGGGTGTTTGTGCGCAGCGATACCAATGTGGAAGACCTGCCCGGCTTTACCGGGGCCGGCTTGAACCTGACTGTGGCCAATGTCGTGGGATTTGACCATGTCCTGGAGGCCATCAGCCGGGTCTGGGCCTCCCCGTTTACCGAACGGGCCTATCGCTGGCGCCAGGCCTATATGGAAACACCGGAACATGTTTATGTATCCGTGCTGCTGCTGAAAAGCGTGCCATCGGAAAAATCCGGGGTTATGGTCACGGCCGACATCGATAGCGGGCAGCCGGGCTGGCTGACCATTGCGGTCAACGAGGGGATTGGGGGCGCAGTCTCCGGACAGACCGCCGAAGAACTGCGGGTGAATCTTAAAAGCGGTCATGTGCGGTTGATGGCCCATGCCACCGAGCCTAAAAAGCGGATCCTATTACCGGAAGGCGGCCTGACCAAAATCGCGGCCAGCGGCACCGAAGCCGTGCTGAATCGCAATGATATCGATGTGCTGATACAATTTGCCGAATCCCTTCCGGAGCGCTTCCCCCGCTTTAAAGACACCGCGGGGCATCCGGTCCCGGCCGATATTGAATTTGGATTTTACCAGAACAAACTGGCGCTGTTCCAGATCCGTCCCTTTCTGGAGAGCTCCCGGGCGCGGGAAAGCCTTTATTTAAACGGTCTTGATCAACATCTTATGGAAAAACAAGACGTCACGGTTGATCTGGACGAAATTCCCGCTGAGGAAAACATATGAAATTATGTATTAAATCCGGAATGTTGTTGATGCTGATGATTTGGTCGGCAGTGGGCTGGAGCTATCCTTTGGATGGTTATCCGTATACGGGTATTTTACGACTGGAAGGCTTTCGCCTTGCTCAGGAGGGTAAGGTGAGCGGCATTAAAGTCCCTATGGGTGCACGGCTTGCCAGTGACCGGGTGGACCTGCGTCTGCGCGACCGCCAGGATTTTGCAATCCCCCCGATCAATCCGGAATTCACTGATGCCGTGGTGGCCTATCTGGGCGATGACGCTGATAATTATGCCCTGGCGGTGCTGGACCTGTCGGATCCTGATAATCCCAAATATGCCGAACATAACGGCGTCCGACGAGCCAACGTCGGCAGTGTGGGCAAGCTGGTGGTGGCCCTGGGCGTATTTCAGGCCCTGGCCGATATCTATCCCGACGACATTGAACAGCGCCTGAAAATCATGCGATCAACGTTAGTTACCGCCGATCAGTTTATCCAGACGGATCATCACAAAGTGCCGTTTTGGAATCTGGATGACAAAAAAATCAGTTATCGTTCCATCCAGGTCGGCGACCCGGCCAGTCTGTGGACTTATCTGGACTGGATGCTGTCTGCCAGCTCCAACGCGGCCGCCAGCATGGTTATCAGGGAACTGATGCTGCTGGTGCAGTTCAGGGACCAATACCCGCCCGGTGATCAGCAGGCCCGAGACTTTTTTGGCCAGACCCCCAAAAAGGAGCTGCAGGCCCTGTTGTTGCGCGCCCTGCTGGATCCGGTTACCCGCAACGGCCTGGATCTTGAGCAGCTGCGGCAAGGATCTTTTTTTACCTGGAAAGGCAAGCAACTGGTGCCCGGGACAACCAGTTATGCCACCCCCCGGGAATTGATGCACTTTGTACTGAAACTGGAGCAGGGCAAACTGGTCGACGACTTTTCCAGCCGTGAAATCAAACGGTTGATCTACATGACCCAGGGCCGCATTCGTTATGCGTCGTCGCCGGCCTTAAATAATGCCGCGGTTTATTTTAAATCCGGGTCCCTGTACAAGTGCCAGGCGGAACCCAATTTCAAATGCGGCAAATACAAAGGCAACGCCGTCAACCGCTTGGCTTCCCTGGCCATCGTAGAAAGCCCGGCCTCTGAACGGCGATTGGATTATATGGTGGTGGTAATGTCCAATGTGCTGCGGAAAAATTCAGCCGTTGCCCATCAAACCCTGGCGACACGGATACACAGGCTGATAGAGTCATACCACAGCAAGGAATGACGAATGATGATTGATCCGCTTCTGGCGGGGATTCGTCAATTGGAAGGGGGTTTGGAGATGAGGTCGTCCATGGCCATGATCAGATCGGTAAGCCATTGACCGCCCAGGGGACTTTTGGCCAGGGCGACGGCAATGTATCGGCGGCCGTTGTGTTCGATGATGGCGCTGTCAGCGTGATATTGTTTCCAGGTACCGGATTTGCGGTAGATGCGGTGATCCGGGTGTTTGAGTTCAAGGCCTTTAACGAATTTATGCTTGATGGCCGGATCCCCCAGAATTTCCTTCATCTGCTGGCTGTACTCCGGGGAGACCAGCTGACCGGTTTGCAGCATATAATAAAAGCGGGCGACCTGAAGGGCGGTGGCACCATGGGAAAGATGGTGAAGGGGGTCCCGCTTCCACGCGCCGGATTTGCTGTACTCCTTGCCCACCCAAAGGCCCCCGTTTCTTTCCGGGTCGTAGAGCCGGTAGCGGGGCGATTGCAGCAGGTCCGCCAGGTAGGCTTTGCCGACCTGGTTCAGGATCTCTGTGGCCGCCTGGTTTGAGGAGTTGCGAATCATCAGGGCCAGTTTTTCATGGGTTTCGTCATCCAGGGTCATCTCCCCCTTGGCGATGCGATCAAAGGCCCCTAATAAAATTGCAATTTTGGGCAAACTGGCCGCATACATCATTTCATTGGGGTTGATGTAGGCCATGCGCGGTGCGGCCGGCTTGGTGATATCCACCAGGACAATGCTGAGATTCTTATTTTTGGCTGCCTGTCTGAGCTTGAGGGCTTCCAAACAACGCTCCAGGCCCTTTTGCAACCGGGGGTCACAGCTTATGGACAAATCGGTAGGCGCTTGCTGAGCAAATGCCGGGGCTGCCAGGATCAGAAAAAAAACGGCTATAAATCTAAACCAGAATGCCAGTTTATTCATAACCATTATTGTTACTATTTTTTGGGGTAAAATCAAGTGAATTCTGCAAATCAGGTTCCGGACCCGGAATGCAATGGAAAATATATGGCCTTGCGCAGGCTGGGCGTCAGGGCAACTTTTTTATTCATAAATTTTTTTCTTATTATTACAGCACTTTATCAACTAAAACCAGCCAGTCGTTCGCTGTTTATTGAGGCCCTGGGAGCCCAGCGCCTTCCCTATGTGTGGATCATCACGGCCCTGACCATGGTGGTGTTTATTGCCTGTTATCATCGATTGGTTGCGCGCCACAGCCGGATCAAGGTTGTATTGGGTACCTGCCTGGTTATCAGCAGTTTGCTGGTGTTGTTTCGCTTTTTGATTAATTTCCCCGGTCCGACTGTGGCCGTCTGCTTCTATGTGTTTGTGGATCTTCTCAGTGTTGTCCTGGTTGAGCAATTCTGGAGCCTGACCGATTCCATTTACACCTCCCGGGAGGGAAAATCCTGGTATGGGTTCGTCGGCACAGGCGGGTTGGTGGGCGGTATTGCCGGGGGCGGTATATCTGCCCTGTTAATTCGGTACACCCATCTGCAGACACCGGACCTGTTGTTGACGGCCGCGGCAACCATCGGTATCATCTTTGCCCTGACCTGGGTGATGGGCCGCATTGGTCTATACTGTGAAATCGAATCCGCGGCGCCGGTCGACGCTGCCACCGGGGGCGGCTGGCGGGTTCTGGGGCAAAGCCGCTATTTGATGTTGATTGCCGCCGCCCTGCTGCTGGCACAACTGGTATCGCCTCTAATTGATTATCAATTCTTAAACACGGTGGAGGCCTCCTTTCCTGAGAGAGAGGCCCGGACCGCCTTTTTATCATTGTTTTTCAGTGTGATGGGATTTATTTCGGTCGGCATCAATTTAAGCATTACGCCCCTTATTCACCGCTATTTCGGCACCATCGCCGGTTTGCTGATCCAACCGCTGATGATCAGCCTGTTTGCCTGGACTTTTTTATTTCAATCCACTCTCTTTTTTGGCAGCGCCGCCAAGATCAGCGATCGCGGATTGTCCTATTCGATTAACCGCGCCTCTAAGGAGCTGCTCTACATCCCGATGGATCCGGTGGTCATTTATCAGGCCAAAGCCTGGATAGATATGTTCGGCTACCGGATATTCAAGGTTTCCGGCTCCCTGATGATCCTGTTGTTTACCCAATGGCTGCCGGTTTCATTAGGAATCACTCAGCTGAGCTGGATTACGATCACCATTTCTGCGGCCTGGATTGCCATTATCATGGTTCTGCGCCATGAGTATCAGCGGATATGTCAGGCTGGAGGATAGATTGGGAATGCGGAATGGGGTTTGATTGCCTGCCCTGGCTGGCCGTGACGTTGTTGGGCAATATTATTTTAAAACCATCGGTTAACCTTGACTAGTGCGTGAATTGGATCTACAACCACTCTAGCGTTTAGCATCAGTTCAGCAATAGATTTTTCTGCCATCCTATCGTTTCTTTCAGCGAGGAAAATGACACCAGTGGCCTTAGATGCTGTTATTATATCCGATTCGGGATCGGACAGTATGTCGAGTACCCACCCGTTAAGATTAAACCT
>Ga0210097_1000047_pt1 | contig 59485 bp, 56 predicted proteins | sample Joice_CattailNLA_2_FD_185521 | JGI IMG/M metagenome (GOLD analysis project Ga0210097, IMG submission 185521) | Wetland microbial communities from San Francisco Bay, California, USA, that impact long-term carbon sequestration - Joice_CattailNLA_D2... | ecosystem: Environmental > Aquatic > Marine...
CAGAGAACACAGAGAAAAATTTTTATTGCTTTGCCGGGAGACGGCGGCAAAGCAATCTCATCTGCCGCTTGGCGGCAATGGTGCAACAAGGTTGCTGTAAGTTAATAATATTACTAATATTAAATGCTATAACAATATAAAGCAGAATTAGTATAGATACACGAAGTGCTTAGTTTTTTTACCCGATCGTCGTCTCCCGATCGGGTAAATGAAAGATAACTAAGTGTTCTCTGTGCCTCTGCGGTAAATAAAGAATCTTCGAGTACCCTGTGAGATTGAGTGAAACTGAGCCTAATCGCATGACAGCCGATAGTAAATAGTTCAAGAAAAGGAGATAAACGTTAATGACTGTTTTAATTACCGGGGCAACGGGTTTTATCGGTTCGGCGGTTGCCCGCGAGCTTTCAGAAAAAGGCACCAAAATTCGCTGCCTGGTGCGGGATACCAGCAACATGAAAAATCTGGACGGCCTCTATGTCGAAATTGCCCATGGAGATATCCGCGATATCGACTCTGTGCGCCGGGCCTTGAAAGGCTGCGACAGCGTCTATCACCTGGCCGCTGTTTATGCCAACTGGCTGCCGGATCCCGGCCTGATGTACCGGGTCAACGAGGAAGGAACCCGCAATGTCCTGATAGCCTGCCGGGAGGCCGGGATTCAAAAAATCGTTTATTGCAGTTCGGTTGCCGCCCTGGGTGCTCACGGAAAAGCCCCGGCCGATGAATCCGCCCAATTTAATTTGGATTCGACCAAGGACCACTATTACATCTCCAAATACCGCGCCGAGCAGGTGGCCCTGGATTTTGCCCGCAGCGGCGTGCCGGTGGTCATTGTCAACCCCAGCAATCCCATCGGCCCCCGGGACATCGCGCCGACCCCGACCGGGGCGTTGATTATTAACCTCCTCAAGGGCAAATTTCCGGGATATGTGGATGGCGGCATCAATCTGATCGATGTCACGGATTGCGCCCGGGGAATCGTTGCCGCCATGCAAAAGGGTCAGGTGGGAGAAAAATATATTCTTGGAAACAAAAACGTCAGCATCAAGGCGTATTTTGATCTCATCGTCAAGGCGGCCGGCAGGGGCAAATCTCCCTCTCTCAGGATTCCGGCCTGGATGGCGGTGTTTTCAGGGTTGGGCTACCAAATGCTGGCCCGGATCACCGCAAAACCGCCGATCACCAGTGCCTCCTGGGCCCGGGTCGGCAGCCACTATTCCTGGTGGGACTCTACCCGGGCCAGGGAAAATCTGGGTCTCGGACGGCGCCCTTTGGAAGAAAGCATCTCGGATGCAATTGATTGGTTTGAGAAAACCGGATACTTATAATTTGAGCCATACTTGACTCACAAAACGACTATCGCAAAGGAGAAACAATGAATCGTTCCAGGCCGAATTTTCAAACTTCAAACTAATATCGTTTGACGTTTTAAAAAGTATGCAATAAATTTGGATCGGTTCCATTAATGAATCCGAAATCCGAAATCTAAAATCAGAAATTTCACAAACATGGTTCAACCCCTTTTTTTACAGAATATCATCACCTGCATCTGGGATTTTGATAAAACATTAATACCCGGATTCATGCAGGAACCCCTGTTCGAAAAATTCAAGGTGGATCCCAATCGGTTCTGGAAAGAAGTCCAGGCACTGCCGGAATACTATAAAAGAGACGGCATGAGCCTGATCGCCTCAGACACGGTCTACCTCAACCACATCCTGACCTACACCCGCGAAGGCATTTTCAAAGGCCTTAACAACGACACCTTGCGACGGTTGGGAGCTAAAATTTCCTTTTATCCGGGACTCCCGGAATTTTTCAACACCGTTAAAAATTTTGTCCACGCCAATCCCGATTACCGCCAGCATGAAATCCGGGTGGAGCATTACATTGTCTCCACCGGATTGCGCCAGATGATCCTGGGCAGTAAAATTGCCCCCTATATTGACGGCGTGTGGGGTTGCGAATTCGTGGAGAATCCGCCGCCGCCGGATTTTTTAGAAAAGAAATTCAAACCCCAACAAACCAAAGCGAAAATTTTATCCCAGATTGCTTATGCCCTGGACAATACAACCAAAACCCGGGCCGTGTTCGAAATCAACAAGGGCACCAACAAGATTTCGGATATCGACGTCAATGCCAAAATCCCGGACGAAGACCGCCGTGTGCCTTTTCAGAATATGATATATGTGGCCGACGGCCCGAGCGATATACCGGTTTTTTCCATCATCAACCGGTTCGGGGGAAGGACCTTTGCCGTCTACCAGCACGGCTCCAAGGAAGAATTTGCCCAGGTCAACAGCTTTCAGAAACAGGGCCGGGTGCAGTCCTACGGCGAAGCCAACTACACCGAGGGCTCCCAGACCGCCATGTGGATCAAAAATGCGATTACCGAAATAGCGGATTTAATCGTAAAGAACAGAGAAAGAGCCCTGGGAGACAAAATCGGCAAACCCCCAAAACATTTGAATTGACCTGCCGGTCAATCGTTGGAAGAGCGCTTCGCTTAAGGACCGTCCCATAAAAAGGACAGAATTAAATGAACAAAGTCGAAAATTTAAAAAAGATCGCCCTATCCTTCCAGGCCGGAACGTCACCGGATACCATGGATCTCACCCCGAAATATCCCCGATTCGAATTCATCTTCGCCTTGGGTAAGGAGGGTATGTCGCCGTTTGAATATGCGCTGGTCAACAAAATCGAGGGGGAAGAGGTTTTACTGCATATTCATAAACAGGCATTTTACGGATTTTTCGAACACTTGAACCCGCCCATATGGGATTTGTTTGATGGTCGCGAAGATGTCTATCTAAAATCTAAAATTGCTGCCGTAGCCGCCGCGAGCAATCGGGATATTGTCAAAGCCATTGCGGAAATGACAGCCCATGGTGGCGGTGCGAGTGACTGCGGTGGCAGCTGCGGATGCGGATGCTAATAGCGCGATAGCAGGAAGCATATTTATTAGTGAATCCTTAATCGAACCGCAAGAGGACTAGATTGATCGATTTATTCGCATCGATTCTCAACAAATGCTCGAGACTCTCTATTCTGCTGATCGCGGTGGCGCTGATCCTTGCCATTGGAGTGCTTGATTTTGTGACTGGTTACGACCTGTCCTTTGGGCTATTCTACACTGCCCCGATCATCTTGCTCTCATGGTACGTGTCCCGGACGGCAACAATTTTCGGAGCACTTCTTAGTGCAATCATCTGGTATTTTGCCAATAGCCTTGCGGCGCCGGATCTAATCGGCCAGCCAGTGCTTCTGTGGAATACCGCCATTCGTTTCGGCTTTTTCGTCGCTATCGCCTACCCACTTATTGCCCTGCGCGAGACCTACACTCGGGAAAGGGAGTCGGCGCGTACTGACCCGCTCACTGGTGTCGCAAACAGCCGCGCATTCCATGAGTCTGCTAATTTGGAGCTTATGCATGCTAAGCGGATTGGATATCCCTTGACCTTATTGTACCTGGACCTCGACAACTTCAAGACGATTAACGACACCCGCGGCCATGCTGCCGGGGATGAACTCCTGAAGAAGATCGGCCATGCGTTGAAGAGTGAACTTCGGGCCACAGACCTGGTGGGACGACTTGGCGGTGATGAGTTCGCAATCCTCTTACCCGACACTACTGAAGACCAGGCCGCCCTTGTTATACACAAAATCGAGCAAGCGCTCTCGCGTGAAACTGACGTAATGGAATCGACAGTCGGAGTCAGCATTGGGGCGGCCACTCCAAGCATGCTTCCCGCGATCATCGATGGGATGATCTCCATGGCCGATTCTCGTATGTATCAGGCCAAGAAATCGAAAAAGGGCCATATCGGAACTTATTAAGGAAAAAAACTTGGATATACAACAAAGCCGGCGCTATGGCCCGGAAGAAATAGATCATTGTATTGGGTTACTTACCCATATGGTAAATAATAATGAAGATTTTGTATCATTGCCAAAAGAAAAGCAAATAGCGTTAATAAAAATTGCGGGCCAGCTATCCAGACCCGATCGTCATCAGTTAAAAAAACGCAATAAAGCCCTTCGTAAAATCAAAAGACAACAGATTGTTTCTGCAGAACGAAAGGCAAGAGCTGCAACGGGGATTCGTCTATCCCGGGAAACTGCGCTGTTTTCAGCCCCTTTACGACTCTCGGATAACACTGACTCAACAAACAGGGCTTTGGTATTAGAGTCCCCTCGAAATTGTTATGTTTGTAAATCTGAGTTTACCCGGCTTCACTTTTTTTATGACACGATGTGTCCCCGTTGCGCTGAGCTAAACTATCAAAAACGTTTCCAGACCGCAGATTTAAGGGGACAGGTTGCCCTGATAACCGGATCGCGTCTGAAAATTGGTTATCAGGCAACATTAATGATGTTACGATCCGGTGCGACCGTTATTGCAACTACACGTTTTCCTAAAGATTCGGCATTAAGGTATTCCAGGGAAAAGGATTTTAACGACTGGGGGAACCGGTTACATATTTATGGACTGGATTTAAGGCATACCCCCAGTGTGGAGATTTTTTGCAGTCATATTGAACAGGCCTTTGATCGACTGGACCTTTTGATCAACAATGCAGCCCAAACCGTACGTCGTCCGCCAGGATTCTATGCCCACCTGATGCCCAATGAGACTAAAGCGTTAAATGAGTTTCCGGAGAAGGTCCAAAAGCTGATGATGAACTATCAAATATGCACTGGCAAATTAAACTCTTTTGCCAGGCCCACTGTGAAATCAGAATCTGCTCTGCCTGTTACCTGGCATGGAAAACTGCCCGGAATTGGATTACGAGAATCTGCACAGCTATCCCAAATACCCTATGGGTATGATCACAGCTTACCGGCAGATTTTTTCCCCAAGGGAGAATTGGACGTTGACCTGCAGCAGGTTGATTTAAGAACCACCAACAGCTGGCGGCTTAAACTCGGTGAAATTCAGACTGCCGAAATGCTTGAAATACAGCTTATAAATGCGGTCGCACCCTTTGTGTTATGCAATAAACTGGCTGCTTTAATGAAAAAAGATAATACGGGTCAAAAACATATTGTTAATGTCTCTGCTATGGAAGGCAAGTTTATGCGTTTTAAAAAAGGAGAGCGTCATCCCCATACCAATATGGCAAAGGCTGCACTCAATATGTTGACCCATACTTCGGCCAGTGAGTTTGCAACCTATGGCATTTTTATGAATGCAGTGGATACGGGCTGGGTAACCGATGAAGATCCGGCCCAATTATCCAAACGCAAACAGGATTTGCATGATTTTCAGCCTCCTTTGGATATCGTTGATGGTGCCGCACGGGTATGTGATCCATTTTATGATGGTATCAACACCGGTAAACACTGGTGTGGTAAGTTTTTGAAGGATTATTTCCCAATTGACTGGTAAATAACCGATATGGAAACGATGGGATGGCAACACTAAACCCGGGGCCGTTGACCCCAAAAACCTTTTCGCAGGCAATCCAATACTTATGTGACAGCGACCCGGATCTTGCCCATATATCGACGACACTTAACCCGCCGCCATTTTGGACACGCCGACCGGGATTTGCCAGCCTTATACGCATTATTCTGGAACAACAGGTTTCCCTGGCCTCTGCCCGGGCATCTTTTGACCGCCTTCTGGGGGCGGCTTCTCCCCTTACCCCGAATCGGTTTTTCGAGCTGGATGATGCCACGCTCAAATCCTGCGGATTTAGCCGGCAAAAAACCGCTTATGGCCGCAGTCTGGCACGAGCAATTGTTGATGGCCACCTCAACCTGTCCATGCTAAATACCATGCCCGACAAAGCCGCACGGTCTGAACTGGTCAAAGTCAAAGGTATCGGTCCCTGGACCGCAAACATATACCTTCTGACGGCTCTGCGCCGACCCGATATCTGGCCCACAGAGGATCTCGCACTGGCCGTTGCAGCTCAGAAGCTTAAACGGCTGAAAGCGCGCCCGACGCCGCAGGAGCTTGAAAAACTCGGTGGGGTCTGGAAACCCTGGCGGTCGGTCGCTGCGCGGCTGTTATGGCACTATTATCTTAACAGCCCCAGGAATGCAGCCGACAGCCATCGGCTTAAAGTAAAACAAAATCGAGAATCGATTTTATAAAACAAATCTGATTTGAATATCTATCATGAGATTATGGTCTTTGCATCCCAAATACCTGGATACAAAAGGTATCGTCGCCGTGTGGCGGGAGGCCCTGCTGGCACACAGATCTGCGGCATCCCTAGCGCGCTTAAATGCCGTCAAGCGCCCTGAACCGCACCCCTTGTTTGCAGTAATTCCCGGTGCAGTCGAAACATGGGAACGTGTTCAAACAGGATCTCTTGCGGCAGCAGAAAGAAAGCCGCCGCAAAGCATTAGCGTGAAGCCCATGAATACTGGCGGGCAGATAAAAGCAGCCACTAGGGACGATGTCTCCATACTGACCGGCCTCATTCGCAAATCCTACCGCGACGTGGCCCAGCGGTTCAGTCTAACGCCTGAAAACTGCCCCAGGCATCCTTCCAACTGCACGGATGATTGGATCCGAAACGATTTTGCCCGGGGAGTGTCTTATTACATCCTCGAGCATAACGGCCGGCCGGCAGGATGTGCCGCCCTTGAAAAGCCCGATCCGGATTTCGGCTATCTGGAACGGCTTGCGGTGTTACCGGCCAGCAGGCGCAAGGGTTTCGGCCGAATGCTGGTCGATCATGTTTTTAACCGGGCGAAAGATTCAGGCATCCAAAAAATAAGTATCGGCATCATCGCCGCGCAGACGGATCTGAAGCGCTGGTACCAAAAAATCGGTTTTATTGAAGGCGATACCAAAGAATTCACGCATCTGCCGTTTCCGGTAACCTTTATGACTTGCAGTCTCCCAGGCAAAGGAGGAATTAATGCGAGCTAAATTACTGGCATTACCAATTTCATTAATTCTAATTTCCAGCACGCTGGTGTTCGGGGAAAGTACTGACCTGGCAGACGCTGAAAAGACTGCCAGGCGATATATGACATCTTTGCTGCGTGGTGACCTGGAAATGTCATTTTCCTTGATGGACCCCAGAGTACTTGATCGACGAAAAGCAGATATTGTACAGGCTTATAAGTTTGCCAAAAAGCAGGGAAAGGCCGACGAATTTAAGGCTCGCTTCCAGAATGTTGAGGACCTGGATTCAATTTTGAGATTGCCTGCCAAACAGTTTTTTATTGTGCTGGTTGAAAAAGATCGAGAAAAGGCACCGGCCGAACATCTGAAAGCCATGCGAGAAACCGTTGTCAACGTAATTGGAAGCAACCGCATTGATGCTGAGACTGCCAGGGTCATCCTGGAAATTATTCCGCCGAAACGGATCAGTGATACCCGGCAGGAAGAAGGCCTGATCCTGACCCTGCACAATGGCCAGTGGAAGGTCGTTGAAAAAACGAAATAGATAAGTCTCTGCGGCCGACCTATTATCTGGATAGCCTGACCCTGTAACCGTCCCCGGTTTACTCCAGCCTATCTCAAAAATTCTTAACCCTTACCGTCGCTAACAATCACAGGCAGGCTAAATCATTGATCAATGGTTCACAGTTGACCAATTTCGCCCTTTCCCAACTTTATTGATTTGTGATATGTAACGTCATGTTTTTGGCAACCATTGCAAATGAGGAGAAATTACTTGTCAACGAAAGATGACACGCCGGGCAAAAAAGGTGAAAAAACGAATCATATTCCCGGCATCTATAATTACTGCGATCGGTGGTGTGAACGCTGTTCGTTCACGGCACGCTGCCTGAATTTCGAGATGAGCGCAGAAAAATTCGGCAACCTTGAAAATGTCGACATCACCAATGAAGTCTTCTGGCAAAAACTCAGTGAGACCTTCGCAGAAACCCTGAGCATGCTAAAAGAGATGGCAGCGGAAAAAGGAATTGATCTGGATTCGATTGAACTCGATGATGAAGATGAACGTTTGGAAGACCCGTCCGTGGTCCATATAATTTCCCATATGGCCAAGTCCTATATCACCATGGTGGATGAATGGTTTGATTCAAATGTTTATATATTTGAAGATGATCATTCCGGTTTAAAGGCGACAGCGGCGGCTGATTCAAACCAGTCTCCGCCGGATGAGAATACGGTAACCCTGATCGAATCCGTGGAAGTCATACGCTGGTACCAGCACCAGATATATGTCAAACTCAGACGTGCCCTTGACAGTGCCTGTGACGAAGCGACGGACGACGATCTGGACAGCTACCCCAAAGATTCGGATGGCTCCACAAAAGTTTCCCTGATCGGTATGGATCGATCTATCAGCGCCTGGGGCAAAATCATAAAACATTTTCCGGACGAGGAAGATAGGATTATTGGTATAATTGCCCATCTCGATCGTCTCCGCAGACGAACCGAAGCCGAATTTCCGGATGCCAGAGCCTTCGTCAGGCCCGGTTTCGATGAAATCAATCCCGGCATGACACGCACACTTTAAGCGGTTTTTGAATAAGGATCCCATGGCAGACAAATACCGCATATTAATTGCAAAAACCGGAAGGAAACCGACATGAGCCTGCATCCGGTATTTGGGGATAAGGATACCAAGGAAACGCATGTGGTTTGCCTTCTCGGCCCGGTGGATGAATAAATCTTCAAATCAAATAAGCAATTCGCGAAAGTGCTTCCAGAGTGGCAAAAAGACATAGTTGGATCTTGCCGGTTATTATATTTTCTCAGTTTGCAGGGGCATCTCTCTGGTTTGCCAGCAACGCTGTCCTGGGTGATCTTCAAAGCCAGTGGGGACTTGGCGATGCCTCTTTAAGCTATATGACCTCTTCCGTTCAGTTCGGTTTTATAGTGGGAACCCTCCTATTTGCCTTTTTTACCATCGCGGACCGCTATTCTCCCCGAATGGTTTACTTTGCTTGCTCCTTGCTGGGGGCGCTCGCCAATCTGGGCCTTTACCTGCTGGCTGATGGGTTGCCGTCATTGCTGATATTTCGTTTCATAACGGGTTTTTTTACAGCAGGGATTTACCCGGTCGGAATGAAAATTGCCGCCGGTTGGTATAAAAGGGGCCTGGGTCGGGCGCTGGGCTGGCTGGTGGGAGCGCTGGTAGTGGGCACGGCTTTTCCTCATTTGATTAAAGGCCTGAACCGGAGCTTGCCCTGGGAAACTGTGATTTTATCAATTTCTGTGATTTCCGCGGCCGGCGGTTGCCTGATGATGCTCCTGGTGCCTGACGGCCCTTACCTGGTCAAGGGAACTAAATTCAACCGTAAAGCCTTGGCCATAATTTTTCGATCAAAGGATCTAAGATCCGCTTCGTTCGGCTATTTCGGCCACATGTGGGAACTGTATACGGTGTGGGCATTTATACCGCTACTGCTGGGTAAATATGCCGAAATGACCCGGCAGCCGCTGAATGTTTCCTGGTGGTCATTCAGTGCAATCGCCGCGGGATGCCTGGGTTGCATCGCCGGCGGCTTTGTGTCCCAAAAGGTCGGGAGTTCCGCAGTTGCCTTTTACCAGCTGGTGTCATCGGCAGTTTGCTGCCTGCTAGTGCCGTTGATGTTTCATGCGCCGCCGGCCGTGTTTCTGAGCTTTCTGGTTTTCTGGGGCATCGTGGTGGTGGGAGATTCTCCGCAATTCTCAGCCCTGACCGCTAAAACCGCCCCCCCCGATTTGGTCGGATCGGCATTGACCATCGTCACCAGCATTGGATTTTTCATCACCATCATCAGTATCCAGTTTACAAATTTTTTGGTAGGGTGGTTAGACATCCAAACTGTTTTTCTCTTCATGGTCCCCGGACCGATAGTCGGATTGATTTATTTGTGGCCGCTATTTAGGGCTCCCCAAAACAGGCGTCTGTAATAGGAGTTGAGATTGGCAAATTTCACAGAAAAATCTATGGAAGGAAACAAAGCGACACCACCGTTAAAACCCCTTTATCCAGGGCCGGCGATTATATTGAGCTGCAGGCTCAAATGGACTTGATCATCGGGGTGACGGCCTGTTCGGCCGACAAATGCAACAATTTCCGTTGTACCGCTGTGGACGTTGAAGTTTACGCTAACCGGGAGCATAGTTGAAGCCAGAATCAAACCATATATTTGATTGCATTCGCAGAAGCTGCCGCAAAGTTGCAGAGCGGGCAACGCGGGTCAAGATTGATTACAGCCGCATTCCCTCTTATGCCGCTTCGCTGCCGGTTGATAAAGTAGCCAAACCCCAGCTCGATGCCAAATGTCACTACCTTGGCAAAAAAGAAGATACCGTTAACTTCCTTTTGACCCTCGCTACCATCAATTTCGGCTCCGGCTATTTCCCCCATCTGCGCAAGCGAGCCGGTATGTCGGGGTATTTTACGATGGCCTCTGCCTTAAATGATGCTTATGCAACACAAGGGCCCTTATCAGCCCGGCAATTGGCTAAAATTTCAGTTGAAGAATGTACGCGTATGTTCGATCAGGATCCTGACAATAAAATTGTCCGGGAGTTAATGCAGCATTTTTCGATTGCCTTAAACGATCTGGGTCGGTTGGTCCTGAACCGCTTCCACGGGAGTTTCACAGCGCTGGTTGAATCCGCTGAATCATCGGCCGGACGTCTGGTGCAGTTGCTCAAAAATATGCCTTACTTTAATGACGCCGCCTCCTATGACGGCTGCGAAGTCCTTTTCTACAAACGCGCCCAGATCAGCGCGGCCGATCTATCACTGGCCTTTCAAGGCCGGGAGTGGGGGCATTTCGAGGATCTGGATCAAATGACCATCTTTGCCGACAATCTTGTGCCCCACGTGTTGCGAATCGACGGGGTTTTGATGTATGAAGAATCCTTGACCGCAAGAATCAATGGGGGCGAACTTATTCCGGCCGGCTCAACCGAAGAAGTGGAAATCAGGGCCTGTGCCGTCCATGCGGCGGAACTGATTAAAAAGGAAATTTCAGAATCGGGAAAAGCGGTCACATCGCCGGCCCTTGATAACTTTCTCTGGAATCGAGGTCAGCAGCCCGAATATAAGGCCCTACCGCGGCATCGCACAAGGGGTGTATTTTACTGAATTTAGTAATCGATACCATAAAGGACTGATCCATGATTTCTTATTGGGAATTTCCCTACCCTTCGCAAAGGATGCCGGTTCTGGCACGCAATGTTGTGGCCACCTCCCAACCCCTGGCGGCCCAGGCCGGCTTAGGCATGCTGCTCCGGGGGGGTAATGCAGTTGATGCGGCCATCGCCGCCGCCACTACCCTGACGGTGGTCGAGCCGACCAGCAACGGCATCGGCGGTGATGCCTTCGCCCTGGTCTGGAGCGACGATAAGCTTTTCGGATTAAACGGTTCCGGAAGATCACCGCGGGCATGGTCCTATGAACACTATGCCGATCTGGACCAAATGCCGGATCTGGGCTGGGGGGCCGTCACCGTTCCCGGCGCCGTGGATGCCTGGGTCAAACTGTCCCAAAGGTTCGGCAAACTGCCCTTCGCCGAACTTTTTGCGACTGCCATTGAATATGCGAAAAATGGGTTTATTGTTTCTCCCAGAACAGCCGAGCGCTGGGCAGTTGCCGCCGACCGCTACCGGGATTTCCCGGATTTCGGGCAAACATTTTTGCCCGGCGGACGAGCCCCGGCGACCGGCGACCTTTTTGTCTGCAGGGACCAGGCCCGAACCCTCAAACTGATTGCCGACAGCACGGGAGAGGCCTTTTACCGCGGCGACCTGGCCCAGCAAATCGTTGACTGCGCCAAATTCAACGGCGGCTTCATGAGCCTTGGGGACCTTGCAGAACACAGCTCCGAATGGGTGACGCCCCTTGCAGTCAAATACCGCGATGTCTGTCTGCATGAAATACCGCCCAACGGGCAGGGATTGGCAGCTCTCATTGCGCTGGGAGTCCTGAATCAGTTTGATCTTTCGCAATATCCGGCCGATTCAGCCGACAGCCTGCACCTTCAGATTGAGGCCATGAAAATTGCATTGGCCGAAGCCTATCGGCACGTTGCCGATATTGGGGCCATGGAGGTTAACCCCGAAGAATTTTTAAATAGCGCCTTTTTGACCCGCAGGGCGGCAGAAATATCCATGACAGAAGCTCGCCACCCTGAATCGAGGTTGCCCACCGATCACGGTACCGTCTATCTTACAGCCGCAGATGAAAGCGGGATGATGATCTCCTTCATTCAGTCCAACTATCTGGGCTTCGGATCAGGGATTGTGATTCCGAACACCGGCATCGCCATGCAAAACCGGGGCTACGGCTTTGTATTGGATAAAGACCACCCCAACTGTGTCGCCGGCGGCAAACGTCCTTTTCAGACCATTATTCCGGGATTCGTCACCCGGGACAACCGGGCCTTGATGAGTTTCGGAGTCATGGGCGGCAGCATGCAGCCCCAGGGCCACGTCCAAATGATGGTCAGGATGTTTGATTACGGCCAAAATGCCCAGTCAGCCTGCGACGCGCCCCGCTGGAGAGTGGGTGACGATTTCAGTGTCGCCATTGAACCCGGGTTGCCAGAGACGATCATCAACGACCTTAAACACCGCGGTCACGCTCTGGTCGAGGACGCGGACATCTTTCCCTATGGCGGTGCGCAGGTGATCCATCGACTGCCGCATGGGTATTGTGCTGCATCGGATCCCAGAAAAGATGGGCAGGCGGTGGGATTTTAAGGGAATGTCGAATGTTGAATGACGAATCCACCTGAGGTTTATCCGCTTTTGGAGGGCGGACAAGTTTCGAATTAAGTAATGATATCGATTGGAAAAGAAATATGACATCCATGTCCCCTATCAGCCCCGATCAAATCGCTTTCTACGATCCTGACCGAAAGGGCATCCTGATACACAAAGATCAGCTGGTGGACACACCTTTTAAAATAGGCGACCGGTTTTCGGTCCGCAAGGGAAAACGCGAATTGTTTGCGATGACCCTTATCACAGACCATAATGGCGATATCTTTTTCGACAAACGCGGGATATTCATCGAGCGCACCCGTCAAATTGATATTTTGCTGGGCGGCATATTTGATGAATATGTCTTCTACATCGAACCCGAGATACCCGGGACCATCAAATTGAAGGCCCTGGAGATTGTGAAGGACAAACACCTTTAAGATTACAACAAAAAAGCTAACCTGGTGTTTAGAGGAAAAAAAATCACCACCGTGGATCGATATATATTATAATAGTCTCAAGCTTGCCGTACATGAGAGATTGGAGATCAGAGTGAAAGCAGATTTTCGGAAAAGACTGTTAAGAGGTGATGTGCTGGTGGGAACCCTCATAACGCTTCCTTCGGCCGAGGTCGCCGAAATTATGGCTGAGGTGGGGTTTGATTGGCTGTTTATAGATACGGAGCACAGCCCTTTCAACGCTTACGGTGCGCAAACGATTTTGCAGGCTGCCGGCCCTAGCTGTCCATGTCTTGTCCGCGTCCCGGCCAATGGTGAAGTTTGGATCAAAAAAGCGCTGGATATTGGAGCCCACGGGATTATCGCACCCCAGGTGAATTCAGTCGCAGACGCTGAGGCTGTCGTTCGAATGTGCAAATACCCTCCCGGCGGGACCCGTGGCGTCGGCATCGGCAGGGCCCATAAATACGGCCTGGGGTTTAATGCGTACATGCAGAGGGCCAACAATGAAGTTGCCGTTGTTTTGCAGGCTGAAACCGCCCAGGCTGTGAATAACATTTCCGGGATTGTGAAGGTCCCGGGCATTGACGCCATTTTTATCGGTCCCTACGATTTATCTGCCGCTTTGGGTAAAATGGGACAGCTGACCGATCCGGAGGTTAAACAGGCCATTGAAACCATAGCAAAAGCCTGCAAAAAAGCAGGGGTTCGCCTGGGTATATTTGCCGCGACAGCTGAAGCGGCTGTACCTTTCATTCAGCAGGATTTTACCCTGCTGGCCATCGGCACGGATGGAATGCATATGGCCCGGAGTGCCGGGGAGGTACTCAAAACCCTGAGGCCCAAGACAGATATCCAGGCGGTATAATAGCCCCATGCAAGACAAATCACAGACAGGTCAACCGACCGGGCGCCCCGATTCCTTCAAAAGGCAGTCCAGACAGGACATTTTGAATTTTACCCTCAAAACGTCCCTGGCGGCCCTGACGATCTTCCTGGTCTTTTTGATTTACTCCAGCAGCCTGGAGGGGCCTTTTGTACTTGATGACGGAAGTAACATCAAAGACAACCCCGCTATCCGTCTGACCCGGCTTTCATGGTCCGGCCTAATAGATGCCGCATCAAAAAGCCCGCTATCCAATCGTCCGCTGGCATACATCAGTTTTGCCCTCAATTATTATCACCGCAGTTATCGTACCGTTGGTTTCCGGCTGGTGAACATCCTGATTCACATGTCGGCCGGTTTGTTCCTCTTTTTATTTATTAAAACAACATTAGGGTTGCCGAGCCTGGCGTCCCGGTTCGGGAACAGCAGGTGGCTGGCCTACATCACGGTGCTTATCTGGCTGGTTCACCCCCTGCATATTCAGTCCGTGACCTACATTGTTCAGAGAATGAACAGTATGGCGTCCATGTTTTACATTCTATCCATGTTGTGTTATGCGAGGGCCCGCCTGACACAAAGCCCCATTTTCAAATGGCTCCTGGCTGCAGCCTGTTTGATGTCCGGCATCCTGGCACTTGGCACAAAGGAAACCGCCGCCACCTTACCCTGTTTCATCTTGCTCTATGAATGGTTTTTCTTCCAGGACCTCAGCCGTGAATGGCTGAAGCGACAATTGCCGTTTTTAATCGTCGTATTCATCCTGCTCATCGGTGTGTCACTTATATATTTAGGCGGCCATCCGTTTACAAAAATCCTGTCTCGATATGAACTTCGAAATTTTACCCTGACCCAGCGCGTCTTAACCGAGTTTCGGGTGGTCATCTTATACCTGAGCCTTCTGATTTACCCTCACCCGAATCGTCTGAATCTGGATTATGATTTTCCCCTTTCCCATTCCCTGATTGACCCGTTAACAACCCTTCTGGCGCTGGTTGCGATCATCGGATTGCTTACATGGTCTGTGTGCCTGGCCAAAAAAGATCGGCTTATATCTTTCTGTCTCCTCTGGTATTTCGGCAATCTGGTTATCGAATCATCGATCATCGGGCTTGAACTGGCATTTGAGCATCGCACCTATTTGCCCTCCATGATGATCATCTTGATGGCCGCCATCCTGACAGATCGCTATTTACGATCGAACATCCTGAAAATCGCAACGGTTTGTGCGATTGCCCTGGTATTTTCAGCATGGACCTATGAACGCAACATTATATGGAGCAATCCCGTCAGCCTCTGGAGCGATGTGGTAAAAAAATCGCCCCAAAAGGTCCGAGCTCACAACAATCTTGGCAATGCCCTGAAAAATCAGGGAAAAATTGAAGAAGCAATTGCCCACTTTAACAAGGCATTGCAAATAAATCCCGGCTATGCCAAAGCTCACAACAACCTGGGGACGGCCCTGGCATCCCAGGGCAAAACAGCAGAGGCCATTAAACAGTTCGGGATCGCCCTGTATATCAATCCCGGCTATGCAGCGGCCCATAGTAATATCGGCGTCGCCCTGGCGGGCCAGAACGAGCTTGAAAAGGCCATCTTTCATTTCAGGGCGGCCCTGCGCCTGCAACCGGATTACGCCAAGGTGCACAGCAACCTGGGAGCCGCTCTTGTCCGCCAGGGGAAATTGCAGGAGGCCCTCGAACATTTCTACACCGCCCTGCGGCTCAAACCAGACGATGTCCAGACTTACAGGAATTTACAAATCTGTCTCAAGCTCATCAACCAAAATAAAAATTAAACTAGTTGCTTCTAAAGCGATTCTCAAAAAAATTCGATATCTTATCTGTCCCAGGTGAAATAAAAGCAAAAGATATAGAATTCTTGGGTTGACACAGGCCTCAGTATGTGGTCCTAAATAGTCTCGCCCCAACTATCCATAATTCCAAAAACAGCAGAATTTAAAGCGCTTTGGCCGGCCAGCCCGGCTTTTATGACCAAAACACGGAACGTTTTTTTGACAACCGCTATATTCGAAATCGCAGGGGTGGGACAAACGGAAGGAGTCGGGGAATTCAGATGACGGAAAAAATTCTGGAGAAGATGAAAAAAGGAGTGTATTATCCCGGGAATCATTTAGGAAAAAAGGGGGAATTATCTAATCTGGTTGAAAAAGGATATCTGCAAAGGATGGATGGCTCATTTCTTTGCGGGCCGGACAGTCAACCCAACTACTGTCTGACCGACAAAGGGTTGAGCTTTAAAGATCTGAGGTTGAAATGAATCTGGCGGATGTTTTTCCTGGCCCCAACAGCGCGCGGTATTATTTTGCGCAGCAAGGTCCTTGTTTGAGACGACCAGCGGCTGTAATGGTTCCAGGTCAATGAAACTGGTAGAAGACCCTGCTGAACAAACTACGGCGGTAACCGACATCATCCTGGCCCTGGTCGCATTCGGCGGTGTTCTACTTTTGCAGTGGTCCCCGGTGAATACCGGCGAACTGTGGCGAATCAATATCTGGTCGACGGCCCTGGGGTTAATTGGGCTGGCGGCAGCCCTGGGGACAGTGGCCCACGGACTGCTTTTAAAAACAACCCTTCACAACCGCATATGGCTGGTGCTGAACATGGCTCTGGCGCTTGCGGTTTCCCTTTTTGTCGTCGGAATCACAAATGACCTGTGGAGCTACGCGGCTTCAAGAAGAGCTTTGCCGTTTATGCTCTTTGCCGGTCTGGGATTTTATCTGACAACCCTGATCTATCCTGATCTTTTCTTTTTATTCATTGTGTATGAAGGACTGGCACTCTCATTTGCATTCTGTGCGGAATTGTTTCTAACCGTTACCGGTCGGCCGGGTGCTGGATTTTTGGCAGGCGGTGTAATGCTCAGCCTAGTCGCCGCCGGGCTGCAAGCCAGAAAATCAATTGCCTTCACGCTGATCTGGAAATTTGACAACAACGGCATCTATCACATTGTTCAAACCTTGGGATTGCTCTTGATAATTGCAGGACTGTTGGGAATGACGATTTTCGATTGACTATTGTCTATTAAAGGAATCTGAAAGTCGATAGCCGATGGAACGACCAACACATCTTAACACGAATAAATGACAGAATTCCTTAAATATTCAATTTTCAATAATCAATAGACCTTTATCAATGGATCATGAAAACATAATAGATGATTTGCTGGAGGATCTGAAACAGTTGCGGTTTGGAGCTCCGATCACCCATGTTTACAACCCGCTGGAATACGCGCGCAAGCCTTATTCACAGTATTGCGAACGTTATGGCACGCCGGTCAAAGAAATCGTTCTGATCGGAATGAACCCCGGCCCCTGGGGAATGGCCCAAACCGGCATACCTTTTGGGGAAATCGGGGCGGTAAAAGAATGGATGGCTATCGAAGCGCCCGTTGGTCAACCCGCCAGCATGCACCCCAGGCGGCCGGTGACGGGATTTGGTTGTACGCGAAGCGAAGTCAGCGGCAAACGGTTGTGGGGGTGGGCCCGGGCGACATTTAAAACTCCCGAACATTTTTTTTCGCGTTTTTTTGTGGCCAATTACTGTCCGTTGCAATTTATCGAATCCAGCGGACGCAACCGAACGCCCAATCAGCTGCGCCAGGTTGAAAAGACCTTGTTATTTGCCGCCTGTGACCGGGCACTGCACCGCACCGTAGACTACCTTAAGCCCAGCTATGTTATCGGCGTAGGCAAATTCGCACACGACCGTGCCCGCAAAGCCATACCAGATTCAGCGATAACCGTCGGGGGTATCACCCATCCCAGTCCGGCCAACCCAAAAGCGAATCGGGGCTGGGAGGCTTTAATCACCAAAGAGTTTCGGGCGATGGGGATAAAAATTTAGAAGTCTCAAAACCCACCCACTATTCGGATGGCATAGTGCTGATGATGATATCGTGGAGAAAAAATGCAGTGGTGTTTTCGATAAGGCGACCGTGTAGCAAAATCCCCCTCGATCCCCCTTTATCGAAGGGGAAAGCTGATATGCTGCATGTCAGTTTGTCCCGATGGTCAGTCGTTCTTTTGCTACCGTTGTTTTTGCTAGCCGCTTGTTCAGTTTCGCACCAGACCTACCGGAAATCTTCCGAGCCTTCGGCTATCTCATCCAACGCAACTGAAGACGCCCGCTTTGAAAAAATCAGTGCCTTGCAGGATGATTTAACCGACCTCAACCGGCAGGCGAATATGCTGGAAGCCAGGCGGGTAGCAGAAACGGCCATCACTGCAGCCGGTGATCTGGCCGCAGAATATAAACTGGTGCGACCGGCCGTTTTTCACAATATTTTGGTAAGAATCGGCCTGAAGGATCGTGGGCTCTGTTACCACTGGACAGAGGATTTGATGAAGCGGCTCCAGTCCCTGGAATTAGAAACTTATCAACTTCATTGGGGCGTTGCCTTTCGCGGCAGTGAACTGCGCGAACACAACAGTGTCGTAATTACAGCCAGAGGTCAAGCATTCGAAAGTGGAATGGTTCTGGACCCCTGGAGAAATTCGGGCGATCTATACTGGGTCCTGGTTACAGCGGATACATATCCATGGGAAGAGCTACCTCCAACCGAATGGTAGTATAAGGAAATCAAGTGTGAATTCAAATTAGGCTAAACGCTGGTTGAATTATAAAAGGATATTTATGGATTTATTTGATCTTGTAAAAGCAGCCCACAGCAGAATTGAGGGTCACGCCCACGTGACCCCCGTTATGACCTCTAAAACCCTGAATGAAATCACTTCAGCGCAAATTTTTTTGAAATGCGAAAACTTTCAACGCATGGGAGCCTTTAAGTTTCGCGGCGCGTATAATGCCATGTCCCAGCTGACGGAAGAACAAAAAAAACGTGGCGTTATCACTTATTCATCCGGCAACCATGCCCAAGCCGTAGCCCTGGTGGGACGTCTGCTGGGAATCCGGACGGTGGTGGTCATGCCCAACAATGCGCCGGCAATCAAACGGGAAGCCACCGCAGCCTACGGCGCCAGCGTGGTTGGATATGATCCTGAAGAAACCACCCGTGAAGAAATTTGCCGAGATCTTCAAACCAGGCACGGGCATACCCTGGTGCCGCCCTATGATCATATCAATATCGTTGCCGGGCAGGGAACCGCCGCCAAGGAATTGTTTGATGAGGTTGAAACCCTGGACATGCTGCTGGTGCCCTGCGGTGGCGGAGGACTGTTAAGCGGGTGTGCGGTGGCCGCCAAAGGCATGCAAGCGAACTGCCAGGTGATCGGAATTGAACCACAGTTGGCCGATGATGCCACCAAATCCTTTCACACCGGCAAACTGCATACCATAAAAAATCCACCCACCATCGCCGATGGAACCCGGACCCCATCGCTGGGTGAGGTTACGTTCCCCCTGGTCTTGAAATATGTTGACGATATGAAAACGGTGTCGGAAAGCGCTATTATGGACGCCGTCAAATTTCTATTCTACCGCATGAAACTGGTAGTCGAACCATCGGGTGCCCTCGGCCTTGCGGCGTTGCTGGACCGTTGCGTTAAACCCGCAGGGCGCGTAGGTATCATTCTCAGCGGTGGTAATATCGACGGGGCCACGATGAAAAAAATACTGGACTCATAAAAGCAAATTGATAGCTGGATTTTGCACAAGTCCTCCAGAGGCGGATAAATCGGAGGCTTTCATATGCAGGATGCAGGTGATACCTCAACCGCATAGATTATTGACCGCCAGCGCAATATCAGATATTTAGATCTAATCATGAAAATATACACAGCCACCGGTGATCGGGGAAAAACCAGTCTTTTCAGCGGCGAAAGAGTCTCGAAAGCCAGCGACCGAATCGAAGCCTACGGGGATTTAGACGAGCTCAACTCGACCATCGGCGCCTTGATTGCCCACCTGCCTTCTGATCGCTCAGATCTTAGCGATGAATTGCAGCGGATCCAGGCTGATATATTCATGATCAGCGCCTGGCTCGCAACCACAGCGAATTCGCCCGCGGTGGATTCGCTTGAGCCGATCGAGGAAAGGCAGATTGTCTTCCTGGAAAATGCCATCGATCGGCTTGAAGATCTGCTGCCGGACCTTAAAAATTTTATACTGCCCGGCGGCCATATATCGGCTGCATGGGCCCACGCAGCCAGAAGTGTCTGCCGGCGAGCGGAACGGCATACTGTCCTGGTGCTGGAATCGTCCGGCGACGACGAACCGGCCGAACAGCTAAAGAGGGCTTTGATATATTTGAACCGGCTTTCTGACTATTTGTTTGTTTTGGCCCGGGAGTGTAACCGCCTCCACGGCCTTTCGGATATCCTCTGGAAGAAATCGTGACGACCAGTGAAAAAAATTACTCTGCCGAAATAATGGAGCAGCGGTGGCTTTCAAAAAAGACCTTTGAAATTAAGCTGCGCCGCCCGGAGGCTTTCAATTTCAAACCCGGACAGCGAATCAGCCTGAAGTATAAAAACTTGGAAAGGGACTATTCACTGGCTTCTTCACCGGATGAAGCCCATCTTACCCTGTGTATCCGCTATGTAGCGGGCGGACTGCTGTCGCAGGCGTTAGGGGATGCGGAAATAGGGACCGGACTGTCTTTTTACGGCCCCCACGGATATTTCACCATCAAGCCTTCTCAGCGCCCGACCGTGCTGGTTGCCTCCGGTACGGGTATCGCACCCTTTCGCTCCATGGTTCGTTCCGGAGCAGCTCCGGAATTCATCCTGCATGGCGTGGAAACTTCCGCCGATCTTTACTATGCGGAAGAATTAGCACCTGCCTCAGGCAAATATATCCCCTGTCTGTCGCAATCCGGTGATTCACAAACTTATTTTGAAGGCCGGGTGACAGATTACCTGCGAAGGCATTTACCATCGCAGAACTATGATTTTTACCTGTGCGGACGGCGGGAAATGATCCGCGACGTTACCCTGCTGGTGGATGAGCTTTTCGAGGGCTCGTTTATTTATACCGAAGCCTTTTATTAATCGATTTGAAAACTCCTATTGGCACGCATGGCGGGCTTGCAGATCCGCCAATGGAACAGCTTGAAAACTAATCAACCATTCAACTGATCAACTGATTAACTAAGTTTTGGGAGGCTTTATGCAGTTTGAAGCGATTGCAAGAGAAACGGTTCTTTTGGATCCGAACGATAACCTGGCGCGCAAAACTATTCCGAACGAAATCCGCAGGGATCCGCTCACCGGCAAAACATCGCGAATCTGCCATTTCCGGGGGCTTAAATGGGAAAAACCGGATCTAAACAAGCTGGTGGCCGGGACCGCATCGTGGTGTCCGTTCTGCCCGGACAAGGTGCTCAAGGTCACCCCCTGCTTTCCGGAAGAAATTGTTCCCGAAGGCCGCATGACCCTGGATGACAAGGTTCTATTTCCGAACATCGCACCCTATGACCGGTTGAGCGCGGTGGCCACATTAGGCGAGGGTCACTATATCCCGATGACGGATATTGAGCCCCGGCGAATCGCGGATGGATTCCGTCTGGCGCTAAAATACTTTCGGCACCTGGATGAAATAAAACATCCGGAGTCGGTATATCACTTGATCAGCTGGAATTACATGCCGGCTTCGGGCAGCTCGATTATACATCCCCATCTGCAGGTATTCGCGAGTTCGTTTGCCCCCAATTTTCTGCGAGAGAAATTAGAGGCCGCCGCAAACCATATGGATAAGCACGGTTCGAATTACTGGGACGACCTGGTGGCCGCCGAGAAAGCAAATGCTGATCGCTATCTCGGCCGGATTGGCCGTACGACGTGGCTAACTGTTTTTGCCCCCCTGGGAGCTGTTGGTGATGTGACCGCCGTAGTGGAGGGCGTTCGATCGACCCTCGAACTCACCGATCAGGATCTGGAAGATCTGGCGGCAGGTCTCACAAAGTTGATGGCAGCCTATGACCGGATGGGAATCTACAACTTTAATATGAGTTTTTTCTCGGGTTCCGCCAAAGATAAGCACGCACGTTTTCACCTGATCTTCTCACCACGAATTTATTTTAATCCGGCCATCGGCACCCCCGATGTGGCCGCCCTGGGCCGCCTGCTTGGCGAAAGCGTCTGTATGGGATTTCCGGAAGAGATTAATGGGATGCTGAAAGTCGAGTTTGAATAGCTGATAAGTAAGGCTGGGAGAGCTAAAAAAATGAATGTTTCAAGCGAAAAAACCGTCAAATACAAATTAGTCATCGGCTTTTTGCTCGTAATAGTCTTGTTCGTCTCGTCTGGTGTTATTTCTCTATGGGAAGTTCATACGGTAGGCAATCTCACAAAAACAATTTACGAACACCCACTTGTGGTATCAAATGCGGCACTTATTGCGGGCATTAACATGACAAAAATGCACCGCAGCATGAAAGATGCTGCATTATCGAATTCCCCTGATGAACTGGACAAAGCATCAAAGGAGGTAGATAAATACGAACATTTGGCCTATGAGCAACTCGATGTCATCAGAGAGAATATTATTGGTACTGAAGGACTGGATCTTGAGAAAATGACCCGACAACTATTTGATGACTGGAAGCCTATACGTGAGCAGGTGTTCAATGCTCTTCATTCTGGTCGAAGAGATGAAGCCGCTTTAATTACCAAAGGAAAAGGAGCGGACCATGTCGCAAAACTTGACATTAAAATGCTGGAGTTAACCTCTTATGCAAGGAAAAAGGCTGATAGTTTCATGCATCTTGCCGAAATAAGCCAGTCTAAGGTTGAAAATATTTCGGTCCTTTTGGTTTTCGTGGGTGTCTGTCTGTCGGCATTCATTGCTTTTTTTACTGTGCGGCATGTTTTAAAGGTTGAAAAGGAGCTGCGGCATGAGAGGAATGAACTTCAAACAGCACTTTCTGAAATAAAAACGCTAAGCGGACTGCTGCCTATTTGTGCTTCATGTAAAAAGATCAGAGATGATAAAGGCTATTGGAATCAAATCGAATTATATATTCGCGATCATTCAGAAGCTGAATTCAGCCACGGTATTTGTCCTCCTTGCGCCGAAAAATTATATGGGTATTTGAAAAAAAGCGAATAATTGAAGATGTTGAATCAATTCCTAATTCCCTGAAGTTAATTCTTCTCAAATATCAGTCCGCTTCTTGCTCGTCTTCTTCCGTGTGAATTTTAATTCGCTTGAAAACGAGGTCATTCATCTTCTGGGGCGTTACCGCACGCTGGGTCGTCAGTTCTGCGATTCCGGTTTTAAAGGCTTCGATGTCGTGAAAGGGATGGGTGCCTTCCACAATCTGCAAATCAGGGTACTCCGAGCGGATGGCTTTGACAAATTCTTTCAAAAACGGGCAAACCTGAACCAGACAGGACGTCATGTGCAGGGCCTCGATTCCGTAGTCTTTGAGCGCCTTGACCTTTTGCCAGACGCGGTCGGTTCCGAAAGCAGTCGGGCACCCGCCGCAACTGATAATGCCGACCAGCTCCGGAGGATCGTCTTCCGTATAACGTGCAAACTCCCCCTGCCGGCCACGCAGGTTCCCAAAACAGCCGATCATAACACAGTCCATGTCCCGGGTAGTGGCTTCACAACCTAAAATTCCAACTTTTGGCATGTCTTTCCTCCTCCTTACCGAATGTATCTTAGCATCAATAGAAAGGATATTAGCTTTTAATCCCCCTCCCTCAATCCCTCCCGCCTGGGGAGGGAAGTTAAAAGCAAGGAGGGTCGCTGTGCCCGCCTTTACGGGACATTCATGGAGAATTCTAGTCGGAAAAAACCGACTCTGCTTTACAATGGTACTAGAAGCTGTCTTAAAAATTGTAGCTTACGTTCACGGGTCCGCCTCAGGCGGATCTATTTGATTTTAAAGCGGAGTCCGCCTGAGGCGGATGAGCATTTAAAATCAAATCGCAACGCGGCCATTGGGCGTAAGATGCATTTTTAAGACAGCTTCTAGGTGAGCCAACGCTTTCGCCGCTTATAGAATTTCGCATCCTTGTAACTGCGCTTGGTGCCCATTTCGGTCAAACCCAGGTAAAACATCTTAATGTCTTCATTTTCTTTCAGCTTCTCAACCGAATCATCGAGAACGATCTTACCGTTTTCCATCACATAACCATGCTCGGCGATGGAAAGGGCCAGATGGGCGTTCTGCTCAACCAGCAGCATGGTAATCTTCTGTTCCTGGTTCAGCCGCTTTAATATGTTAAAAATTTCGGCAACCAGTATCGGACTCAATCCAAGGGAAGGCTCATCCAGCAGCATTAATTTGGTTTGCGACATCAACGCGCGACCGATAACCAGCATCTGCTGCTCTCCACCGGACAGGTATCCGGCCAATCGGTTGCGCAAGGGCTTGAGCGCCGGAAAATATTCAAACACCATATCGTAGCGTTCGCGGATCTCTGTGCGACTTTTTCGGGTCCGGGTGGCTGCAATCAGATTTTCGTGGATCGTCAGGTTTTCAAATACGCAGCGCCCTTCCATCACCTGAAAGATGCCCCGGCGGACTATTTCTTCGGGTTCCAACTCGTTAATTCGCCGGCCCATAAATTCTATAGAACCACCGGTAACCTCACCATCCTCTACCTTGAGCAGACCTGAAATGGCCTTCAGGGTCGTGGTCTTGCCCGCCCCGTTGGCACCCAGAAGTGCCACGATCTGGCCCTCTTTGACCTGCAGCGAAAGGCCTTTTAAAACGAGGATAACGTCGTCATAAATGACCTCGATATTATTCACACTAAGCATCGTCTGCTACCTTCTACGGAAATCAAAATATTACCGTTGATATACTTATATGGTCTTCTCAATCAAGGGTTCAGGTGTCGGGTGTCAGGTGTCAGGATTGAGCGACACAATAGCTGAACAACCCGAACAAAGTAAACAGGGGCTTCATTTAACGTTCCGGCTTTATATAACTGCAGGAACCAGCCAGCCGTGAGGGAGAAACTCCTTATTTAAACAGTACGCTGCTAATTCCTCGGAATTCTGCCACCGACACCTTCTTTATCCTGACACCTGAAACCTGACACCTGAAACCTTATTTACCCTGTATCTTCTCCTGCAACACAAAGCGCTGGATTTTGCCCCCGGAGGTTTTGGGAATTCTGTCCGTAAACTCGATCCAGCGCGGAAATTTGTAAGTTGCAATTCGTCCTCTGACAAACTCCTTGATATCTTCCTGCAGGCTGTCCGACGGCGATGCATCTTCATTTAAAACTATAAAAGCATAGGGTTTGATCAAATCATCCTGGTCCTGGTAGCCCACCACAGCGCTTTCGGTCACGGCCTCATGCTGGTTGATGGTATGTTCGACTTCCTCGGGAGCCAGCCATTTGCCGCCGACCCGCAGCATATCATCAGCGCGACCCCGGAAGTAATAAAATCCATGTTCATCGACCAGATAGCGGTCACCGGTGACAAACCATTCGCCCAGCATGTTGTGCCGGGTTTCCTCCCGCTGGTTCCAGTAAACAGAGGCAATGGAGCCGCCGCGGACCTGGAGATTTCCGATCTGATTGGGGCCGATCGGGTTGCCGTCGTCGTCCAGCAGCCGCATCTCATATCCGGGTACAGGCTTGCCGGTACTGCCGGGCCTCACGTCGCCAAAACGATTGGAGAGGAATATGTGGCAAATCTCGGTGGAACCGGTGCCTTCCAATATCTCAACACCGAATTCTTTCTTGAATCTTCTGTAAATCTCCGGTGAGAGAATCTCGGCCGATGAAACACAGGCTCGCAAGCCCTCTACCGGCGGCAAATCTACTCCGTCCAGACCACAGGATTTTTTATAATCGGCCAGAGCTCCCAGGAGGGTCGGGACTGTAAAAAAAATCGTCGGCCGGTGTTTTATAAGATCCTCATAAAATAATTCCGGCCTGGGTGCATGGCTGATGAGAATGGTCGTGGCGCCAACCGCAAACGGGAAATAGGCCCCGTTGCCAAGGCCGTAAGCAAAAAACAAAAAAGACCCCATGGCCCGGTCATCGGCGGACATATCCAAGATGCCTCGGGCATAGGCTTCGGCGCAATAGACCATGTGGCTGTGATGGTGTACGGCGCCCATCAGTTTTTCAGGATTGCGGCCACTGTACAGCCAGAAGGCCGCATCATCACAGGTAGTCGCAGCCGCCTTGAAATCAGTGGCCGCCTTTTCGAGAACCTCATTGAAAGAAAGATGATGGTGGTCATGATTTCCGCAGACCACCACCTTTTTTAAAAAAACAGCCCGATCGAGAATCTTCTCTATTTCCGGCAAAAAGGCCGAATCAACGATCAACACCGGGGCCCGGCTGTCATTGAGCATATAAAGAAAATCCGGCGCTTTCATTAAAATATTGGTGGGAATGGCCACCGCACCCGCTTTAATGGCCCCGTAAAAAGAATAGAGCATCTCCGGTGTATCCCGCAGCAGGAGCATCACCCGGGATTCCATACCGACACCCAGTGCGGTGAGGACGTTGGCCGTCCGGTTGACATTTTCCATCAGGCGGTTATAGGTCACCGCCTGGTCCTCAAACAGGATGGCTATCTTATCCCCCCTGCCAGCGGCAACATTGCGGTCAATAAAGTATTCGGCGGCGTTAAACTGTCTGGGTAAATTCAGCTCTAGCATTTTCTTCTGTTAAAATTTACTTTATAAGGTTAAGTCAGTGGCCAGTTGTCCGTCGTCAGTTGGAATTCGTCTGAACTGAGGTTTATCAACGGACAACGGACCACCAACAACATACACTTTTTATTTACCGAAATACTCCATATCCCTCGGCAACTCAATCCAGTCGCTAACCGGCATTATTTTGCCGCCCTGGATTTGATACATTTTGGCCGCCATGCTGGCACGGTGGTCGGTCTTGGTGAAGGTCAGCGGCGGCGCCAGACCGCCCGTGTCAAAACTGCGGAATTGTTCAAAGGCATCGCGGATTCCGGCCGGGGTCAGGTTACCGGCATTGTCGGCTATTTTAAGGGCTTCGGCGGCACACAGAATGTTCACCCAGCCTTCCACATACACGTTGGTCCCGATTTCACCCGGATGCCATTTCTCGTGGGATTCGACAACCTTTTTCATTCCGGGAACCACGGCACCGTAAGGCGCAATCGGATGAACACCGTAAGTTCCTTCAGCCGCGCCGCCACTCAATGTTATCAGGGATTCCTCAAAGTTTCTGATGTTTGAAATGAACTTCGTCTTCAAGCCGAGCGCTTTGGCATTTTTCAGGATGACGGCCCCATTCATCGCCGTGGAGGTAATATAGGCATAATCCGGATTGTATCGGCTCATGTTGGTCAACTGAACGGTGGCATCCTTGGTGGGCCAGTTAATCACCTGGTCGGGTCCGACATCCACACCGATTTTTTTTGCATAATCATTGCAGACGGCCAGAATATCCCGGCCGTAGTTGTTGTCCGGATACAGGTAGACGATTTTCGGATTGCGGCTGCTGTCTTTCCAGGTGGTTCTGATCCATTTGAGTGCAATCCGCCCCATGGTGCCGTAGGACGGTGAGACAAAGAAACTGAACGGCGTTTTCTGGGGATTCTGGAATTTGGAGGTGAAGGACGCCGCGATAGTTGCCACGCCGTCAGCCACGATTTTTTTGGCCAGGGTAATGGTGGTTCCGGTTGACTGGATATAAAGCCCCGGTACTTTTTCAGAATCAACCAGACGATTGTATCCGGCGACCCCTTTGCTGGTGTCGTAGCCGTCGTCGATGACGATCAGCTGCAATTCCTTGCCGTTGATGCCGCCGTTCTCATTGATCCAGCGCATGGCATCCAGCTGGCCTTTGGTCTGATTCTTGCCCCAGTCCGAGGTAGGCCCGGAAAGGTCGATCAATACCCCCCATTTAATGACATCAGCCGCAGCGGCATGATTCGGCAGAGGACCGAAAGACAATGCCACAGCGATAGCCAAACAGCCAATTACAAGAGTCCATTTTTTCATGATACCTTCTCCTTTCTATTGGTGAAATTTGTACTTGTGTTTTGTATTTGGTGTTTTGTGTTTAGCAGACCGATATGCCTGTGCTGCAGATTATTTTTCATCCAAACACGAAACACGAAACACACGGTGAATTCGACTTCGAATTCATCAATGCCTGTCAACCATTGACCATTGCTGCCGAATAACCCAACCGGTAAGCCCTAGTACGAAAACGGCCACAGTTTCCAGTAAGCCTTGATGGTGCGCCACCGGGCGGCCAGGCCGTCCGGTTCGAAAATCAGGAAAAAGATGATGACCACTCCGAAAACGATCTCCCTCAGTGATACAAACCACGTGACATGGTCCGGAAAGCTGGTGTTGAGCGTGGTGGTCACCACTTCCAGGATGCGCTCCAGGATGAACCAGAAGCCCACCCCGAAAATGGCACCCAGAACGTACCCCAGGCCACCGATGATGCACATGGCCAGGTAATCAATCGATTGCAGGATGGTGAAGGATTCATGGGTGATGACCTGCAAATACTGCGCCTGCAGAGCCCCGGCGATGCCAGCGAAAAAGGAAGCCACGGCAAAGGACAGGAGGCGGTATTTAAACAAATTGACCCCGATGACTTCGGCTGCCAGATACCGGTCCCGGATGGCGATGAAGGCCCTGCCGGATCGCGCCCGGACGATGTTCTTGGTGGCCAGGGTGGCAACGACGGCCAGAACGAATGTCAGATAGTACAGGTGAATATGGTTGTCGAAATGCAGCGGTCCGATGCTGCCCGGGTCCACGTAAAGACCTGCCACCCCGCCGGTGAGGCTGTCCCACCGGCGGATGGTAAATTCAATGATAAACTGAGCCGCAATCGTGGCCATGGCCAGGTAAAGGCCACGCAGACGCAACGATGGGATGCCGAAAATCATTCCCACCAGAGCAGCCACAACGCCGGCCGCAGGCAGGGAAAGGATAAACGGCAGGCCCGCCTGGCCGACGAGAATGGAGCAGGCATAGGCGCCCACGCCCATAAAGGCCGCCTGGCCCAGCGATATCTGTCCGGTGAAACCGGTCAGCAGGTTCAATCCCTGGCAGGCAATGACCGCAATGCCCGCTTCTATCAGGATGGAAACCATGTACTTCGAAGCAGCCAGGGGGAAAAGACCACAGGCCAGCAAGAAAACGATCAGCCAGACCCTCACAAACCAGGTCTGAAAAATACGTTCGTCCGAGCGGTAATTTTCATGAAATAAGCCAGATGGCATCGTTCAATCGCCTATTCGAAATTTCTAATTTAAAAAATCAATTTAAGATATCAACTGTTGCATCCTACTTCAGCTGTTGCAGGTTGCGTGTTTCGGGCCGCGCGGTTAGAAAATCAGACAATCCGCGCTCTCATCAGATGTTCACCAACTCGTAACTCGCAACCCGTAACACGTCTAAACGCGCTCGATCTCCTCTGTGCCGAACAGCCCATAGGGTTTGATCATCAGAACAACTACCATCACCATAAAGGGAAATACTTCATTAATGGCCGGGATATAAGGATCCAGATATCCGGCTGATAAAAATTCCAGGATGCCGACGATCAGGCCGCCGATGATGGCCCCCAGGATGCTGTCCAGCCCGCCGAATATGACCGCCGGCAGCACTTTAAGCCCTATGTGACTGAGCTCGACGCCGACGCCGCCGATATTGCCGATCAGGATGCCGCCGATGGAAGATACCACCGCTGCGATGCACCAGCTCATGGCAAACACTCTTTTGACCGAAATCCCCATGCTCTGGGCGGCGGTCTGATGGTCGGCCACGGCCCGCATGAATATGCCGGTGCGGGCATATTTGAAAAAGAGCGCAAAAAAGGTCAGCAGTGCCATGGATATACCCATGCTCCACAGGTAGAGGTAGGTAACCTTAACCCCCCATAAATCAATGGGCTGTTGGGGAAAAATATTGAACTGGCGAATATCATTGCCCCAGAGCATGATAACCCCCCCCCTGAGGATGTAAGTCAAGCCCAGGGTCACCATGATAATGGATATGATCGGCTCCCCGATCAAGGGCCGCAGCACCAGCCGTTCGACCACCAGGCCCAGCAGGACCGAAAAGACCATGGTAATCAGAAAAGAAGCAAAAAAATTGAGACCGAAATCCAGTGTCATCGAAAGGCAGATATAGGCACCCACCATCATAAATTCGCCCTGGGCCAGGTTGAGAATCGATGTGGATTTGTAAATCAAGACAAACCCCAGGGCCACCAGGGCGTAGATGGACCCCATAGACATGCCTGTCACAAGAAACTGCATAAAAAAGGAAAATTCGCTGTGCACCTACATTCCTCCCTTAAGCTGCGCCCAGAAACCTTTCTTTTTAAGAAGATCCTGGTAAGCGTCGGCGGGTTTCATGGCACGCATAATGAGGTTTGTGCGCAGGGTGGCCGTCTTGCCGTCCTGGTAGCGGATAACCGTTTCAATGGGAAGCTCCCCCGCATCACTGTAAAGGGCGGCTATTTCTTTGGCATATTTCTGGTTGATAAATTTACGCCGAATTTTTTTGGTGCGGGTCAGTTCCTCATCATCCGGATCCAGCTCCTTATAAAGTAAAAGAAACTTATGAATGCGGGCCTTCGGCGGTAAAGTGGCGTTCACCCGCACCACTTCCTGCTCGATTAGATCGTAGACTTCTTTTTTGGCGGCCAGATCCGAGTAGGTGGTATAGTTGATGCGCTTGTCCTCGGCCCATTTGCCCACGTGCTTGTAATCGATGCAGATCATGGCCGTGACAAAATCCTGCTCATGGCCGAGGACCACAGATTCGACAATGTAAGGACAGAATTTAAGCTTATTTTCAATAAACATCGGCGAAAACTTGGCACCGCTTTTAAGATGCATCAGATCCTTGACCCGATCGATAATCACCAGATGTCCGTCGTCCGTAAAAAATCCCGCATCTCCGGTGTGCATCCACCCGTCGATGATGGTCTCGCGGGTTGCTTCCTCGTTTTTCAGATATCCCTGAAAAAGACCCGGGCCCCGGGATAAAATCTCGCCCACCCCTTCGGGGTCCGGCTCAAAAATTGAGACCTCCGCTGCGGGCACCGGAATTCCCACCGAATCAAAATTGATGTCACCATCCCGATGGATGGTGGAATACCCGGCAACCTCGGTCTGTCCGTAAATTTGTTTTAAATTGACGCCCAGGGCATGGAAAAACCGAAATACATCGGGTCCTAAGGCGGCACCACCGGTCATGGCAGATCGGATCCGGGAAAAACCCAATCGATCACGCAGGGCCCGGAACATGGCGGCATAGGCTATCCAGTAAAGAATTTTCCATCCCAGTGGTGGATTCTTTTTATCAAATTTAAAGTCCGCCCAGCGATAGCCGATGGGCAGGCATAAATTGTAGACGAGCTTTTTGAAAAAGGAGGCATCCAGGTGTTTGACCATGACCTGCCGCGAAATTCCTTCCCACATTCGGGGAGATGCCACCATCAGGCTGGGGGCGATTTCATAAAGATCCGCCATGGCTGTTTCCGGCTCTTCCGGAAAATTCAGGGTATATCCCGCATAGAGTGAGGAGAAGACACTCATGGTTTGCTCCACGATCCAGGGCAGCGGAATAAATGAAAGAAACTGGTCGTCCGGCTGCTTGGGATCCACTTCGTGCAGGGAAGCGACCATGCTGATAATGTTTTTATGGGTCAGCATAGTGCCTTTGGGGTTGCCGGTGGTACCCGATGTGTAACAAATTAGGGCCAAATCATCTTCTTTAATGGCGCGAACATTTTTATCAAAGCGCTCCGGCTCTTTTTGATGCATTTGCCGACCCAGGCGCTCAATATCGGAAAACTTTACCAGAAGGTCCTTTTCTTCATAGTCCCATAATCCTTTAGGATCGGTGTAGATAACTTTTTCAAGACGGGGAAGTTTATTCCTCAAATCCAGGATCTTGTCGACTTGTTCCTGGTCTTCGGCCACAATCATGGTGGCTTCCGAGTGGTCGAAAATATAGGCAACCTCGCTGAGTATCGAGTCCTGGAAGATACCAAAGGGCAGCGCGCCGGCAGCCTGGGCGGCCAGCTCGGCAAAAATCCATTCCGGTCGATTGTCACCGATGATACCGATGGCATCGCCGGGTTTAAGGCCGAGAGCAATCAAACCCAGGGAAAAATCACGCACATGTTCCAGGTATTGCCACCAGGATATAGACTGCCAGATCCCGAATTCTTTTTCCCGCATGGCCACGCGACTGTCGCCAAAGCGATTGGCGTTTTTGACCAGGAGGCCGGGTAGGCTTTTAGGATTTTGAATTTCAGTAGAATCTTGTTGATCCATTGCTTTATCTTTGGGCGGTGTAATCCTACCCTTAATTAGGCTCACATAGCCTTAAATTGTGTTAATGATTAATCTGGTATTTTTCATATTGTTCGGTTTCAGGTTTCAGGTGTCAGTTTTGAGAGACGGAAAAAATGAAACTTGAATACGTGCGGTAAGACTCCCATTCTAAATAATTCTTATTGGTTACCGCTTTCGTCCTGACACCTGAAACCTGACACCTAAACCCTCAGAGAGAGATTAACATTTGAGTTTATGTAAAAAATCGTTTCATGCACACTCAGTTCTAAACACTACAGCCGTGAATACGCCTTTTCATCCTCACCAAGGTAGGCCCGAATAACCTGGGGATTTTCCTGCACTTCCCGGGGCGATCCTTCGGCAATTTTCTGGCCGAACTCCAGCACGCACACGCGGTGCGAAATATCCATGACAACCCCCATATCATGCTCGACCAGTATGATGCTCACTTCCCACATTTGATTTACGTTGAGAATAAAGCGGGCCATGTCCTCGGTCTCCTCCAGGTTCATGCCCGCCATGGGTTCGTCCAGCAGAAGAACTTCGGGCTGCATGGCCAGGGCCCGGGCCAGCTCCACCCTTTTCTGGAGCCCGTAAGGAAGGGTGCCCACCACCTTTTTTCGAATGGCTTCGATCTCCAGCAAATCAATGATTTTCTCTTCAATCTCCCGGCGCAGTTTCAATTCTTCGCGCCGGGTACGACCCCAGTAGATGATATCTGAAAAAATCCCGGATTTAAGAAAGGCGTGGCGCCCGAGTTTGATGTTATCCAGGACGGTCATTCCTTTGAAAAGTTCAATATTTTGAAAGGTGCGTGCAATGCCCAATTCGGCAATGGCATGGGTGGGTATGCCAAGAATATCTTTGCCCTTGTAAAGGATCTGACCTTCCTGGGGAGTATAAAATCGGCTGATGCAATTCAGCAGGCAGGTTTTACCGGCCCCGTTAGGTCCGATAATGGCGAGGATTTCACCGCCGAAAAGCCGCGTATCGATGTTATAAAGGGCCTGAACTCCGCCGAAAGCCAGCGACACATTCTCAATCTTTATAATAGCTTCATCACTCACTCGGATCCACTTTCGGCTTGGGTCTTTTTTAACTGCCGACTGCTGAAGGCAGGCCAACATATCCGCCATTGCAGGCCCGGTAAAATTTTGGCGATGATCTTACCCGAGCTAGCATACACGGAAGGTGATTCGCCGGGTCAGGCTGGCACAACCGGATGGTCACTGGCAGCCTTGACTTGCCCTTCGGTTAAATAGCCAGACCGACGGGTCTGGCGCTTGGAAAGCTGGGCAAAAGGGCTGCTTGACAAAGGTCTCTCCTTTTTCCACCGCCGAAGTAGTCATATATAAAGAATCAGATTATAAATGTCAAGCTATTGAATTAATGAATTTGCTTCATTCTTGGGGGTTTATTGCCGGCTGTATTTAATTCTGTATTTATTCTATATAAATACAGTATTTTGTCGCAATAATGTTGACTCTGATAAATTGAACTGGACTGATCTTTTGAATTCCACTATAGTTTGAATCCCTTATATCAGCCCTGCGTATTTCGGAACTTATTTTTGAAATAAATTACCGCTAAAGAGGATCTATTATGTCGAAGATCAGAAACTCCATCGGAGAACTAATCTCGGATATCGCCCAAAAAAATTCGGATCGAGATGCCCTTGTTCACACCGAAGCCGGTCAACGCCACAGCTACCAGGATTTATCCCATGAAATCGACCGGGCAGCACGGGGGTTTTTAAGTCTGGGCATCCAGCCGGGAGATAAAATAGCGCTCTGGTCGGACAATGTTCCCCAATGGTTGGTTGCATTCCTGGCCCTGGCAAAGATCGGGGCGATAACCGTGCCCATCGATCCGGCTGCCGCCAAAGACAATCTCTACTATATTCTGGAGCAGTCAGAAAGCCGCGGCCTTATTGTTGCCGGCCGTACAGATTCCGGCAACATGATAGCTGCGGCATCTGCCGCGAAAAACGACATCCCTCTTTTAGAACATATCATCGTCATCACCGGTTCATCAGACACGGATCTGATTTCGTGGAAAGAATTGATTGCTGCTGGAGAAAATACAACCCTGGATACGTTGGCAAAAATTTCAGGGGCAATAAACCCGGAAGACCCGGTGGCAATTATGTATACATCCGGTACCACCGGCCGGCCCAAAGGGGTGGTGCTCGACCACCTGGGATTGATCAATAAATCCATGGTATCCACCGATCGTCAGGGAATTTCGGCGGAGGACAGACTCTGTCTGTTTTTTCCGCTTTTCCATATGTTCGGCAATACCTGCATCGCACTGGCGGGGCTTCTCAGGGGCGCGGCCCTGATCATGCCCTGCCGGTCTTTTGATCCGGCAAAGGTGCTGGCGGCCATCCCCGGTGAAAAATGCACGGCGATTTACGGCTCACCATCCATGCTGATTGCTCTGATCGACAATCCGAAATTTGCCAAAGACGATTGGACGAAACTGTCCAAGGGCATTATCGGGGGGGCTCCCTGCCCCATGGAATTGATGCGACGGATCGTGGAGGACATCGGGGTATCGGATATCACCGTGGCTTACGGTATCACCGAAACCTCCTCCTGGATCACCATGACCCATCCCGCTGACGCCCTTGAACTCCGTGTATCAACCATTGGCAGGCCACTGGCCTGCAACGAAGTTAAAATTGTGGACCCTGCTTCCGGCCACGAACTTGCACCCGATCAGCAGGGAGAACTGTGCACCCGCGGATTTCTGATGAAAGAATATTATAAAATGCCGGCCGCAACAGCCGCGGCTATCGACCGCGAAAAATGGTTTCACACGGGTGATCTGGGTGTGATGGACCCGGCCGGGTATGTCAGAATAACGGGACGTCTAAAAGACGTGATCACCCGCAATCATGTTGAAATATATCCTGTAGAAATAGAAGAAACCATCTATATGCTGCCTGAAATTTCAGAGGTCCAGGTTTTCGGTTTTCCCGATCAGAACCAGGGGCAGGAGGTGGCCGCCTGGATAAAATTAAAGGATAACAGCAAATTGTCCCTGGAGGCGGTTGCAGCCCATGTCCTGGCCCAGCTGCCGGTGGAGAAACATCCGAAACATTATAAAATAGTAACTGAATTTCCCATGACCGGCAGCGGCAAGGTGCAAAAATTCAAAATGGCCCTGTTGGCGGAAAAGGAATATGTTGATTAAGTTAGAATGACTGGATCTGATTCAATGAACTCAATCAACCCAATTAACTTAATCAACTCCAAGATCCAAACGATCTAAGCCTTAAAATCAAAGGGAGCACTGCCTTGGGAGACCTGAGCGAATTTCCAATAAAATATCGTTTGTATTTAAAAACCTACCGGTGGCGACGCATTGATCCGGTACCCTGGACACCCTTGAAAAAACCCTTGAAAGAATGTCGCCTGGCGATGATATCAAGTGCCGCCATTGTATCTGCTGATCAGGATCCTTTTGACAATTTTATTCGCATTGGCGACACCGGCATACGGGAAATTCCCCGGGATGTTGACATTACAACTCTGCGCGAAACCCATCGCAGCAATGCTTTTGATCACACCGGCATCCGCCAGGATCCAAACCTGGCTTTCCCGGTTGACCGTTTGCGGGAAATGGCCGAGGACGGATTTGTCGGATCCCTCAACCACAGATATTTTTCGATCATGGGATCGGTCACGGCTCCGGATCAACTGATACAGAATACCATACCGCAGGTAGTACCCAAACTGATTGATGATCAGGTTGATATTGCGCTGCTGATTCCCGTTTGACCGCTGTGCAACCAGACCGTGAGTCTGGTGGCAGCAGAATTGGAACAGCAGGGAATTTCAACGGTGGTCGTCCAGCTGTTGCGGCTGGTGACCGAAAAGGTTCGTCCCCCCCGGGCGTTGTTTGTTCCGTTTCGCCACGGCTACCCGCTGGACTCACCCAATGATCCTGAAAAGCAGCGGGCCGTAATAGCGGCTGCCTTAGATCTGCTGGCGAATCCGGATTTAAAACCACCGGCGATTGTGGATTTCATTTCAGAGGACAGAGCTCAGAGGTCAGATGACAGATGACAGAGAACAGGGGACAGAAAACAGAGGACCGAAGACAGATAATAATGGTAGAAGGTTGAGGGTATCTGTCGTGTTTGAGGTTTGAGGATGGCGGATGGAGGCTGATATGTCAGAATATAAAAAGACCCCATCCGCATTTGCCTCCAACCTCTAACCTAAAGCGAATCACGCCTCTAACCTAAATTGTTAACTCAGCAAGTCAGGGGATACCCATGAATTTCAAGAAACTCGAATTCACCAATGATGCCGGACAAAGGCTTGCCGCCAGAATTGATCTGCCCGATAATGCCCCGCCCGTTGCCTATGCCCTTTTTGCCCATTGTTTTACCTGCTCTAAAAACATAAAAGCCGCCGCCTATATCAGCCGGGCTTTGACTGCTGACCGAATCGCGGTTTTCCGATTTGATTTTACCGGACTCGGAGAAAGTGAAGGGGATTTTGGCGATACGAATTTTTCATCCAACGTCGAGGATCTGGTAACAGCCGCGCAATTTATGGTCGAGAACTATGAGGGACCCAAGATTCTAATCGGACATTCCCTGGGCGGAGCGGCCGTCCTGCAGGCTGCGGCCAGGATTCCCTCGTCCCTGGCCGTCATAACCATAGCGGCACCGGCTGATCCCAAACATGTTTCACTGGCCCTGGGCGATTCCAAAGAAATCATTGAACGCCGGGGAGAAGCCAAGGTCGATCTGGACGGCCGGACGTTCAAGATCAAAAAGCAGTTTTTAGATGATCTGGATTCCATCCGCATGCAGCAGACCATCCAAAATCTAAACCGCGCGCTGCTGATCTTTCACGCACCGACCGACGGTGTGGTCGGCATCGACAATGCCGCCAAAATTTTTATGACCGCCCGGCACCCCAAAAGTTTCATTTCCCTGGACAATGCCGATCATTTGCTGTCGAACCCTAAAGACTCTCAGTATGTCGGCTCCCTCATCGCAACCTGGGCTGCTAAATATATCGAAACCAGACCTGATCGATAGAAAACTTTACTTTTTGAGTTGATTGGGCTTTTTCATCTTGCAATGGCAAGCTTTTTTCTGATACGGGGAAAAAGATGTCGAATTCAAGGACCTATTTATCCATATTTCTGGGATTTTTGCTGGTACTGGGGGCCATTGCCGCCGAGGCCCAGGAACGTTTCCTCGACAACGGCGATGGCACGGTGACCGATACGAAACTGGGTCTGATGTGGGCCCAAAGTGATAATCAGGCCGACATTTTCTGGCAGGAAGCACCCGGATGGATAAAAAGCTATTTTGTAAAGCAGATCGGGCTCCAACACGATGATTGGCGCTTGCCGACAATAAATGAATTAAAAAGCCTTTACCTCGAATCTCCTGACTATAGCGGCTATAGAGCGAAATGCGGCCACATTGTAAAAATGGTGCCCGCAATCCGAATCAGCTGTATCCTGGTTTGGACCTCTGACACCGCCCTGGGGTTACCGCTGGCATTTAACTATTACCTTGGAAACGCCTTCACCGTTGATTTGGCTGACAGTAAAGGCTGCCGCGTGTTGCCCGTTCGAAAGATTAAGTAGCCTATGAACGATAATACGAAGATTGACTATTCAGTCCTGGATCGGCCGGAAGTTATTATGTTCTTGTTTCATCCGCGGTCTGAGCCACCCGGGTCAACATTTCAAGCCGCTGCCCCGCAAAACTCGATGGCGCTGCCGAAAGATATTTTGATTCCGGTCAAAGATGACGTGGCTATCGGCGCCCGCTTTCACATGGCGGAAAAATCCGGTGCCAGCATTCTTTTTTTTCACGGCAACGGGGAGATTGTGGCTGACTATGATGAGCTCGGCCCCATTTACAATCAAATGGGTGCCAATTTTTTAGCCGTGGACTATCGTGGGTACGGTCGCTCCACCGGTAGGCCGACCGTCACCGCCATGATGCGGGACTGTCATGTCATCTTTGAATTTGTACAAAATTGGCTCAGGCAAAATAATTATCCGGGCCCCGTTATCCTGATGGGCCGATCCCTTGGCAGTGCCTCCGTCCTTGAACTGGCCGCGGCCTGTGGAGATTCAATTGACGGACTTATCGTCGAAAGTGGATTTGCCTTTGTTGCCCCGCTGTTGCAGCTGCTGGGGATAGATCTGGAAGCCCTTGGATTTAAAGAAGAAAAAGGATTTCGCAATATCGACAAAATCAGAAAATTTGATAAACCCACCCTGATCATTCACGCCGAATTTGATCATATCATTCCTTTTTCAGACGGCGAGGCGCTGTATAATGCCAGTCCGTCCCCGGAAAAGGCATTGTTGAAAATCCCCGGGGCCAATCACAATGATATTTTCATGCGCGGTCTTCCGGAATACCTGGCTGCGGTAAAAAATATTGTTGAACGGGTGAAAAAAAACCCTGGTTAAACGTCTCAAAATTTCTAAATTCCAATTGGAGCCGGCCGCAGGGCCTACCGGAGATTTTCAGCCTCTCCTCCCCGAAGAATCCCTGACCATAATTCACCCTAGGATTGCATTTTCGCTTAAGTTTTTAACCATTTGAGACGATACTATTAGAGAAATGCTTTGCGAGTCTATCAGCCGGTAAGATGCTATCCCGGTTTCGTCAGGTAAATCTAATTTATGGTTAAAATATCATTATGTTCGCTGTACCAACAGACAAATTAAAACCCGGAAAAATTTTAGCCGAAGAAGTACGCGATATCAACGGCCGTCTTCTGCTGGCAAGGGGAAATGAAATCGGCGACAATCACATCCGGATTTTTAAGATCTGGGGAGTTTCTGAGGTCACTGTTGAGGGACCGGCCCAGGGTAATGACAAATTTGATCCGGAGATTAGTCCGGAGATGTTGGAAAAGGTAACCGAAACCGTTAAAGACCTCTTCCAACATACCGATCTGGAACATCCGCTTGTAAAAAAAATATTTAACTTGGCGGTGCAGTTCAGGTGTGAGCATAATCTGATTGATACGCAAAGTGAGGTTTATATTAGTGAACAAGAGATCGACCCCGGGGATCGACATAAAAGTTTTGTCGAACGGTTTAATAAAAAAGAGATTGTCCTGCCTGAAATCCCATCTGTTGTTTTCGAATTAAATGAAGTGATTGCAAACCCCATGTCATCCGCCAACCACATTGCCCGGGTAGTTAACCGAAGCCCGAGTTTAACAGCCTTACTGTTAAAGATTGTGAACTCGTCCTTTTACGGGTTTCCGTCAAAAATCGACAAGGTGTCCCACGCGGTGACCCTGATCGGTACCCGGGAGATTTCCGGGCTGGCCCTGGGCATCAGCATCCTCTCAATTTTTAAAAATATCCCCAGAGAAATGATTGATATGTATTCATTTCTGAAGCACAGCCTGGCATGCGGTATCTTATCGAGAATACTGGCCGCCCAAAAAAATTTCGGCCAGACGGAGCAGTTATTTGTCTCCGGTCTGCTGCATGACCTGGGACGCTTGATACTGTACATATATTTTACCGAAGAATCGCGCAATATATTGAGCCGTGCAAGGAATAGCAATAAACTACTGTACCAGGAAGAGTATGACTATCTGGGATGCGACCATGCTCAGGTAGGCAAGCAGCTCATGGAACAGTGGAAGCTGCCCGTGATTCTGGAAAACAACGTTTTGTACCATCATAAACCGTCAGAAGCCCAGCAGCCCATACCGGCCGCCATCGTCCATCTGGCCGATATTATCGTTAACAGCCTCGGCATCGGGAGCAGCGGGGAGAAATTTGTACCACCCCTTGACACGGCAGCCTGGGAAAACCTCGATTTGCCGCTCAGCGGTTTTGGGACGGTAATCGGACAGACGACGCACCAGTTTTCCGCTCTGGAATCAATACTGCAGCTTGAAGGCCATCAATGAATAAAAACTTAAATATGGATCCTGAAACTCTTCTTGCTCGGATTGAGTATCTGGAAGAAAACAGACGTCTCATTCAAAATACCCTTGAGATGGCATTGTCCCTGGGTGATTTTCAGGAAAATATCAACAAAGGCTACGGGCCGGAAAACATCCTGGGAGAAGCCGAAAAAAGAGTCCAATATTTGATCCCCTTTGAGGCCAATGCCTTTTATCTTGTCGATCAGGACAAATCAGACTTTGTCTTATCGGCCTCGGAACCCTCTGATAAAAACCAATTTATTGAAGATCAGGTCAGCTACATGATTGACAAAGGCTTTTTTGCCTGGGCAATTCGTGAGAGAAGGGGCGTGACGATCTCATCCCACGATCATTCAAAACAGCTGCTGTTGCATGTCATTGCCACCTATTCTCGAATCCGGGGAATGTTTGTCGGTGTGCTGCCGGATAAAAAAAATGTCCTGCCCGACAAATCAATGACATTGCTGTCGATCGTTCTGCTGAATACTGCCAACGCCCTGGAAAGTTTGGAGTTTTATCAACTGCTGCGAAACCAGAACAGTAATCTTGAAAAAATGGTTGCTGAAAGAACCCGGGCCCTGGCCAATTCTGAAAAACAGCTGCAGCAGGTAATGAAATTACAGGCCATCGGCACCCTGGCCGGTGGTATTGCTCACGATTTTAACAACATTCTCTTTCCGATCGTCGGGTATACGGAACTGACCATGGATGACGTCCCGGAGGACAGTCAGGCCCGACAGAATCTGGAAGAGGTTCTCAAAGCGGCCAACCGGGCCAAGGAACTGGTCCAGCAAATTCTCACCTTCAGCCGTCAAAGCAGTCAGGAGCGCAGACCTCTTAAAGTTCAGTATCTCATTAAAGAGGCCACCAAGTTGCTGCGGGCGACGATTCCATCATCCATCGAAATCGAGTGCAATATAGATGAATCCTGCGGACCCATCAAGGGCGATCCCACCCAAATCCATCAAATCATCATGAATCTATGCACCAATGCCTATCACGCCCTGCAGGAAACCGGCGGCAAACTTGAGGTGAGCCTGAAGGAAATATATATCAGTTACGAGCAATCCCTTGACAGGGTGGGTATGAAAATCGGCAAACATATCGAGCTGATGGTAAAGGATTCCGGCCACGGAATGGAGCCGCAGGTCATTGAGCGTATCTTTGAGCCCTATTTCACCACCAAGGAACAGGGTAAAGGTACCGGACTGGGTTTATCCGTTATTCACGGCATCGTCAAAAGCCACGGCGGTGATATTACCGTGTCCAGCCGGCCCGGTAACGGAGCGACGTTTAAGGTATATTTGCCCATAATTGATGATATTGAAGAGGAAATCCATGTCATTGAGCCCTTGATCGCAATCCACGGTGAGGAACGCATCCTGCTGGTAGATGACGAGGCGCAGATAATTGATATCGAGCAGCAAATTTTAGAGCGTCTCGGATATAAGGTAACGCCTAAAACCGACAGCGAGGAAGCCCTGGAGGAATTTGCCGCCCAACCCGATCGATTTGACCTGGTCATTACGGATATGACCATGCCTAAAATGACCGGTGATCAACTGGCACGACGGATGATGGACATCAAACCCCAGATCCCGGTAATCTTGTGCACCGGATTTAATGAGGCCATTTCAGAAGAAAAAGCATTGGCCATGGGAATCGATAAGTTTGTCATGAAGCCGATAGTCAAGGACGAACTGGCGAGTACGATTCGAACGGTATTGGACCACCGCCTTACCCTGCCTAATTAGACACCTTCTGTGACAATTATCAAAACAGCTGAAAAAAAGGTCAATAGTTATTCAAGGTTCGACATTGTTTTTTTCATTCGATGTTGAACGTTCGATGTTCGATGTTGGATGTTCATCTTCAAACTCTTTGGCCTCCTCTAAAGATTCATTTAGCTGGTCGAGCAGGCATGTGACCGGGTCGGCAAATTTTCTGACCACCGACATCGCCTTTGACTTTGCATCCCGGTATCCGGCACGATACGCAAAGGCATACACAATCGTCACCAGCATGAGCTGCGCCAATACAAAGAAAAAGGATTTCATGGGTGATTCTCCTTTATTTTTTCCATTCAGTAATATAGTTTCGGCATTAGAGGCGCATAACTTTAGAAAATGAGAAACCAAATCAGGAAAGATAAAAAATGCCGATACATACACACAATTTTGTAGAAACTTACCAGGGGCTGGTGGGATACGGAGCAGATCGCGAAACGGATGAAAACACCGTCCTATATTATCTTCAGAAATTTTCCGATGACAGGTTTATGGCAATGATGACCAAAAGAATGACAGATGAGGAACTGCTGGAATTATTTGAACTGATCAATCGGCTCCTGAGGAAGCACCTATCGGAATCTGAGTATCACAAGTTATTTCTCAAAGATGATCACGACCACTGACGAAGGAATCAGGTGTCAGGTGTCAGGTGTCAGGTGTCAGGTGTCAGGGACATGAGGAAATGGCAGAGAATTGCCCAGAATGCAAAATTCCAATATGATCCCGCTGCTAACAGAAAACTAATTGCAGAAATTTGTTTTCAACGGTTTTCTCTGACACCTGACACCTGACACCTATTCCCTATTATCAGTCTTCTGTCATCTGAATAAAGAAAGGAACGAACAGGATGTTCACAAACAAACAACTTGAACGGTATGCGGATATATTGTGGTGGGGGCTCTCCACCGCCCGGACGTCGGCCTTTAAAAAAAACGATATCGTGCTCATTGGCTACCATCGACCAGCCGTCAAACTGGCTGAAATTCTTTATGCCCGGCTGCTTGCCGGAGGATATCATCCCGTCCAACGTATGAGTCCGACCACTATGATGGAGAGGCAGTTTTATTTGCTCTCAACAAACAGGCAGCTTGTCTTCATACCTCCCGGGGAAACAGAACTGATGTCACGCCTCAATGGACGCATTTTTCTATATGCACCGGAATCCATCACCCACCTGAGCGATATCGATCCTGATAAAATCGGGAAAACCGCAGTGGCCCAAAAATATGTGCGCGATATTCTCAATCGGAGAGAATCCCACGGCACCTTCAGCTGGACGTTGAGTGTGTTTCCCACCGCTGAACTGGCCGGTCAGGCAGGTCTCTCGCTGGAAGACTACACCCGGCAAATCATCAAAGCCTGCTTTTTAAACAAAACCGACCCGGTCTCCGAATGGCAGCGTGTTTATAAAAATGCACAGTCCATTAAAAAATGGTTAAACTCTTTGAATGTAGAATACTTCCACGTGGAGTCCAAAAACATTGACCTCGAAGTGACTCCTGGAGAAAAACGACGGTGGATCGGTATATCCGGGCGCAACATACCCAGTTTCGAAATTTTCCTGTCCCCGGACTGGCGGGGAGTCAGAGGAAAGTATTACGCTGATCAAGCTTCCTATCGAAGCGGCAACCGTGTGGAAGCAATAAGGCTGGAATTCAAAAAAGGACGGGTAATTAGGGTCGGTGCCGAGGTGGGGGAAGATTTTGTCAAAAAACAACTCCAAATGGATAAAGGCGCCGATAAACTGGGTGAATTTTCAATGACGGACAAAAGATTTTCCCGGATCGATCGTTTTATGGCCAATACCCTTTATGATGAAAACTATGGAGGCAAATACGGCAACTGCCATGTTGCTCTGGGCTCTTCATATTCAAACACCTATGCCGGAGACAGCAAAAAATTGACGCCGGCCCGCAAGCGTGCCCTTGGCTTTAATGAATCGGCCCTCCACTGGGATTTGGTGAATACGGAAAAAAAGCGAGTTACTGCCCATTTAAAGTCCGGTGAGACCATCAGCATTTATGAGAATGGGTGTTTTGTGAAGTAACGAAAATATGACTATATCAATAGAATTTTGGCGAACTACACGGGGGGGCGTGACAAAATCAGGCTCCCACAGCTGCCCGGGGAGGCACCGGTACCAGTGACCCGATGCATTCAACCAGTTTTTTCAGGGGAAACGGTTTCGCCAAAACCATATCAAACGCACTGCTATCCATCAGCCACGGTGTTCCGGATATCGCAATTACAGGTATGGATTGTTTTTCAGATTTGCGGATATGGTTCACGACACCGTTACCGTCAATACCGGGCATGCGAATATCGGTAATCACAATATCGAAACTGCCGTCATCAAATTTGCGGATCCCTTCCTGACCATCAGCTGCTGTTTCAACATTGTGACCGAATTTGGTTAACGCCTGACGTAGAATCTGCAAAATGCCTTTTTCATCGTCAATAACCAGGACTGTGGACATGACTTTTCTCCAAAAAACGGAACGTTTTTTTGAAAACCGCTATATAAAGCTATCCTATGCCATTATCCAGGCAATGTCAACTATATATTGTGTATTGCTGTCTAATCAACCACTATATAAAGTGGTCCAACCGTCTATGTGAAAATGGTGACGCTCTAGGTCAGCTCTCCGGACAAATGTCATCCGGAATAATATATGGCCATCTGGAAGGTTTTGAACATCTACGACAAGTAAGAATGCTCAGGGGGTTTTATAGAAATCCATGCCCTGGTGTCAAACCGAATTATCCAAGTTTTTCGGATTTATCGGAAAAAGTTATCAACAAAATGTATGCTTATGAAATTATTGTAGATAATATTAAAATAGATCTCAAGGTCTTAAAACCCACAGTTTAATCGCCAAAGAATTTTTTTCAAATATTTTAGCTAGATCAAAAGTTATTAACAAGTTATGAACAATCGGGTTTTCTTTTGATATCTTTTGATATCTTCCTTTTTTAAGCATTTAAATAATTCGGGCAAAAAGACCCAAAATGCTGGCCAGACGCAATAAAAAAAGCGCCCTGAAATTTTCAAGGCGCTCGTAATTTTATGTATATTGCCGGCCGAAACGTTCCCTATTACGCGAATTCCCGGCTAAGGTTGCACCCCGGGCTATTTTTTCTTCTTTGGGGGCTAGACTTTGTATTTTCCGAAATCATCCGGCGACAGATTTGCAAGGTAATCCGCCCATTTTTTGCCTTCTTCGCTGTTATCGACCACTTCGGCTTCACCATCACTTATTTTAGACTGTTGCATAACCGAATCCTCGACGAAGATTGGGGCTTTAAACCGTAATGCCAGTGCGATGGCATCGCTTGGGCGGGCATCAATGTCGAAGCTCTGATCCTTGGAAACGAAATAGATTCGGGCGTAAAAAGTGTTATCTTTTAAGTCACAGACCTCAACCTTAACGATTGAAATTTGCAATGTATCGGCGAAATTTTTTAAAAGGTCATGGGTCATGGGACGATCATATTTTATATTTTGAAGGGCCGAGGCAATCGAGGTAGCCTCAAGCAGTCCTATCCAGATGGGAACCGCTTGCTGATCATCTTCTGATTTTAGAATGATGATGGGGGTATTCGATGCTGGATCCATTGTCAGACCTGCTATGCTAACTTTATGCAGCATAACTTCTATCTCCTTTCAACCTTTTGGCTGCGGCCTTATCTTCAACCGGTCTGCCCCACAGGGAATGAGAATAGGCTTTCTCGATTTTTACATCAACCAATTCCCCTGGAGACAGCCCATCACAGCCCTCAGGATTGTCATCTTGATAAAAATTTACAATTTTGTTTGTGGACGTGCGCCCCGTCCACTGGACAGCCTGATGCGCATGGTTCAGATTGCCCGAAGATTGTCTTTTACTGAAACCCTCAGCCAGAATCGGCAAACAGCTACCGACCAGGGCCTGATTTTTCTTTTTCGTAAAAGTATCTTGCAGGTCCAGAAGAATTTGAAGCCGTTTCTTCATTTGATGATCCGACACCTTTTCTTCAAATTTTGCCGCCGGTGCGTTCGGGCGATCAGAGTACTTAAAGGCAAAAAGACCGTCAAATTCGATCGTCCGGATCAAATCCAGGGATTCATCAAAATCCGCCTCCGACTCTCCCGGAAATCCCACAATAATATCGGAGGTAATCGCGATATCAGGACAAGTATCTCTGAGTTTGGCAACTTTGTCAAGATAGAGCTCTTTTGTATACTTGCGATTCATACGCTTTAATACTCGATTGGATCCCGATTGGACCGGCAAGTGGATATGATCACAAAGTTTTTCATTGGTTCGCAAGGCGTTTATCAGGTCCTCATCGAAATCCTTGGGATGGGAGGTCGTAAACCGTATCCTCAATAGCCGCTCGATTTGGCTGACCCGCGCGAGCAATTCCGTAAAAGAACACAATCCCTCCTTTTTCCCATAACTGTTTACATTCTGTCCAAGCAAAGTGACTTCTTTAAGACCGGATCGAGCAAGTTCTTTGATTTCATTAACAATAACATCCGGATGCCGGCTGGTTTCTCTGCCCCGTACATAGGGTACCACACAATAGGAGCAGAAATTGTCGCAGCCCCGCATGATGGTCACAAATCGGGACACCTGACTGGCGGGAGCGATATTGTCATTGGCTTCCTTGAAATGGGGTTTATCCGCCTGTTCGATATCAACAATCCGGCAGCGCTTTTTCTCTATTTTTTGAATTAAATACGGCAACCGATCGATAGCCTGGGTTCCAAACACAAGATCAAGGTAAGGAATCCGCTTAAATATTTTCTCGCCTTCCTGCTGGGCTACGCAGCCGCCGACACCGGTGATAAGACCCGGTTTCTTCTTTTTCAGTCTGGCCAGGCGCCCCAGAAAGCTGAAGGCTTTTTGCTCGGCTTTGGCACGGATGGTACAGGTGTTCACAATCACCAGGTCCGCCATTTCCAAAGACGATGTCTGCTGATACCCCAGCGCAGCCATCCGCATGGCAATCTGCTCGGAATCATAAACATTCATCTGACAGCCGATAGTGTTTAAATACAGGTATTTATTTACCATATAAGTTCTTTCGATAAAACACTTCTAATATTGCCGCTCGCCAACTCATCATTGATTTGAGCCGGTTCGATCAAGATTTCCTTTTTCAGATCCACCAGGAGTGCTTCTATATCACGCTTGCAGCCAGGTGCAATGTGAAAAACGACGATACCGGCTATCGGATCCAGTGTTTCCAATACTGCAATACCATCATAAGCCTCGACGATGAACTTTATAAAGGCGATTTCCCGGCGGTCAACGCGGTAATACCGTTTGATGGTTTCGACAGGCACGCGGTCAGCTGACATGGCAAGAATCAAGCACTTGAAAAAAGACTATGTCCAACAGAAATTTCATCCCAAGCCCAAAATTTTTGTAGAGGGGCGGATATTGTGAACTATTGAATAATATAATCATATCATGGTCTTTTTCAATCAAAAAAGCGGAAGGAATAAAAAAGTTGATTAGTTGATTGAGTTTATTGAGTTGACTGAGTTTGTGTACTTTGAGACTATTTGATGGGACCCGATCCTTTCTACTTAATCAACCTTTCATTTAATCCCAAATCCCAGATCGTTTTGGGTTGTTTGCCGGCGCAATTTAGGATATATGGCGCATTCATGAAAAAACATTGGCGAATGCATCAGCCGGATCCAGGTGTCGTTGAAAAACTGAGCCGGGAGTTGAACTATCATCCCATTACCGCAGCGGTTCTGGTCAACCGCGATTTTTTTACGCCGACTGATGCCCAGGGCTTTTTAAATACCTCTTTGAATAATCTGCGCCCGCCCTTTTCCCTGAAAGATATGGATACCGCAGTCAATCGCATCTGCAGCGCAATCATCGAGAATGAAAAAATCCTGATCTTTGGCGACTATGATGTCGACGGGGTCACGGCAGTTGTTATCCTGCTGAACTTTTTGGGTTATGTCGGGGCTGATGTTTCCTATTATATTCCCCATCGGATTGCGGAGGGATACAGCATCCAGCCCATGCATATATCTCAATACGCCCGTCCCAATCAAATCGATTTGATCATCACCGCCGACTGTGGTTCCGGAAGTCATCAGGCAGTTCAAGCAGCTACCCGATTCGGCATTGACATGATCATCACGGATCACCACAACATTTCCGGAGACATCCCGTCCGCGCTGGCGGTGATAAACCCCAGGCGCCATGACTGCAATGCGGGGCTGCAAAACATGGCCGGCGTCGGCGTGGCATTTTTCCTGTTAATCTGCCTGCGAACCCGCCTGCGGGAACTAGGGTACTGGGATGCGCTCCCGGAACCAAATTTAAAAGAGTATTGTGATCTGGTGGCTCTCGGCACAGTAGCCGATATGGTGCCGCTCATCGAAGAAAACCGTATCCTGAGTAAAACCGGCCTTGACCTGATCAAAGCCGGTCATCGCCCCGGTCTGACAGCCTTGCTGGAAGCCAGCGCCATCCGCAACCAGTCCCTGAGTGCCGAGGATATCGCGTTCAGACTGGCCCCCCGGTTAAATGCCGCCGGACGCATGGACCACGCGGCGCGGGCGGTTGAGCTTTTGATGGCCGAAGACGCCGTAACGGCAGAAAAAGCGGCGCAAACGCTGAATTTGCTGAATCGCAAAAGGCAGGACATTGAAAAAGGACTCCTGGCAGACCTTCAGCGGTTTATTGACAACAACCCGTCGTTGCTCCGCCGACGATCTCTGGTTTTATATCGGCAGGGATGGCATGCCGGGGTATTGGGAATTGTGGCCTCCCGGATGATGCGCAACTATCATCGACCGGTGGTTCTGATTTCACTACAGGATGGGATGGGTAAGGGTTCTGCCCGGAGTGTGGAGGGGCTCAATCTATATGATGCCCTGGCCGCCTGCGGGCCGTTGCTTGAGAGTTTCGGGGGGCACGCCATGGCGGCCGGACTGCTGATCCGGGAGGAGAATCTCGCCGACTTCCAAAACGCCTTTGAAACGGAAATCCAGCGCACAACCTCCCCGGAGACCCTAGTACCTACTTTACAAATTGACAGTCAACTGGATTTTGCTGCGATTTCAGATGACCTCATCGATGAATTGGAATTGTTGATGCCTTTTGGCGCCGGCAACCCCGAACCGCTCTTTCTGGCCGGAAATATGAAAGTTGTAAACTCTAAAATCGTCGCTAAAAATCATCGGCGCATGATTTTAAGCCAGGCATCAGGATACGCGGCTGCCGCAATCCCCGCCATCCATTTCAATGCAAATGACGAAGATGCAAGAAAATTTCACTTTGATCAGATTGTTTTCAGGCTTCAATGGAATCGATGGAACGGCAAAAAAACCGCCCAAATTGTCATAGAGGATGTGCAATAATTTTTTCTTGCAATCCTATTTGCTAACCATTATTATGCCCGCATCAATGGATGGTGTGAACCGGGGCCTTTGTATGCCGGGATGGACAGCATCAAGTTAAATCTGCCAAAAGAATAAGGTAGCATGCCATGGCCAAGATATTCAGACCCAGTTCTCACGAATCAAGCATCTTATCCAAAATAGAATCAACCAAAGAGCACATGCGGCGTCTGGCAATCAGCAGGGTCCGCGATTGTTCGGAACCCCTTGCCAATGCCATTGCCTCCAAGCTGATTGAGAAAAACCTGGTTGAGACAGCCAGTCAAAATTCCCTGGAAGAGCAGATTAGAAAGTGTCTGGACAAAATGACGCACATGGACGATTTTGATGTTGATTATCAGATCGCACCGATTCGCAATCTGGTTCCACAGCCTCAAATTGTAAGTCTCTATGTGACCGCATATGTTATCGAAAAACTGATTGACCACAAGGATGTGGTGGACATATACGGTTCTGATGAAGAAATCTATTTTACCATCAACCAGCAAGTTAAAAAATTCCTGCCGCTCTAATGCGCCCCAGCTTTCATCCCAGGCTAATAAACGGTCCTTTTGACGACCCCGGGCTTTATGTTCCATTTCTTTTTCAACACCGCGCCATGGTTTTTGATCTCGGCGACATCACCTGTTTGCCGGCCGGAGATCTGCTCAAAATAAGTCATGCCTTTATCACTCACACCCATATGGATCATTTCATCGGCTTTGATCGTCTCCTGCGGACGGTACTGGGACGTGAAAAAACCCTGGCGCTTTTCGGCCCCGAGGGATTTTTAAAAAATGTCGAGGGAAAACTGGCCGGGTATGCCTGGAATCTGGTTGGCAATTACAATTACCCCCTCAATTTAGAGATCACCGAAGTCAACTCACAATCCACTATCTACCGGAGATACCGCTGCCGCGACAAATTTATAGCGGCCAATGCATCCGTCGAACAACCGTTTAACGGGGTCCTTTATGAGGAGCCGGGGCTTACGGTTACGGCCGCCATTCTCGATCACGGCATCCCCTGCCTGGGGTTGGCCATCAAAGAAGACTTTCACGTCAACATCCTCAAAGATGGATTAAAAAAACTGGGGCTTGAACCAGGCCCCTGGCTGGCGGATTTTAAACAGGCATTATACCGCAAATCTGATCCCGAATCGGAATTTGAACAGCGGTCCGGACCCGGGCAAAAGGCCCGGCATTACCGTTTAGGGGAACTTGCCGCTAAAATCGCCCTCATCACAGCGGGTCAGAAAATAGGCTACATTACCGACGTGGCATACAATCAATCCAACGCCGAGAGGATTGTTGACCTGGTAGAAGAATCAGATCAGCTTTTTATAGAAGCCGCCTTTTTCGACACCGATAAGGATATCGCCGCTGAAAAAAATCATCTCACCGCAGGGCAGGCGGGAATGCTGGCCGCCATGGCCCGGGTAAAAAACTTTTCAGTATTTCATTTTTCCCCCAGGTACACGGGAGAAGAACAGCGTTTAAGACAGGAAGCCCGTCTGGCATATGAAAAGCAGAAGACCCGTCTTCACGCAGTGACCGGGTCGGGGGGTCGGTAATTGACCAGTACCATGCCCAGGCTGACCATGATCAATGCCAGAATCAGGTTGGGACTGATGGCTTCGCCCAGAATTAATATCCCGCTGAAGACCACACCAAATACCGGTGTGAAAAATGAAAAGGCGTGCAGCAGGCTGACCGGGTATCGGGAGACAAGGACGAACCAGGCCAGATAACTGAGAAATGCGACGATGATGCACTGGTAAAACAGCGAAAAGCCGGTCAAAAAGGAAAATCCGCTGACCGCAGGGTGCTCAAATATGAGGCTCAAAATAAATAAAAACGGCGCTGAAAAAAACAACTGGTAGAAAAGGATCTGCAATGGATCAGCCCGTTGAGCCAGATATTTTTTGATGTAAACCGTGGTCGTTCCCCACAGGGTTCCGGCAATGAGAAATAAAAGATCCCCCGGCAAGGCCTCAAATGAAAATGTCCCTAAATTTTTCAGAAACAATACAACCAGGCCGCCGAAGGCCAGCATAAGGCCGCAGGCTTTCCAGAGATTGAAGCGATCTTCGACCAGGAAAAAATGAGCCCCCAGGGCCGCGACAAACGGCGCCGTGTACAGGATCACATAGCCGCGGGACGCCAGGGTATATTGAAGACCCACAAATATAAATCCGAATTCGGTGCCGAATAGCAGGCCGGCAACAATTCCGTGAAAAATTATCGGTCGGGATGGAAAAATGGCCAGCCCTTTGGCCTTCATCCAGATATATAGGCACATGGCGGCAACCATGGACCGAATACCGGCCATGAAAAGCGGTGCAATATCCCTCGCTGCCAGTTTGACAAAGGCCATATTGCTGCCCCAGACCATAGCGATAACCAGCAGGGCGATTATTGGCCTCCATGGGAGTTGCTTTTGATACATAGAGGTTATCCTGTTTGAGAAGCACCAAAGCGGTAGTGCAAATTATCTTAAATAAAACCGGTTTATCTGGCTTAAGTCGACAGCTTGGAAAAATCGGCAAATTTACTGAACAGCGCCGCGATATGCCCGAGCAGCGCCAGGCGATTGCGGCGCATACCGGTGTCTTCGGCCATCACCATGACCCCATCAAAAAATCGGTCAACGGCATCCCGCAGTGAGGCGATCTCCACCAGCGCCCGATCAAAAGATTTTTTTTCCATGGCTTCGGACACTTTTTGATCGACCGCTTTAAATTCTGCAAACAGGGCACCCTCGCTTTCGTGTTCAAACAGCTTTGTATCGACGGCTTCAAGAGCGGCGCCCTCTTCCCGCTGTCCTGATTTTCTGATGATATTAACCACGCGTTTGAACCCGATGGCCAGGGGTTCAAAATCCGGCCGCGCTTTCAGTGATTCAAGGGCTTTAACGCGGTTGCGGACATTGGGGACATCGTCCCCTGAAACACTGACAACGGCGGCGATCACATCCTTGGAAAATCCTTCCTCGGCCAATAGGTGCGAAATTCGGTTTTGTAAAAATAGATATACTTTCTCTACCAGGTTCCCGATTTCCCGGGTGCCCTTATCACCAAACTGCTCGACGCTGCTGCGAATGAGTTCCCGCAGTGGAAATGATAGCCCCTTATCAGTCAGTATCTGAACGATGCCGATGCCCTGGCGGCGCAGGGCATATGGATCCGATGCACCGGTCGGTATGAGCCCGACACTAAAACAGCCGCAGATGGAATCCATCTTATCGGCAATGGAAACAACCGCCCCCACCAGGGTCTCGGGCAGCGGCGCGCCGGAATAGACCGGTCGGTAGTGCTCTTCAATGGCGGCGGCGACGTCGGGCGGTTCACCGCCAATTTCGGCATAGATCCGGCCCATAACGCCCTGCAATTTTGGAAATTCACCCACCACATGACTGACCAGGTCGGATTTGCTCAAGCGGGCGGCCCGCAGCACCTGCTTTTTCAAATCATCGCCTTTTTTAGTTGATGCCGCCAGCATTTCGGCAATTTTTGCAACCCGCGCGCTTTTTTCAAACACGGTCCCGAGCTCGGCCTGGAAAAGGACTCTTTTTAATTTCTCCACACGCTCATCATTGGTAACTTCAAGGTCACCCTGGTAAAAAAACTGAGCATCGGCCAGACGGGCCCTGATCACTCTTTCATGACCGGTTGCTGAAAGTGCCAGGTCCCTGGCGGCTGTATTATTCACTGCAATGAAACAAGGCATCAAATTAAGGTTGCTGTCGGTAACGGCAAAGTATTTCTGATGTTCGCGCATGGCATTAATCAGCACCTCATCGGGGACTTCGAGAAACTTTGTATCAAATTTGCCGGCAACCGCTATCGGATATTCCACAAGATTATTGTTGATATCCACTAACTCTTCGTCGGGTAGAATGCGACCGCCAAGTTCCCTGGCCACACGGACGATACGTTCCTCGAGGATTTTTTTGCGTGATTGCATATCGGCCTCGACATGAGCGGCACGCAGCTTATCCAGATATTCGTCCGTGCTGTTCAGCTTGATTTTAGCGGGAGCCATGAAACTGTGACCGCAGGTGTAGCGTCCGCTTTTTAAATTGCCGAGCTTAAAGGAAACAACCGATTTTCCCAGCATGGCTAAAATAGTATGAATCGGCCGTGCAAATTCGATATCCAGGTCAGCCCATCTCATTTTTTTGGGAAACGGCGTGGCTAAGATAACCCGGGGTAAAATCTCTTTCAGGAGAGCTTGGGTTGCCAGCCCGCGTTCACTTTTTTCGGCCGTCAAATATGCTCCTTTGGGGGTATCTTTTACAGCAAGCTTACTTAGGGGAACACCGACTTTTTCCGCAAATTTTTGGGCGGCCACGGTTGGCTTGCCATTTTCGTCAAACCCGATTTTCGCCGGAGGACCGATTGCTTCGCTTTTTACAGATTGCTGCTTGGGCGCCACGTTTTCAATCTTAACAGCCAATCGGCGGGGGCTGCCGTATACCTGCGACCTGCCATGTTCGATGCGAGCTTGGGTCAACTTTTCCGATAATGTTGCCGCCAAGGCCTCCAGTGCCGGTAAAATATATCCGGCCGGTATTTCTTCAGTTCCAATTTCAAGTAGTAGCGTGTTCATGTTATCCTCTGTATAAGTAGAAGGGTTCAGGGTTCAAGGTTCAGGGTTCAGAGGTTGAAAAGCTTTGGCCGTTAGGCGTTTAAAAATGTCAACCCTGAACGGTGAACCCTGAACCTTTGAACCCTTTTTCCTGACACCAAGCTTTTGCTAATTTTTCCTCAAGAGCGGAAATCCCATCGCTTCGCGCTGTTTCAAATAGCCTTCCGCGCACCTTCGGGCAAGATTCCGGATGCGGGCGATATATCCGGTGCGCTCGGTAACGCTGATAGCGCCGCGCGCATCGAGGAGGTTAAAGGTATGTGAGCATTTCAGGCAATATTCATAGGCCGGAAGAACGAGCCCGGCCTCGATTTGTTTTAATGATTCCGCCTCATATTTCCCGAACAAATCAAATAGAACCGCAACATCAGCCTTCTCAAAATTATAAGTGGACTGTTCGACCTCCTGCTGGTGATGGACCTCTCCGTAACTTACCTCATCGTTCCATTTCAGGTCATAGACGTTGTCAACACCCTGCAGGTACATGGTAATACGCTCCAGGCCGTAGGTCAGCTCTACCGGTATGGGATTCAACTCAATGCTGCCGGCCATCTGGAAATAAGTAAACTGGGTAATTTCCATACCGTCCAGCCAAACCTCCCAGCCCAGGCCGGCGGCACCCAGTGTCGGGGATTCCCAGTCATCTTCGACAAAACGAATATCATGATCCAACGGATCGACTCCCAGTGCCTTCATGCTTTGCAGATATAATTTCTGAACGTCGAAGGGCGACGGTTTCAGAAGCACCTGATACTGATAGTAATGCTGCAAACGATTGGGATTATCACCGTAGCGACCGTCGGTCGGCCTTCTGGAAGGTTGAACGTAAGCGACATTCCAGGGCTCGGGCCCCAGCGCCTTTAAGGTGGTAAAGTGATGAAAGGTTCCCGCGCCGACTTCCAGATCGTAGGGCTGCACCATTACGCAACCTTTGCGAGCCCAAAACTTGTTCAGTTCCAGAATAACATCTTGAAAATTCATAAATTTGTCCCTTTTTATGATTTAAACATTTTTCAATATTTTTTAGGGTACTAAGTTGGAGAAAATTGCTCCAATCAAAAACTGATAAATTATTTTCGGTTCGGAAATGAGCAATTTTTTCGATGAGCAAGGCCGCACAAGGGTTTTTGCCTGAGGCGTACTACTAGTAGGTCGAAGGCGAAAACCCGCGGAGAACGCCGCTCATCGGAGAAAGGGCCATTTCCGGATGAAAATTAATGTACAACCACACCCCTTGTATCGACCTCAACATCAAGTAAACAGCCTTGATCACGGGTAGAAAGAACCTCTTCCCACAAAGGCTTCAGTCTGTCAACATTTTCAATATCTCCCAGCGCCCATATGCAGCCGCCCCCGCCGGCCCCCGTAAAGCGTGCACCGCAGCCGTTTTGCAAGGCATTTTCCACCAGTTGCACCCCGACATCGTCCAACACGTCCGGAGTCATCGCCCGGCGCAGCGCTGTCTCCCGGTTCATGTGGGCGGCGGCCTGACTATAATTTCGATCCATCAGGGCGGCTGCAAACCGACGCGTCTGGTCAATGATTTCCTTCCAGACAATCCGGTTTTTGCCGGCAAGAAACTGCTGTATCCATCTGCCGTTAATATCTTTAGAAACATGGGGTTTGCCACAATAGGCCAAAAGAAGGCGACGTTCAAGTTCTTTATGGTATTCTTTTTTGACGGCAACGATACGCTTGAAGTGGGATTGATCGGGACGATCCTTCCAGTGCCATAGATGCACCCCCCCGTATGCTGCGGCCAGTTGATCCTGAGATCCGCAGGGCACCCCGGCGACGGTCTCTTCAAGCTTATATGCCAGAAGGGCTATCAGGCGCCGATTGAAGTTGTTATCGGATGCCCCGCCGCGTTCGAAGAGTGTTAAAAGCGCCGCAACAAGCGCCACCGCAGCCGCCGATGAACCACCCAAGGCGCTGCGCGGCGGCGACCCGGATTCAATCTCAATATGAACGCCCCCGGCATTGAAATAGGTGGCCGTGGCAAACATCAATCCCAGCGGGTGATCAAATGGTGCGGCATCTGCCGGAAATTCTGCTTCTTTGAAGCCCTTGGAAGAAATTTTGATTACACCGTTAGTGTATGGCTGCAGGCGAACTCGTGTTCGGAGCCCCAGGGCGATATTAAACGTACAGGGATTCAGCTGCCGCAAAGGATAATAAAAGGTGGGGATGTCCAGCGTTCCTCCCATATCGATCCTGCAGGGGGCTGATGTTTCAATTGGGCTGGATTCGAGTGTTTTTCTGAGTTCGTTATCCATAATATTTATTATAGGTTTCAGGTGTTCCGCCGCAGGCGGATCACCTGAAACCATCAATTCCTTACGACATGTTGTTCGCTAAGAGGCTCTGAGGAACTATTCAAGCGATCACCCAATCAACCTAATCAACTATTCAACCAATTAACCTGATCAACCGCCCTTTCGGATTTGACGCAAAAATTTCAAACTGCGCGGCTGTTTGCCCAGGTGGTAGCATACGAATTCTTCTAAAAATTCGGTACTTTCTTCCAGGGCCGGATTGGAAAATTGAATCCGGGCGGCTTTGGCCAATTTGCCGTTTTCAACCCACAGCAGCTGCTTTATGGTTCCTTTGGCAAGGGACATCCCGGGGGAAGCGCCGCTGCTGCAATTGCCACATACAATCCCGCCACGCTGCAGGCTTATGACAATATTATCATTTTTTATATTCTCCAGCTCCCGCCGGCACAAACTGCAATGGCTGAAATTGGGACGATGACCGGAAAGCGATAAAAATCTCATCTGGAACAATATGTTTAATACCGATGGTGCTGTATTTCCGGAATCCAGCTCATATAAAACATGCTCAAAAAGATAATACAGCGCAACCTGTTTGAAATTCTCTTCAATCCAGTTATAAATCAACTCCGACCAGTAACTGGCGTAGGCCGTTTTCTTGTAATCAGTTCTAATGCTGCTGAAAGGTTGCTTTAAAACCGCTTCCTGCAATACAGCAAGGCCCTTTCCCCGGCCGGAACCGGCCAAAATCTGTAATTCCGAAAAAAGCTCCAGCATCCCCGCAAAACGTTTGGTGCTCTTCTTGGCGGACTTTGCAATCAAAGACAGTTTGCCTCTTTCCAGCGTAAAAAAGGTGATGATAACATCAAAATCACCGTAATCCAAACGACGGAGCAAAATGGCGGGTGTGGAAAAAACCGGCATGTGCTTACACCTGACTGTTACACGGATCCCTGGCATGCATAATTGATTTCATGCAAAATTTGGGTAGAATCCTGATTGACCAGTTAGGATTAGATACCAAGAAACCAAGTGGCAATTGAGAAATAAAAGAATACGCTGATGATATCAATGGATGTGGTCACCAGCGGACCCGTTGCCACAGCCGGATCAATATGGATCCTCGCAAATCCCATTGGTACCAGTGAGCCCACGAGTGCGGCGATGGACATGGAGCAGATAACCGCCAGGGCAACCGACAGGGCCAGCGCCCCCACACTGTACCTGAACTGAGCCACCGAGCCGATGAGCGACCCATAAACCAGGCCCAAAATTAAACCGATCGAAAGTTCCTTGAAAACCACGGCCCATATATCTCTTACATTAATGCGTCCGGTTGCCAATCCCCGGACGACAATCGTGGAAGACTGGGTACCGATGTTGCCGCCCATCCCCATGATCACGGGTATAAAAGCGGCCAGATACCCTACTTTACTGAGACTGTTCTCAAATCTGCCTATGATATAAAAGGCACAGATCCCTCCGAGGCAGCTTGCGAACAGCCACGGCAGTCGAATTCGGGTGCTTTTAAAAATGGACTTGGTTTCGACAAACTCTTCACCCGCTCCGGCCATCTTCAATATATCTTCGGTAGCTTCTTTTCTGAGAATGTCGATGACATCATCGACCGTAACAATTCCCACCAGCCGGTTGGATCCATCAACTACCGGAACCGCCAGAATATCATAGCGTGCGACGAGCCTGGCCACCTCCTCCTGGTCCATATCGGTCTGAACCGAGAATACATCGGTGATCATAAACTCCTTGAGGGGTGTTTCAGGTGATACCACCACCAGCTGCCGCAGGGAACTGACGCCGACCAGTTTGCCGTATTCATCGACCACATAAAGATAAAAAGCCATTTCTACGTCGGAATGTTCAGTTTGCAATGATTCGATGGCTTCTCGGGCCGTAACATCTTCCCGCAGGGCGATGAAATCGGGAACCATAATCCCGCCGGCGGTATCATCCTCGTAACGCAGCAGATCCTCAACTTCTTCGGATTCGGCCGTCTTCATTTTGTCAAGGATGGATTTTGACTTTTCCTCGGGCAGGCGCCCGATGATATCGGCCACATCATCGGCCGGCATGCTTTCCAGGACACTGACAATATTATCAATCTTCATGTCCTCGATGAGATCCTGAAAGGTGTCCGTGTCGAGCTCGCTGAACAGGATGCCTTTTTGCTCAACATCGCTAATCAGACTGAACAGCTTGCGCTGCTGAGCAATGGACAGGGAGCGAAACACCACCGACAGATCGGCCGCATGGGTTTTGTTAACTATCTTGCCAAGATGGCTTATAGCACCCCGGCGCAGAAGTCTTTTGGTGCTCTCAACCAGTATTCTGTGGCTATCAGTCGCCATTTCAATAGCCCGCTTGCTTTATATTAAAGATGTATACCGTAAGTTTCGGTGTCCAGGTGTCGGGTTTGGCACCGTTACCGCTTTTTTTTACCAATATGTTATCGAAAAAAGATTCAAACCGGTTAAGGCAAATTTATCGTCACCACCTCCCCGCTTTTCCCGGGAAGTGAAACCGGTTTATCGTTGAGGGTAATTTTTACGCCCCCGGAATTGCCGATTAGCAGGTTGTAGCCGGATGTGGCTTCAAGCTCAAGATGGTCGCCGGAGGTTAGATTATACTCGGAGGAATCCTTTTCATCAATGATGACCTTCAACCAGGTATCTTCCAGCGCGGTGACTTTCAACAACAAGATCTCGGCAGCCGGCCGGGCTGTTTTGCCATCGGAATCAACTTCCTGATGCTTCTGGTCATCTGCCGCTGGCGATGTGGCCGCAGGCGCCTTTTGCCCATGAGGCATACCTGTATCCGGTTGGTTGTGAAATAAGGTAATACCGAATATGGACACCACAATGATGCCCGCAAACAAAGCAAAGGACAGAAAAAGTTTCCACCACATTCTGGGATCCGACTTGCCGATAAAGTCTTCGGACACAGCTATTTTCTGTACGATATTAAGACGGGATTCATAACGGCGAACCGCTTCATCACCATCGGCACCTACCGCGTCTGCGAATGACCGCAAAAAGCCTTTGACAAAAACCTCAGCCGGCAGCCCGTCCATGTTCTCCTGCTCGATCATCAAAAGCGTCGCAAGCCCGATGCGGGTTTCGGCAGAAACTTTTTCCAAACTGATTTTCTTTCCCAGCCTTATGGCCTGAAGATAGCGCCCGAATGATAGAGAGTCATGATC
>Ga0210097_1000049_pt1 | contig 58889 bp, 47 predicted proteins | sample Joice_CattailNLA_2_FD_185521 | JGI IMG/M metagenome (GOLD analysis project Ga0210097, IMG submission 185521) | Wetland microbial communities from San Francisco Bay, California, USA, that impact long-term carbon sequestration - Joice_CattailNLA_D2... | ecosystem: Environmental > Aquatic > Marine...
GACCATTACGGGCGATACAAGCCACTGGGCGTGCGTCCATCCCGGACCCCGGCCGGACTTTCACCGGAGAGACGGCTTCACGTTGATCGTCCCCGCGGAGGAAGGGTGCTCCCGGGGATGAGAGCATCCCATCAACGATTCTTTCCCGGCTGGTCATTGTCCAACCGGAAAAGAAGGTCCCGGATGGCTTTGTCCTCCTTTGCGACCGGGGAGCGGTCCCCCTCCGGCCTGTCAAGGGACCATTCGATTTTCTTGAGGATCGACCGTATTGCCGACAACTCCGAGGAGAAGGATTCGATTCTTCTCTTCAGGCGGTTGACGGATGAAATGATCGAGTACAAGACCACCAGGACAAACAGGGCAAAGAGAGGTCCCCCGTATCTCGGATCGAACAGGGATGAAGACAGGCTGGTGATCGACTCGACCATCCAGGAAATCATCGTGCCAGGGCTTTCCATCGTCTTCCCCCACATCCCGATGACGGAGCGTCGATTTTTTCTCCCTTGCGGATACGGCTGGCAAGGGCTGGAGACAGGATATCGCTTTTTCGCCACCGCATCCACCTCGGCACGGAGCCTGCCCGCGAAACTCCCGGGTTTCGGTGTGCCCGCTCGAAATTCGGGACTTGCGATCAACATTCGGGGATAATACAGATCAGGGAACGTCCGTGACCGTTACTGGCCGGGAATTCCGTGGGTTTCCTTCCTGCCCGAGAGGTGAGACATGTTTTTCGATCCCAGGCTGTTCGGAAGTTATGAGCTGGCGATCCTGCTGAAACTGTTTCTTTCCGCCCTGGCGGGTGGGCTCGTCGGCTGGGAACGGGAGAAACGGGGGCGCCCTGCGGGGTTGCGCACGAACCTGCTCGTTTCGGTCGGCGCCTGTACGGTGATGATCATCTCCGAGTCGTTTTTCCTCAAATACGGTGCATACAATGCACAGTCCCTCTTGCGCCTTGATCCTTCCCGTACGGCGGCGCAGATTGTGACCGGTATCGGTTTTCTTGGCGCGGGAGTGATACTCAAGGAGGGGGCCACCGTGAGGGGGCTGACGACAGCGGCAACCCTCTGGGTGGTTGCCGGGCTCGGAATGGCCTTCGGCATGGGATTTTTCTCTCTTGGAACCCTCTCGACCATTACCGTCCTTGTGGGTCTGCTTTTTCTGAAACGGTTTGATATGACCATACAAAAAGACCGTTACCTCTTTTTGGCCGTTACCGCCAGGCGGCGCGATTCCCTGTACGACGATCTCCGGCAGTTGGTCGATGAGCGGGGGCTGAGGATTTCGGAGATCAGCTCCCAGGTGGATCTGGAAAAAAATGAAATCTTTCTCAAGATGGTGCTGAAGCAGCGGCAGGATAACATCGGCAGAGAGTTGACCAGGGCGATCGAGCAGTTCGAAGGGATCAAAAAGATTCAATATCGATAGGGCCGGCCCGGGGGTCCCTGGAGGAAACAGGTTCGCACCGGATGACCCGACGGGAACCCGGCCTGCTTCCCGTCGGCGAAGATGGCCCCGTTTCCAGGACCTTGCGGACCGCAGCAAGGCGATCGGGGACCGGACGTCTCCCCTGCCCTTCTTCCGCCCCGACCTTCGGCGTGCGCGTGGAATTCGGATTGCACACCATCCCATCGAGCGTATACTGATGGAGAAATGCTGCCGGATGCGGCGTTTCGCGAGCGAAAAAAAACTTCCGATCGGATCCGCCAATGTCCAAAAATGGTTGCCGTAAAGTAGCAAGATGATCCGCCTCGGAAATTTTCTTTTCAAGTACAGGAATCTTGTTTTCCCTCTTCTCTTTTTCCTCATGATACTGGGCACGGAACCATTCCTGGGCAACAGGCAAACGGAAACATGGATCTATGTCACAGGGTTCATTATCGCCCTGAGCGGACAGGTCATACGGGCATTGACCATAGGGCTTGCCTACATCGTGCGCGGGGGCAGGGACAAAAAAGTATATGCCGATACCCTGGTAACGAACGGGATATTCGCCCATTGCAGAAACCCGTTGTACCTGGGGAATATTCTGATCGTTTCAGGGCTCGGCGTTGTCGCAGATTCAGCCGTGTTCTACTTCATCGGGATCCCCTTCTTCGTTCTGGCATACATGGCAATCATAAAGGCGGAGGAGAATTTCCTCTCCGGCAAGTTCGGAGAGGAGTACAGGGAATACTGCGGAAGGGTCAACAGTCTTATCCCTGGTCTGTCCGGGATCGGGACAACACTGAAAAGCATGACGTTCAACTGGAGGCGTCTTCTTGTAAAAGAGTATGGGACGACATACGCCTGGATAACCGTCATGATCCTGCTGATCGTCAAAAGTCAGTACATACGTTACGGGCACGAATTAAGCGGGACCGTAATCTGGTTCTCGTCCCTGTCATTTATAGCAGCCACTATTTTTTATTCGGTTGTACGGTACCTGAAAAAAACCCGGCGACTGGTCGGTGATAAATGACCGAGCCCCCCCAAAGTGCGTCGCCGATCCGGTAGCCGTGTTTTCTCCATACTCCCCGTCCTCGGCGAGGTCCTGCCGCAAGTTACCCCCATGAGGGGTATGCGACCCCGGCAGGACAACCGCTTCCGGCGCCTCACCGGATAGACCATCCCGGTCCCCTGTTCTTGCGGCGTAAACTGCTCCCCATTTACTTGTTCTTCCTGGAGGCCGAATCCGCGGGCTCCTCCTGCGCCGGCTTCGGCTGCAAACGCTCCTGCAACACGGGCATATTCTTGCTGTGCGTGAGAATCACGACATCATCGCCTTTTCGCAGTTTCGTTTCCTCGTCGGCGTGCGCGAACCGACCCTCCCGGTAATAGCAGATGGCACGGGCCTCGTCGGGCAGCTCCAGCTCTTTGACCGGACCCGCGTTTTCTTCCTTTACGGTGAACGTGAAAAACCGTGCCTCGTCCTTGATGACCGTGGAAAGCTCGACGTTTTCCGTGCCGCGGACCATATCCTCCAGGTAACGGCTGATCGTGCGGGAGGGGATGATCGTATCCGTAAGCCCCAGCTCATGGCAGATGCCCTCGAACTGCGGATCGCGGATGCTCGTTACGATTCGTTTGAACCCGAGGGAACGGCCGACGAGACTGGCGATGACGTTGGCCTGGTCGCTGTCGGTAAGGCAGTAGAGAATGTCGGTCTGCGCGGGATTGACTTCACGCAGGATGTTCGGCTGGCTGCCATCGCCCTGCAGGAAGCTGCAGTCCATCTCTTCGGACAATTCATCGATCTTGGCCTTGTCGGTCTCGATGATGACGACTTCGTGGCCTTTCTTGATGAGCGCCTTGGCCGTTCCGACGCTCACATTTCCGGCTCCGACAAAAACAGTTCTCATGTTTCCTCCATTCTCCTGCCGAACCAGGTCCCGGGATACAGCATAACCAGCCACGCGATGATTTCCAGTCTTCCCATCAGCATGTCAACGCACAATATCCCCTTGAGCGATGCGGGCAACGTTGCGCTCGTCAACCCCACGGAAAGCCCTACCGTTCCCGTCGCCGAAACCACCTCAAACAAGGAGTCGAGCGGACTGTATCCCATTGCCACGAATGGCAGCCAGGACAGTGCGACAACGGCGAAGAACAGCAGGATGAGCAGAAGGGCCGAGCGGGTTTCTTCCTCCTGCAGTCGACGGCCTGCCAGACGGGGCTCAATGACGGCGTGTTTCGGCAGGCAGGTCCGCAGGAGGATCAGCCGAAACACGCTCGCTGCCATCAACAGCCGAAGCAGCTTGAATCCGCCCGCGGTAGACCCCAGGCCGCCGCCCACGAGCATCGAGAAGATCAGGACCAGCTTCGAACCCGCATCGAGCTGCGAACAAGGTATCGAGGAGAATCCCGCGGTGGTCTGCGCGGAAAAGGCGAGCAAGGGCGCGTGATGAAGCACTTGGGGCCAGGCCATGCCGGCAAAAAACCGCATGGAGGCGCCTACCGCGACCGAAGCGACCACGGAAGCGATGACGACGGTCTGGAGTTGCAGGATATCCACTGCAACGCGCCGCTTCTCCTGTACCATTCGGTAATAGATCATCAGCGGGATCGCACCGGCGAGGCAGAGCAGCGTGATCCACCCCTGTGCGAGCCAACCGAAGGCCCCGAGGCTTGCGTCATGCGGGGCAAAACCCCCGGTCGAGACCGCCGCAAAGGTATACAGCACGGCATCGAAAAACCCGACTCCCACCAGCAAGGAACCGATGATGCCCAGGGCGGTCAACGCGCTGTAGACTATCAGTATCCGCTGCGCGCGTGCCCGCGTGCTACCTACCAAATCGTCGGTTTCGGTCTCTGTGAGAGCCAGGCCTTTCCCCACCAGTCCCGGCTGCAATACGAGCGCCAGAGAGAGCACGACGATGCCCAGTCCTCCGTACCACTGCATCCAGGCGCGGGAAAAAAGAAACGTCGCCGGCGCGCCAACAAGCGTCGCCTTCGTGCTCAGTCCCGTGGTCGTCACGCCGGAGATGGCTTCAAAGAGAGCATCCAGGAAACCCAGCCCCGAACTCATCATCGGGTAGGACATGGCAAATGGCGAGAGCAGGAAAATGAAAGCCACCACCACCATGCCCTCATTGGCCTGCATACCGGAAGGAGCCCGCAGGCGCGACATGCCCGACCCCAAGACTGCGAGCCCGCAAACCACAACGGCATATCGCAGGGTGATATTCCTCTCACCGAAGATCAGCGACACCACCAGGGGAACCACCGTCAACACGGCGAGCACGAGGCACAACTGTCCGAAATACTTGAAGATCACGCGAAACCGGACAGCGTACCTGAGTTCGGTTGCCTGTTTAGCCACAAATAAATCCTACCTGAATCCTGCGATTGGGAATATGGAATGTGAGCCGGGCAATCATACCGGGGTAATCATAGGAGTTCGAATCAAAAGCCTTCGCTTCCGCAGAGGGCACATTTCCCCGGTGACCCGGGAGGGATCCCTTGAGGAAAAATCGCAGCGCGGGACACGGCGGCCCGAGGAAAACGATCCCGGGCCTTGTCCCCTGGTTCGGAACGGCGTTCGGATATTCTGCCGACAGGTTCTCCTGCCGCTATCCGACCTGCGTGGTAAGAAATATGGGAAGCGTCATGTGCCCGATCTGGTCCTGCAGCTCCTCGATCCCGTCGATATGTCCGTCCTCGTCCTGGAGAATATGCTCAAGGATCTCCCGTGTGGCGAAATCGCTCACTTCGCCGGCGAGCACGATGGCGCTGTTGTAGGCCTTGATGGCACCAAATTCGAGCGCGTGGTCGCCTTCCAGCTGCTTGGGCACGTCCGCGCCGATCATCATCTTCCCGAGTTTGCTGACCGTCGGCGTCCCCTCCAGGAACAGGATCCTTGCAATGAGCTTCTCGGCGTGCTTCATCTCCTCGATGGCCCGTTTTTCGAAATGCTTGTGCAGCTTCTCGTATCCCCAGTTGGCGCACATCTCCGAGTGCACCATGTACTGGTTGATGGCGGTCAATTCGTCCGACAGCAGCGAATTCAGCACCTCGATGAGCTTCTTGTTGCCTTTCATCGTCTCCTCCTTCGTCAGTGATCACCGGAGTGATGGTTCTTTCCACATGACAGATGAACGATTCCCAGCAGGCGGGGGGAGTTGAACTAATCCCACAACATACCGTTTATACTAATGTATCTACGTTAGGGATTGTATATATACCCCCAATAATACCCCCACAACCGATAGCAATATATTAGTACAATCACGTAGTGAATCACAATATAACGGTTCGAACCATATTTGACTCCCCGAATGTGGCGCTCTACTAACCGGTCTGCCACCGGCAAACCCGAGGTCTACTTCCGGATCGTCCACTCCGCCCAATTTCCCCGCCTGGCGATACAACGACCGCCTGAAGTATTTTTGGCTCCAGCGCTTATCCTTATGTCCGCTTCCCGCAGTTTGCCGATGATCTCTTCGGGACGGTACCGCTTCTTCGACATGCCGGCCTCCTCCTCGAATCGGTCTAAAAAGCATTAACACACCTCGGACCGATCTGAGGGGGCCAGGTCACCGACCTGCTTCTTCCTAAACCTGGGACCGTATCTTGCCGATAAAGTTATAAGACTCTAAAAGGATCAAGGGCAAACCTGCAAGATGAAGCTCTCGGGGGCTACATCCTCCTATGACCGAGGCGAAATCCTCCGCATTGCAGAGAAGCACCGCTCGCGGGGGAGAATCCGGAAAGCCATCCGCGAATACGAAAAGATCCTGTCAGTTGATCGACGAGATATCGACGTTCACATGAAGGTAGCACCGCTCTACATCCGGGTAGGACGGAAAGAACAGGCTAAGGATTCGCTCCGCCAAGTCATCTCATGGTATGAGAAGCTGGGGTTTAATGAGAAAGCAATCGCGATGCTCCGGCTGACTCTGACGGTCGACCGTCGCAACCTGAGGGCGTACCTGCATCTTGCTGCCCTTTACCTTGGGAAGGACCACGCGGGCGACGCACGCAACGTTCTCGATGCGGCTCGCAAGGCGTTCCGGGGGAAGAGGTATCGGAAAGAGGCTCTCGCGGTAGAGGAAAAGATCTTGAGCCTTGCCCCGGACGATTTCCCCACGCAGGTCTCCTTGGTCCGACTGTTATGGAAGACCGGAAAAAGGCAGGAGATGCTTGACCGACTACAACGGATGGAGGAGCAATGGGCCCGAAGGGGAAACAAGAAGAACTGGAGGAAGACCCGGCTGCTTTTATGCCGGTACTCCCCTTCCTTGTCTACGGGGTGGGGAAGCTTCCTCTCCTTTTTTATGTCCCCGTATCCGTACAGACCTTTGAAGAAGGGTTACCCGAAGCATCCATAGGATAACTTAACCTGGAGCAACGAAGAACCCATGAACTCCAAACGACAACAGCAGAAAGCGTTCGCCGCCAGCATAGGTGTCTATGTTAAGACGGTTTCGCGCTGGTTTGGCGGAACACAGCGGCCTACGAAGAAATAAGGTGAGACTCAAAAGATCCGGCCTTTTTGTCGCTGAAATCGGCGAAACTATCCAAGTCCTTCTTAAGAAAATCGTGGTTCATGAGAATGAACTTGTCCTTGAGGATGGTTATCTCCCCTTCTCTCTGCCACTTGTCGAGCATCCGCGTGACGGTCTCCCTCGCAAGGCCTGTCATGTCCGCGATGCTCTGGTGAGTGAGCGTGATTCTGAGCGTTAATCCTTCGTCACCCTCCTCTCCATACTCGCTGGACAGAATAAGGAAGAGGGCTTTGATACGGAGAGCCGTGTCCTTGAATGTTAGCAGACGGACCTTTTCCCAGGACTCGCGGAGCCGACTGCATAGGATCCTGAGGACGGCCTCGAGAAGCGCCCTCTGGGAGAAGAGCACCGAGTAAAAGTCCTTCTTGGACATGATGGCCACCAGGGAGTCCTCCATCGCCACCACGGTCGCAGGCACGGTCTTGCCGTCAAGCAGCGACATCTCGCCGAAGAAGTCCCGCGAGCGGTGCATGGCAAGCACCATCTCCTTTCCGTCCTGCGTCGTCTGGACCACCTTCACGCTGCCGGAGAGAATCATGTAGAGAAATTCGTTCGTGTCCTCCTCATGAAGAATGGTCTCGTTCTTCAAGAACTTTTTGATCACGGCCCGCTCGCGGACGTGTTCGACCTCCTCGTCGGAGAGGGTTGATAAAAGCTCGATAGTCTTTAGGATGTCAGGATTGTAGTCTTCTTCCATAAGATGCTCACAGCAAGAGATATTTCAATATCCCTTGAAATGGACTTCCCCTGGTTTTCCTACCGTCGTTGTCCTTCGTCCTCTCTATCAGGTTTTTCTTGAGGGTGTTGTAGTCGTGATTTCCCCTGTTGTTGCTTGCCCCGAGGTTGACCTTGCTGCTGCTTGGGTTGCTGCTGACTTTGAGCTTGTTGCTTCCGCTGTCTTTCTTTTTGTGGTTGCTGATGTTGTCTCTGAGGTTGCCCAACTTGTCGTTGCCTTTGCTGCTGATGCATCTGTTGCTGATGTCGCTTAACCTCGGGCCTCCGTTGATATTGCACTTGTCTTTGATGTCGTAATTCTTCTCTCCGTGATTGCGTCCGAGGTTTATAGTTCTTCACACCCCATGTTCTTTGTTTTTCCCAATATCGATTATTTTCCCAGCGCTTCCAGTTCTGTTCAACCTGTCGACTAGGGATCCGTTCATAGTACCACCTATGTCCGTACCAATTATGGCTTCTGTAGTATCTTCTCCAACCAGGATCTACATCAAAATAAAAACTTGGGACATTTTCATAATACACCCAACCCTGGTTATAGTAATGGGAGCGATACCAACGACCTTCCCACGGACGCCACCACCAACCATTCCAGAAAAAGAAGTCTACATTTACATTAGGAACAACGTACACATTGTTCGTATCAGGGATCACGATCACATCCGGAGGTGCCTCAAATACAATGGGTGGCGGCAGAGAAATTCCAATACTTATATTCACGCCTGCGATTGTTGGAATCGGAACGACAATTGCCAACGCTAAAAGGATTGTCCCCAATAGCAACTTTTTCATGTTGTTGCCTCCTCCTGTCATCCTCTCAGGCTTCTTCCAATGTTTGTGATTGTTGCCCCGTTAGGAGGTTGCATTTTTTACTGCCTATCCTGAAAATCACCCGTGATTGCTCCACCCGCATCTTAGATTTTTCTTTCGGGAATTTACACATTTGGTATCGCTCGGAAGATTTCGAAACCTTTCCTTTCCTGCGCCCCCAAAAGGTCCGGAAGTACGCTCTTTTTAGTGCCCCGAATACCCAATAACCTTGTAATTCATGAACCATGCCATAACAACAAATATGACGCGGAATACGGAATCGAGACAGGAATGTAACCAATATCAATACTATTCTAGGGGGCTTACAGATACCATCTCCGTGAAGTGAATCCCATTGGGATCCTAGACACCCAAGCATACTTCTCCAATGCATACGATCCTCATCCCGACAGAGACCTGTATGCCCAAGTAGTGCCCTGTCCGCATTCACTCCAATAGCGCCGGATGATCATAAGTTCTTTAAGTACCGCTTAGTGAGTCCGAACGGACTGCAAATCAGTGCAAACAACTGGCATTTTCTGGATGAAAAGGGGGGGCTTGCCGAGAGGGTGTTGATGAGTGAAACACCTCGGACCCGTATGAGAGTTTCAGAGAGGAAGGTCGGGAGTGCGCTCACAAAATGTCGTTACATGAAAAGGGCGCCGCAATATTCCTGGGCGGCGCCCGATAACATGCCCGACTGCATTATCAGCGAACAACGACTTCCTTATTCATCAGCTTGAGGATCACGATGATCAGGAGGACGAGGACCGCCAGTCCGATCAGAATGCCCAGACCGGAGTCCGTCCCTTCGGCCGCCCGGTCGGTCAGGGCGGCGAGCCGATGCACCTCCCGGTCGCTCATCGCGCGGACCTTTTCCATCGCCTCGTCCGCAGAGACCCCATAGTCGGAGAACTTCTGCAGGACGATCTTCTGCTCCAGGAATGACTGGACCTTGGTGATGTCCACGTTCCGAGAAACCACGCTGTCCGTGCCGTGGGATGCGATGACGCCCGCCACTGCCTCTCCCCGGATCGACCCGAGTACTCCCATTACGCATGCCATCATCAACACCAGGGAGAAAAACCAGCCTGCCTTCCGAATCGCATTCATCGACCAACCTCCTCACAATGCTTACGCCAGCAGTTATCGGACATTACAACGCTGTTCCCAGCTGGGGTTCTTGGGTGGCAACTTGCTGCTTTCCGGCCGGGAGCTCCGATTTCGCCTCGAAGTGGCGCTTATTGAAATCAGAAATACTGTTCAGCGACTTTACCGACGCCATCTCCAGACTGTCCACGATCTGGCCCGTGGTCGACGTCAGCTTGGCATGGAACAGGAGAAGCGGAATCGCCGACATCAGCCCAAAGGCGGTGGTGTTCATGGCCACCGAGATGCTGGCCGAGAGCAGGTCAGCCTTCTCGGCGGGATTCGCATTGGCAACGGCGGTGAAGGCCTCGATCAGCCCCATGATGGTGCCGAGCAACCCCAGCAGGGTGGCGATATTGGCGAGTAGAGCCACGTAGGGCGTGCGCTTCTCCAGCTGGGGGATGATTTCCATCATGCTTTCTTCCATGGCGATTTCGATGTCCTCCCGCCGCCGCACTGCACCCATGCGCGCCAGTCCCATCCCCAGCATTTGAGAGATGGTGGACTTGTCCTTGTCGATTATCGAATGCGCTTTTTCGAATTCACCCTTGGCCAGTATGGGATGAAGCATATCCCACATTTTGCGATTTACGCCCCGGATGCTGTTCAACTGAAGCCAGCGTTCGAACGCAATGGCCATGCCGGCGACAAACACCAGCAGAATAGGATACATGAACAACCCGCCCTGTTGGAAAAACGCAATCACTCCCATAGTTTCCTCCTGTATTCGGATACTCGGTATTCTCCTTCCTGAAACGTATACCCCGCCCTATCCGCTTTTCTATCCAGCGGGTAAAAAGTCGATCGGGTACAGGATGGTCACCTTCTGAACACCTTCCTTCGGGCCAAAGTTGAACCTTCTGATGCGCTCCACAACCTTGTCTACCAGCTCGGGTGAAGCCAAGTCGGTTGATTCCACCTTGCACAAGGACACTGCGCCGTCCGGTTCGATGCTGATTCGCATCAATATATTCCCTTGCAGCGTCGAGTCCTTGCGCAGTTCCTGGTTGTAGATCCGGTAAAGGGCCGCCTTGTACCGATCGAATACAATCTGGATTTCTTCATCCGTTCGTCCAGCGGCCATTCCATCGCTCGTCGGCCTCGACGATTCTTCTAAATTCGCTATGGAGCTTTCTACCCGAACAAAGCCCACTCCGCTGCCACCGCCGCTGCCGATACCGCCGCCGCCTCCGAGCCGGCCGGCATTGCCGTATCCAACGTTGCGGCTGACGCCTGCGCCGCCGATACCTCCGCTGGAGCCGCCCACCCCCTGCATGGCCACCAGCGAGCGCTGGGCCACGGCCTGTCCTTTCGTCCGCGGGCTCTCCTTGCTCAAACGGGCCTCGGTGCCAAGCTTCGCAACGGGAACTTCGTTCATTAAGTCCTTGAAGGCGTTCTTGAACTTCAGAACGCCGACACCTTCGGCCTTTTTCCTCGATGCCGACGCCCCGCCGTCATCGGCGGCCGTTTTCGTAGGTTTCTCCGCCGGCGTCGCCTCTTTCGGCGGTGCTTCCGGCTTAGGCTCATCGGCCTTGGGTTTGGGCTCTTTCTTCGCCTGTTTTGTCTCCTCCTCGACCGTTTTCGGCTCGCGCTTCGGCGCCGGTGCGGGCTTTGGTATCTCCTTCTTGACCAGCTGGACCAATCGTTTTGGAATTTCCGCAACGGCGACCGAGCGGTCCGGTATCGGCACTTTTATCAGGGAAATGAGAGCGCCAAAAAGAAAGCTTATGGAAAGCGCCACGAGGACGGAGCGATTGAAGCGTCTTTCGCTCTCGGCCTCCTTGGTCCATGGCATGACCATTGCGCGATAAGGAACAGGGGATATCTCCCGCTCTATGACGAACTCTTCCTTCCGCCGCTCTTCACGGTCGTACGCATCACGTACTTCTTCATAGAGGATGTCCAATTCGCCGAGACATTGCTTGATCTGCCCCTGGAGAGATGCCTGATTTTCCAGGATCCCGCCGATCTCCCCCTCGAAGCGGGCAACCCGGTTCCTCGCCCGTTCCACGTGTCCGGCGGTGTCCTGGCCCTCCGCGACTCCTTCCCAAAAGAGTGCATCCGCTTTCAGTTCCCCCAGCCTGTCGAACGCATTGCAAATGTCCCGCAACGCATCGAACCGCTGTCTCTCGGCGGAAAATGTTTCGAGTTCTGCCTCGACGGCGCGCAACTTACCCTCAAGGGCATCTTTCCTTTGCCGCGCCTGCCCGATAAGCGCCTCCAGAGGCGCCAATTCCTGCGCTAACATGGATGTTTTCACGGCATCCTCGCTAGCCCTGGGCGGCCTTCTGAATGACGGCCAGGGAAATCTTTCCGTATCCAGAGTCCGTACAGGTAGACATTATTTTTTTAAGCACCTTGAACGGAATCGTTTTATCCGCAAGGATCGTGACTTCTTTGCTTTCGGCAACTGTCTTGGTGCTGATCCCGATGATATTGCGCTCAATCTGCGTCAACCGTTCTGTTATTCCGGCAACCGAACCGATCCGGTCATCAAGGAGTTCGGGGGTGCCGATCACGGCTTCGCCCTGGACCAGCACTACCTCGGGGCTGACCATGATCACAACCGTTTCCCTTGGCTTGGTCTCGACGACGGAATCAGGCAGCTTGATCTGCTTGGGCGCTTCCACAATATCGCCGCCGGATGAGTGAAAGAGCAGAAAAAACACTAGAATGGTAAAAACATCCATCAGCGGCGTCAGGTTCAGACCTGCAACCTTCTTCCTGCTGCGTGCCATCCGTTTCATGCGTCTGGATTCTCTCATGGCGCGTCTCCAATCGATATTTTTGGGAAGAGAACTACATTCTTGACCTCGTTGCTCCCTTCCACCCGCACTTCGGCGCCACGTACCGCATCCATGACTTGGACCAGGTAGTCATACTCGATATCGGGTTCCATCAGGACCGTCGCGTCATCCTTCATCGGGTAGCGTGCTTTCAGGCGCGCGAGCAATTCATGCAGCATCTGCATGTCGTATTGACCGTCTTTTTTCGGAATCGCGGCCTCCACGGACGATCCGTTGGCGATCTCAAATCCTTTTTTGCGAACAATGACCTCGATGGCGAAATTCGGCGCATTCAGAGCCGCCTTGCCAGCGCTTGTCGGTACGTTCAGCTCCATGATCGTCACGCGCGAAAAGACGGCGCTGATGAGCAGAAAGGGGACGAGCACCACCATCAGGTTCATGAAGGAAGTGACATCCAGGCCGGATGTTTCTTCCCTTCCTCGTTTGCGATGATATCGTTTGATCATGGTCGGCTCCTATCCGAACTGGAGCTTCGTGAAATTTGAAATTGTATTCAGCGTCTTTACCGACGCCATTTCCAGACTGTCCACGATCTGGCCTGTGGTCGACGTCAGCTTGGCATGGAACAGCAGAAGCGGAATCGCCGACATCAGCCCAAAGGCGGTGGTGTTCATGGCCACCGAGATGCTGGCCGAGAGCAGGTCGGCCTTCTCGGCAGGGTTCGCATTGGCAACGGCGGTGAAGGCCTCGATCAGCCCCATGATGGTGCCGAGCAGCCCCAGCAGGGTGGCGATATTGGCGAGTAGAGCCACGTAGGGCGTGCGCTTCTCCAGCTGGGGGATGATCTCCATCATGCTTTCTTCCATGGCGATCTCGATGTCATCCCGCCGCCGGACCGCGCCTTGGCGTGCCAGTCCCATCCCCAGCATCTGCGCCATGCTGGATTTGTCCTTGTTGGCAATTTCCCGGGCTTTATCGAACTCTCCCTTGACCAAGGCCGGGTGCAGCATTTCCCACATCTTTTGGTTTACGCCCCGGATGTGGTTCAACTGAACCCATCGTTCAAATGCGATGGCCATGCCAACCGCAAACACGAGTAGGATGGGGTACATGAACACTCCACCCTGCTGGAAGAACGCCACTATTGAGTAGAATCCCATCGCTTTCCTCCTCTCTCCAAACGGGACAACGAAGTTATTTCTTCTTACTGACTTGATAAAACCTAAGCTGCCGCTTGAAAACGTCCCGGTCCACCGGCACATCCCCTTCATTCAACATGCTGTCCAGGCTGGTCTCCGCGCCGATTTCCGAGCTTTTCCAGGGAACGATGTAAAGGGATTTCGGTGCTTCGTCATTGCCGACGATCGACATGCCGGATAGCTCCTTGGCTTCCGATTGCTCTTCGCTATTCACATCCCCGGCTGCGGCCAGGACAGCCGGGAAGAGTACCAAACACACACACAGGACCAAAATGCGACGCATCGCTGTCCCTCCTTAATCGCGTCCAAGCCGGGCGCGCAAATCCGCGACCCACAATGTGACCTGCGTATCATCCGGATTGGCGATGCTGTATATCTCGTAATGCTCCAAGGCGCACGCCGGATCATTCAGATACAGGTCGCAGAGAATCCCGAGATTTTTGTGCGCCGGATAATAATCCGGAAAGCGCTCGATTGCCTTCTCATAAATCTCCCGCGCCTCGGTAAACCGTCCGGTCTTGCGATACAAAAGACCGTATTCATTACATGCCACCGGGTGCCCGGGAAATAGCGTCAGCGCTGTGCGAAGATGCTCCTCGGCCCGCTCCGGCTTGCCGATGCGCTGATAGGCAATCGCGATGTCGATATATGGCGCCGTGACGCCCGGCGACTGCTCGATGACCTTTTCAAGAAGGTCGATGGCTCGTTCATAATCCTGGTCCTTCAGCATGGCAACGGCGCGATCGAAGTCCCTGCGCGCCGCCTCATCCATCGTGGGGACTTCCGTGATGATGAACCCTTCCCGGCCATCCGCGAGTCTCGCCACTGAGGGGCCCTTAACCGCGGAGGGTTCATGAGCATCCGGGGCCTTGACCTTTCCACCAGTTGCGCACCCGGCGAGAACCGCCAGCGCCATTGCAAGAACGGCGAATCCGGCGCACGTTCGTGTTTGTATCCTTCGCAACATTCTTATATGCATGCTGTGCACCGCTTACCTCCTTGTTGCATCGCCCGTTCTTATCGGGGGCTGGCCCATGCGGTCGCTTTGCGCAGGTGCAGCAGTCTCCGGCTCCATCACGGATACGGGTTCTTCGGCCTTGGCGGGCGCCGCAGTGTCCGGCCCCATCACAGGTCGGGGTTGTTCAGCCTGGGGAGTCGCCGTGGTGTCGGACTCCGTCTCAGATCCTGGTTCCTGGACCTGGGCAGGCGGTGCGGTGCCAGACTCCGTTATGGATCCGGGTTCTTCGACCAGGGCCGGCTCCGCTGTTTCCGGCTCTGTCGTAGCGACGGGTTCTCCGGCCTGGGCAGGTGCTGCAATGTCAGACTCCGTTACTGATCCGGGTTCTTGAGCCTGGACGGGAGGCGCATTAACGGACCCCACGGATTTCGCCACGTGGGAGTACGCTGGAATCGGTCTGTCGATTGCAAAAACGTAAGTGTCCGCCGAACTGATGATGCCGCTGGCATCTTCCGGCCTGTCATATCGCGCGGGCACGGACTTCGCCAGTTTCTGAAGGCTCTTTTCGATCCACGCATTGTATACCCCGCGGGAGATCAGCTTGAGATTGCTCTCATGGACCTCGATGGCCTTTTCTTCGAACGGAAAGGCCTGCTCTTCGATGGCCAGTTCGTACTGTTCCCGTTCCAAGGGGCTCAGGTCCGTGGGACGCTCCGACGCCATCAGGGCCTTGCTGAAGTTGGCGTAGATCTCGGCCAGATAGAACGTCGCCGCGGCAGTGATGTCCCCAATCTCGTAATCCACGAGCTGACTGAATTTCTGTGTAGCAGTCTTCATCAGCTCGCGCTTCTTCTGCAGATTGACCTCAAAGGGTTGTACCAGGTCGACGGCAATAAACGCGTCATATGCCTGCTCGGCCAACACCAATGCGGACTGTGCGGCAAGTTCGCGGGTCCGCGGGGTCCGTTCGCTCCCCGCCGAGGCGTCGATGGCTACGATCTTTTCGAGTTCCTCAAGATAGGATGTTCGGTCGTTCTGTGCCTTCAGGATCCCGGCAATTTTGTTTCGAGTCTCCAGGTTGAGCTCCACCGGTTGCGGGAAAAAGCCCACGTAGCGTTGGTACACCTCAAGCGCGCGGGCGCTATTGTTTGCCTTTTCATGCAACTCCGCCGCAACCAGGAGAGCATCCCGCCTGGTCTCGTCGTCCCGGGATTCCCTTTCGATACGTTCATACTCGATGGCCGCGAGGGAAAGTTGATTGTTTTCCCTGTAGACATAGGCGATCTTCTTTGTCACTTCGGGCTGCAACGGGTGCTCGGGAAAAGTATTGCGGAATCCAACCAGCACCGATGCTGCCGCCTCCCAGTCCTTGACCTGGATCAGGGCCGCGGCAGCGTCATATTCGGCGGTCGGCCTGATTTTCGAGGTCGGCGCCACGCGGCTCACCCGCAGGAAGTGGTCCGCTGCGGCTCTATAATCCTGGGCGGCATTGGCCTGCTCCCCTTGCTTGTAAATCGATGCCGCGAGATTGTTCATCAGAGCTTCGCGCGATGTGTCCTCCGCTGGAAGCAACGATAATACATTCATATAGGCGCCCTCGGCCTCGCCGTAGCGCGAGAGTTCGTAAGATGCATGGCCGACGACCAGCCAGGCCTCGCGGACGACGTCAGTTTCTGCGCCGGGGAACGCCTCGATGAGCCTGTTGGCAGCGGCGCGCGCCTGTTCATATTCCTTCATCCCGTACAGGTCATCCGCGGCCGCCCCGAGAACGATCGCAGCCTTTTCGTGTTCCGGGAAGGTATCGGCAAACGTAAGCGAACTGCGAACGACCTCCCGTTTGACCGCGTCCTGGTCTTCCGGAGCGGCGGCGGCCAGTTGCTCCCGGTACGCGGCGACCGCCGCGAAGCCAGCCTGGGAGGATGTTTCATGGGTCGGATAGCCGTACGCGGTCTTCTCGAATTCCACGGCCGCTTCTCCGAACGACCGGTTTTCCATCAGCAGATCCGCCAGCTGGTAGTTGATAGCAGGCGATTCGGGGTCCGCGGGGAACGAGGTCAGAAACTCCCTGTACCAGTGCAGCGCCTCTTCGAAGTTCGCAGATTTTTCCTTGGCCAGCCGGGGGTCCTGATAGCAGGCATGATAATGGTTCGCCAGGTCGGTCAGGTTGGTTTTCAGATAACCAAGGACGTCCGGTCTCTCCCCCGGAGCAAAATACTTCCAGTAATCAGCCTGCAAACCGTAGGCCGCGGCGAATGTCTTTTTGGAGTCAAGAACAAGAGTGGGAAATCCGCCGGCAGCGTGGATTTCGATAATCCGCATCTGGAAGTTCGGTGCCGCCTTGTGGTACGGGTTGCGATCCACGAAGGCTTTGTAGGTCGCGGCGGCGTCGGCGTAACGGCGCTTGTCGAAGTAGAATTCGCCGAGGTTACTGTATATGCTGTCCTCGTAGCTGCGCTTGCCGTGTTTCGAGAAGTATTCCACCGCGGAATCGGCTCCGCCGAGGTTGGAAAAACTCAAGCTGATGACCCGGAAGGTGTCGTCTGTCCGCTTTCGTTCCTGCTCGTCCTCGGTCTGTTCGAAGTCGTACCCCACCGACACCTTGTGGTCCATTAGGGCGATAAACCATTGCAGGCCGTCCTCATAGAGTTCCTGCTTGTAGAACGTCCATCCCAGCTTGTACAGGGCCAGCTCGTAGAACTGTGAATCGGCGCCCATATTCACGATGCTCTCGTAGGCATTCTCGGCATCCAGGTAGCGCCTGTGCACGAAGTAGTATTCAGCGCGCCGGAATTGCACCTCATCGAAATACCGAGACTGTGGATACTCGCGGACCATCCGGTCCATGATCGCCATGGCCTCCTCGGTCTGCCCCAGTTCCTCATACGCTCGGGACATCTGGTACAGCACCTGGTCGTTGCGTTCATAAAAGGGGTAATCATCGAGAAGCTTCTGGTAAAGCGCAATGGCCTCGCGGGCGCCAGTCCGTTCGAGATCGCCGGTTCCTCCGACGGACCTGTCAGTAGCCGTCGCCGTGCTGTCCGCCGCCAGGCTGTGGGCTGCACGATCTACAAAGTCCGCCTCAGACTCGTCGTGGACCGGAATATGCGCCACTGCCTGCTCCGGCGCTGCTCCGGCGACCGGAGAGGACTCGGGAGGCGTCACGTGTTCAGGGGGGGGCAACGCCCGGGCCGACCCGGTGGTCCCGGCGCCCGTCGTGAAGGTGCCGTATTCTTTTTCGATCTTCAGGTCGGCCAGACGACGAATGGCCTCTGGCGTCAGGGTGGAGTCCGGCTTGTCCTTCAGGAAACGCTTGTAACTCATCATCGCTTTCTCAAGCCCGCCCTCGATCTTCTCCTCCTTGATCTCGATATGCTCATGTCGCAACGTGGCAATGGTATCCCTGTTGCTTACCGAGGCACATGCGGCCAGCATCAATGGCGCCGCGCAAAGGAAAAGTCGGATCCGCTTCATTTACTCACCCTTTTCCTTTTCCTTGATCTGGGCCCTGGTGGCGCGGTCATAGCTGTCCGCCATGGAAAAACTTGCCTTGGTTTGGAACTTGGCAAGCCGATCACGGCGGGCGTTGAGTTCGTTGACGGCCATGGTCTCGAGCATTTGGCCCTGTCGTGCCATCAGTTGGCCCACTTTTTCCCGGGCCTTTCCTATCGTCGACCTCAGGCGACGGATCACGTCGTCGTATCCTTCGTAGCTCTGGGTGGCGGCTTGGCGGGTGCGGACAAAGGCGGTGTACTGCCTCTTCAACAGGTCCACCTCTCGATTGAGGTCGCGTAGATCCTTATAGGCCTCTGTGAAGCGACTGTCGTATTCCGTATAGACGTTCCAGTGCAGCACTCCCCGCAAACGGTTGATTCTGGCGTCGACCTCGTCGGGTACTGCCGTGCCACCCGTAGTCAGCTTTCGCTCCAAGAGCGCGATCCGCTCACCGATGACCCTTTCCTCGGCGGTCGCTAAATAATCGGGCCTCGGGACCACCAGCATGGCCGTAAGACGCTGCTCGATGCGGTCCCGCTGCTCCAGGCGCAGGCGCATTTGTGAGTCAAGCCGCCGGAACTCCCGGTCGATGACTGGAAGAAGCGGCCCGTAATATGCCCGGCGTTGCGCAATGATATCCTCGAAAGCGTCCAAATCTTTTTCCCAGGAGTAAAGCTTCGTGCGCAACTGCTCCAGGTCGAGATAGTTCTTCAGGGATTCCTGGAAATCATGGGAGGCCATCAGGTCAAGCAGGTAATATGTCTCGGGCGTCTGGGGGAGGTTGCGAAGCTTGACGACCCAATCCGGGTCCTGTTTCAGTTCCTCACGCGTCAGGGCCCGGAGAAAATTGCCTTCGCGGATGCTTTTGATGGACGCCCCAAGCTTGTCGACTTCTGTATCGAACTTCTCAAGCGCGCTGTCGTACATCACCGCTGCTTTGCTGTTCACGTTCAGCTTGCCATAGGCATAAGGGACGGCGAGCATGGCTTCCTGCACCGAGGCGTCCGTGACCTCTCTCGTCACGACAATGCTCCAGGGCACCAACGCCCTCTCGAATCGGCCTTGGGAGGCGGCCGCCCATCCCGAGGCAAGCAACGCCCGGTTGGAAAACGGGCCGTTTAGGCGCACCCGGTCAAGCACCAGCTTGGCGCCCTCGAAATCCTTCTCCTTTAACAGCTTGAACCCGAGGACGAGGTTCGCCTTGTCCTTGATCGCCAGGGTGACATCGTCAACGCCGCTTATCTGGCCCGTGCGGTCGAGAACCTGGCGGCCGTCGAGCTCCTTTCCGTCCTTGATAAGGGCGATGCCGAGGTTGTACGTGGCAAAGCCCTGGAGGCCCTTGGCATCCTTTAGGCCCCTCAGAATTCTCACGGCATCGGGATACCGGCCATTGGCCATGTGGATCTGGGCGCGCAGGAAATCCAGGTCGTTGCGAATCTCCGGCGGGACGTCCCCCCTGATGCTCTCCACTGCGTCCTCGGCGTTGACCGGCTGATCCTTCTGAAAGTAGAGCCGCGCCAAGCGGAAAATGGCCTCGTTGCGCACCGGCTCCTCGACGTTGCCCTCGATGACCGCCGTATAGGCGCGCCCGGCCCGCCGGTGCATCCGGTATGCCAGCTCGAAATCGCCCACGTCGAACTTCGCTTCGCCGACATGATAATGAAGGGTGTCGCGTTCTGGCTCGTCCACCCCATAGTGCTGCATGAGTTCGGTGTCGAGCCTTGAGATGGCGTCGAACCAATCTCCCTGATACGCGCAATAGAGGGCCTCTCCGAAGTGGAGGTCCCTCAGCTCCTTCGGAGCGGACGGTCCGGCCGACGCCGAAGGCGTTGAAAATATCAGAATGGTCAATGAAACTATCAGCCTCTTCATGGTCTACCTGTCATTCATGGTGATGTCCTTGCCGGCCAGAGATATCTCCACGAACTTCGGGCCCACGTCCTTATCGAACGTGAAACGTCCCGATTTTTTGAAATCGGCCCCCCCTGCGTTTTTGCCGAGGACCAGAACCTGGAGGTCATGCCCGCCGGACCGGACATTGCCGGTGTAAATGTGCTGCACCCCGCCCTTCCGCAGGGCTTCAAGCTCCTTGAAGGTGTAAAGGTGGTAGGCGACCGGCTCTCCGTCCAGCTGGATCTCCACCGAATCGAGACGGAAGGTCTCGCCGTTGGCCAGCGACACGAATACCGCGACCTGCGTGTTGGACGGATACAGCAGCTTCTCTTCAAGCTGGTTCAATTCCGCCGCGATGCTCAGGACATCGCTCTTGACCTCCTGGACCTGTTCATCCAGGCCCTTGATCTGTTCCTTCGAGATTTCCTGCCCGTAAGCGACAGCGCTTAAAAAGAGCACTGAAATCCCTATAATGACGCCTCGCTGCCAGCTAAACATGTTGGCCTCCTCACATCTCGGAAATCCGTTTTTCCTTGTATCCCGCATCCATCGGGCAAAACCCCCACGCTCTAATACTTCCCGACCAGATTGACGCACAGCCCCTGGTACCTGTAATCCAGTTGGGTTAGATCATCCGAGAAATCGCTGAAGTTATAGCCAACTCCCGCCTTGATATTATTGGTCACGTGGCGGTACAACATCACCACCACCCCGCTGCGATTGTCGTCCGCGTCGGGAAGGTCAAGCCTGCGCACTTCGACCAATGCATCCCATTTGTAGACGATGTGCCAGTCTGCGCGAAGCACGTACAGATTGGCCCGGCTGGTGAAGAACTCCCGATTAATCCGATCCGGGGACACCTGCCCGTACCGGTGGGCATACTTGCCTCCCACGGTCCAACGGTCCGTCAGGTCATACATGACGTCCACAGCTCCGATGTGGCTGCGCTGGACATAGTCGGCCGGCGTACCGGTTCCGGTCACCTGGTCGAACGCCGGCACATTGTAGAAATAGGTGTACTTGAGCAGCGCGTTCAGGCGGTCATTATTGACGGGGCGATACGCATAGCCGAGTCCCGCTTCCGTATAGTCACCGCTATAGGAATCTCCCATCGAACTGTCACTCACAGCGTAATTGAATTTGCCTAAAAGCCTCCAATCCTCGGACAGTTGGTACTTGAAACTGTTTTTCAACAGCCAGGAGGTGCGTTTGGAGTAGCTGAGATCGGTCTGCTCGATATCGTCAACCCGGTATTCCACGGCGCTGGCAAGCTTCAGCTTGTCAAATCCGTAGCCGGCGCTCACGCCCACCGCCTTCCTTTCGAGTTCAGCCGAAGTGAGTGGGTCCTTGAGGGTTCCATAATCGAGATTGGCGCCGACATTGAGCCGTTCGAAAACCACGAGTTTTACACCGGCAGAATGCGTCAGGCCCGTGGGGACATTGCCGTGGGTATACAGCTCTTCGAGGTAAACACTGGCGCTGTCCGAATAACGAGTCCGGAAACCGGAAGTCATCTTGCCCTTCCTGGCAAGCAAACCGTTGTCCGTCCGTTCGTCCTCGTACGTGTAATTGCTGTAGATGGAGGTCCGGTCGGAATACAGATACTCCGTCCCGAGTTTGGCGCCTGGCCCGAGATCTCCTCCGGAAACCTCGCCGGTGACATTGAACTTGTCGGTCAAACGGTAGCTGCCACCGGCACCGACGCGGTCATTGTCCTCAATGGTGCCGCTTGACTGAACCGTGCCCTGAACGAACCCGTAGGTCTTCCATCGTGCATTGGAATCGTACTGCAGCCGGGCCACTGCGTCTGTCCGGTCTCCCTCTTCCTGGGTGGCGGGAACCACCACCGAGTTGTCCTTGCGCTCTTCGTGACGCACCCCCGACCCCAGGGTCCAGTGCTCGTCTATCTGGTATTTGAGGTCTAGTTCCTCGTTTTCGGTCTCCAGACCCTCCTGCTGATCCTGCTTGTCCATCTTCAACTGTGCGCTCAGACGGTCGGTTAACGGTATCTCTGCCGTTCCCCCGTATTCGGTCAGGTCCCGTGCGGTGGCCACGCCCGGCGCCGAATAGCCTGCCTCGAGATCCTGCAGGTAGAAGGTGACCTTCCCGCGCGCGTTTTCAAAAATGTCCTTGAGGCCCAAACTGGCATCCACGCGATAGGCCGGCGCTTCCGCGGTATTGTCGAGCAAGCTGCCCACCGTGCCGAAACCGAAACCGCCGTCCACGGAATTCGTCGCCAAAACGCCCGGACCTTTGGTATGCCCCGCTTCGAGTTTGATCCACGACGCCGCGGACTTGCGCAGGGTCACATCCGCTCCAACCAGCCGGTTATCGACGTTCTCCTCATCATCCTGACTTGCCGTCGCCCCGATCTTGACATAGTCATTGAACCAGTAATGAACCCTGCCACCGGTAGACAGCGTGTCCGGGTCGTCGAACCCCGGAGTGAACTCGTAAATTGCCACAAGGAAGACCGGATTCCCGCTGAGGGAGCGGGTGGAAACCAGGAGACCGTCGTCCGCCGTCGGGGACAGAGGATGAGATAGCAGAATGCGTCCCTGCAGATAGTCGATCGTGTAATCGAGCACCGGCGTCAGGTTCTTGACTCCCAGGACAATACCGGAATCCTTGTCGCGGACCTCGATACGCACGTGCTCGGAACCCTCCAGCACGTCCTGCCGCCGCAGGAAATAGAGCGATCCGCCCGTGCCGCGGAACTCATCCTGTCCCTTGACGGTACCCGGGTCCGAGACAAACCCGTCCACCAGTAGACGCGACTCACCGAAACTGGTGGTGTCGAGGGGTTGAAAATGCAGGTTGGCGCCGTACAGCCCGCGTTCCACGTGCGCCAGGTCGATATCGGTATACGCGATCTTGAAATTGCCCCAGAGTCCGTAGGTTTTCTCTTTTTGCGCTTTCACAAAGAACTTTCCGTTGGTCGGCGCGTCCTGCGTGACGGTGCTGTCGTCTCCGTAGGTTGGGTAGTGGTAGTACGGATCTATACGCCTGAACAATGCCTCGGGGGACTTGTCCAGAAAATTGGAAAAGATATCATCCAGGGGACCTTCGCGCGTATCGGCGCTAGCCGTCAGCGACCAGCCGTTTTCGAATTTGCCGGTCGAATAGAACGCCAGGCGACCCTGGAGGTTCGAGTCGTCGCCGTACAGGGGGTTATCCGGCGCAAGCTGTTCGGCCGGTCCGTCTGTCTTGCCTCCTGACAAGGTCAGGTCGGCGATCCCCACGGTGAACCAGTCGTTCTTTTTCAGCGCCAGATCACGCAGAAATAGCTCGCCGTTGCCGAACTCATCGAGTACGGCCACTTCCACGGTTTGCATGCCTTCCGGCAGAATCTCTTCGGCCACGAAATTACCGGTGTTGTCCACCGGCACTCTGTATCCGGCCATCCATACCCCGTCTCCTTCTGGAATCGCGGTCCCGTGCGCCTGCACCGTACCGCCGTGAAGGGGAATATTGCGGCTGGCGATTCGGCTCTCGCCGTAAACGACCAGCAGTTTTTCGTCAACGTTTGCTTCGACGACCGACGGATCGATTTTGTCGACTACCCACAGTGGCTGGGTGCTCGTCTCGTCAAAAAACCCCTTTTTGTCGTACACACGCACCAGGTATTTCAGCCTGCGAACCGACGCGGAGAAGGACTCGAACTCGGCCTGCCATTGGGCCGACCCGTCGGCATCCATCTCGACGACGGAAATGGGGGTATCGCGGACGGACTGCTTCTCTTCGAAAATCCTGACTTCCGCCCTCTCTATAAAGGTGCGGTAGTTCGAGTACAGGCGGAAATGCACCATGTTTTCGGCAAACGCCGTATCCGGCAGATCCCGATAGCGGACCGTAATTGGCCAGGCGGCCACGTTCAACCGCGGTTCCGGCTTCAGGCTGTCGTACTTGACCTGGATTTGGGCATTGTCCAGGGCCACGTCGGTGCAGCGCTGCACATCGGAACTGCATTTTCCCGGATCGTCGAGCGGCTTGCCGTCTACCGTGATGCGCATAAGATTCAGGGCAAAGGGATCGGCGGTGCTCACCTCGCGGGTCATGGGGGTGACTTCCACGCCTTCGTATTCGTCGCGGATGATCTGTTCATCGTAGACTACCTGAACCTTGACTCTCGACGTATCGGACTCGATAAAACCGGCATTTATCACATCGTCTGACTGGACATAGCCGCGGCCGTCGAACTCCGACTGCCCTTCCGCCAACCCCATCTGCTCGTCGACGGCCGCCATGGAACGGCGTGCACGCGCCATGGACAAACCGATGTCGTCTCCGTAAACCACTGCAGTCCGCCGGTCGAGGCGCTTGTTGCTTGTGTAGCCGACAAACCGCAGGCGGACATTGGTCTTGTCACTTATCTCGTCCATGATGCGACGCAAGCGTTCGGTGTAACCTGCCGGTATCACAGGCTTGCCGTTTTCAAACAAAATAGGATCAATGCCACCCGACGGCGAATCGTAGACGCGGGTGACGGTTTCGGTAACGAGGGCGTCAGGGCACAGTTGGGGCTCGTCGGGAAGATCCTGAAGCGGATCGTCGTGCCAGAACTCCACCTCCACGCGACGGTTCAGCGCACGCCCCTGTTGCGTATCGTTCGAGGTGACAGGCTGCGACGACCCGCGGCCCTCGGTCTCAATCGCGTCGTTGGGCAAACCCAGATCATCCTGAACGGCGAGTGCAACGCGCCGGGCAACCGCCTTGGAGAGTCCCACGGGGTCGCCGTAGATGCGTTCGTCCCGTCCCTTAAGCGGGATGTTATCCGTATAGCCGATGAACTTGACCACGAGGTTCTGTTTGCCACCGAGATTTTTCATCCCCTGCCTGACCTGCTGCAGAAATTCCTCCGGAACGCTCAGCATGCCTTTGTCGTAATGAAGGGGAGAGGTCAGGTTCTTGACGCGTGCCCGATGGGAGTGGCCATCCTTATAGCGCAATTTGCAGACGGTCTCGGTCCGGCAGACCTTGATGCGGTTCCCCTCGCGGGGAACGACCACTTCCTTTTCGGTGGGCTTTTCGCTGATCTCGTCATACCAGACCTGCACCTCCACGCGCCGGTTGAGCTGCCGTCCTTCTTCCGTCGCATTGGTGGCAATCGGTTGACTTTCGCCGAGTCCTTCATAGGAGATGGCTTCGGGGGGCAGGTTCAGGGCGCGCTGGAAATATTCTGCTACGGTCCCCGCCCGCTCGCGCGACAGCCCAATGTTGTCGCCGTAAATAGTTATCAACTCGCCCAAGAGCGGTAGGGAATCGGCATGGCCGACAAAGTGGAGCCGTACATTGGTTCGATCGCGCATGCTGTCGAGCACGTCGCGGAGAAGCGTAATGTAGTTATCGGGGATCTCCGCTTTCCCCAAGGCGAAATGGATGGGCGGAACCAGGTTGTCGAGCTTTATGGTCTTGACATCCTGTTCGACCACTTCGCGCATCTCCGTTCGATCCCCCTCATCCTTTCCGAATATGGCCGGATCATGGACCCAAGGGGTCAAAGGCTGGTCGGCCGGCAGATGCATCTCGGTTGCCTCTGAGCCCGCGCTCGATTCCCGTGTCCACGATTCCGCTCCGAAAGCGGTCTTTGCCCCTGCCACGGTTGCAACACACAAACACAAGGTGGCGATATGGTGCTTCCGCAAGAACCGTTTCAAAATGATCAGGGCGGAGGACATGGAGTACGTCATTCCGGAATCACCTGCCGGCAACCGGAGCGCCGCGCCGCCAGAAAATTTCGGTTTCGACATCCAGCCGGTACCCGCCGCCCGACTGCTTCCACCGTCCGATGATTTCCTTCTTCAGTGCCTTAAGCCGCTCCTGGACCAGGCTTTTGGTCTCGACGTCGCCAAGGTACGACAGCCGAAGTACGGACGGCCCTTTCTTCAGTTCCTCAAGCAACCGCTCGATTTTGTAAGCCCACTGCATCCTGATTTCAGTGGACTTGGGCTCGAAGGCACCGTCGGCGAGATCGATGCGCACCACGCGCTGGATCGTCGCTCCAAAGTTGAAGCGGATCATCTTGCCGCGAGTGGCCCGCTGGACTCGCGGATTTTCGGTTGTAAGGCGATAACCGCTCGGCAGGCTGCGCTCGTCCAGCTTGAGGATGAAGTTGCTGCCGCGATCCTCGTTCGGAACTATCGCGCAGGTGATGTGAAAGCGTCCGTTTTGATCGGTCGAGGCGATCAGGCCTCGTGCCGTCACCACGCGAACCCCGAACACCCCTTTCTCACCCGGATCCTGCCCACCGTTCAGGTTGCGATCGTCGAACACCTTTCCGATGACATCGGTGCAATCGAAGTCCGGATCCGGGACGACCATCACGGTGGCCGTCGCTTCTCCCGAGACGGCGCCGCCGGTGGCGGTATTGAGCACCAAGGCCTTGTTTACGTATTCACCCTCGGAGACGCCGGAGCTCACCACCAGCAGAAACCGGAGGGTGCGTTTCTGGTTCACCTGCAGGTCGAGGCCGCCCCAGACAAGCTCCAGACCGTTGATCTGCGGTTCGGCATGATTACCGTCCAGGCGGGCGGAACCGGACACGTATTTGAAGCCGGCCGGGAGGTAGTCGACGATACTGATGTCGGACAGCGGTGCGCTGTACACGTTGGTCACGGTGATCGTATAGGGCACTAGCGCCCCGCGGACCACGTTGGTCAGGGAGGATGTCTTGGTGATGGCAACGGCCCCGTTCAGCTCCGGGTCGATGGGGACCGCGTTGTTGAACACCTGGCTCTGTCCGGGCACGGTTCCATCGCTCAGCAAAAGGTGAAGATGATAGGTGGTGCCCGCCGTGCGCGGCGGAATCGACGGAGGCGGCACCCCTGCGTAGGCCACGACCTCGCAGTACTCGGTGGTAGCCGGAACGGCATCATCCGTACTGCCGGGACAGGCGGGAACGTCGAACGGAGCCGTGCCTGCGTTAGTCGCCGGGGGAATGACCTGGGACGGCATGTTCATATAACCGGTCCCCGGCGGCGTCACTTCGATGAGATAGCCTCCGCCCGCCGGGCAGGAGGCATCGCTAAAGTCCAGGTCGAACTTGTAAAAGCCGTTCGCGGCCGTAACCTGATTCTGCTGAACAGGGTCGTCGAAGCATTGGCCAGGCAACGCCGCACCGGTAGCGGCGTTCCGCATCCTCACTCTGGCACCGGCAATCGGTGTACGTTCCATGGAGTTGTACACGGTGCCGTTTGGCCAGAGCGGCAGATTCAGATTCTGCAGATTGGCCCCCGAGGCGACGGAAATGCCACTGATCCGCTGGGGACCGTTGGTGAACGGCGAGTCGGCATTCCCCATCGAGGCGGTGTTCACGCCCGCACCCGCCGCGCGGAAACGCAATTCATATAAGTCAGAAGTGCCCACGTTGGGCGCCACGCCGGTGAATCGATAGATCCCGTTGACGTCGGTGAGCGCCGTGGTGACCAACTGGTTGTTGCGATAAAGCTCCACGGACCAGCCTTCCATCATGGTCTCGGTACCGCGGTCCGGGACTTTATCCAGATTCGCGTCGTGCCAGACGCTGCCGTTCAGGCTGGCGCTGCCCGGCGTTCCTCCAACGTCAATCGATACGCTGGCAGTGTCCGTCTGCGGCGGGTCGTTCCAGCTGACCACGCCGGTATTGGTGATTGTCGTTCCGATGGCGAGGGCAGGGTTGATCTGCACGCGGAAGCTCACGACCGCAACGCCGCCAGGCTGAAGATCGCCGCCGTACTGGGCAACATAGTCGGCCCTGAGTTCCCCGCCGGAATAGACGACACCGGCTGTGGCACCGTTCAAGGTGCCCGACCCGTCGACATAGGTCACTTGATTGCCCAGGGGCGGATTCAGGTCATCGGTCACCACCACATGGGTGGCGGGCAGGCTGCCGATGTTATTCACCCGGATGACATACTCCAGCTGGCCGCCGGCTACGGCTGCACCGCCGCCGACCACCGATACCTCCTTGGTAAGGGAGAGCAGTTGCACTTGACCGACGACGACGATGGTGGGCTGGTAGCCGTTGGTCGGAATTCCGTCAGCGTCGGTAGCCCCCGGGGGCAATTCGGTGGAGGTAATACGACCTTGGTTGATGATGAGGGTCCCCGTGGGAACGCCATCGTTGACCCTGACCTCGAAAGTAACCACAGCGCTTTCACCGGGTGAAACAATCCCGGCACCGGGATTGTCGGAAGATTGCACCGACAGGCCGGAGATCAGTGGGAACACGCCGCCGTCGGGTCCCACCGGCGCGCCGTTCAAACGAAGGGAATCGGCCACATAGGTGGTGTTGTCCGGAACGGAGTCGGTGAGCACGACACCCGTGGCCGGGATCGCGCCGGAGTTGCTAAGGACAATGGTGTAGCGCAACACGTCGCCCGGATCGACGATCCCAGGCGAGCTGAAATCTTGATAGATCTGTGCGGTCTTGTGCGCGTAAAGCAGCGGCAGGTTGCCGATCGTGGCCGTGGCCGGTGCCGTTATATAGTCGTTAAGTCCGCCGATACCGTCCGAGCCGTTCCGCTCGAATGCATTCGGGCCATCGATGCCGGTCCACTGCGCGACGGCGCTGTTCGAGAGCGTCTGGGCGAGCACGCCGTTGTGCACGCGCACGTCGTACGAGATGGTGACGGACGTGCCTTCGGCGATATCGATGTCGGCATTGCCGCCCTCGAGGCTCCAGAGAAGCGTTTGCGCCTGGTTGATGCCGTCGCCGGTGATAACCGGCGCTCCGATGGTGTTGTTTGCGCTGACGCCGCCGGAGGCGGTGACGGTCGGGTTGCCTGCATAGACCAGACCGAGGGCCAGGGTATCGGTGATGGTTACATCGAACACATCCGACGAATAGTTGTCGCCGCTCGCCGTAAGCGTCACGCTGTAGCGTACGGCCTCACCGGCAGCCGGTGTGGTCGGGTCAGCGGTCTTGGTGATCGTCGCTATCTGCGGCTCGACGATATTGATCGTCACCGTCCCGCTGGTCAGCGCGGGCTGTGTGGCTCCGCCCGAAGTGCTGGCATATGTATAAGAGGCCGCGTTGTTGATCGCGACGCCCTGCTGGGCTCCCAGGACGTTGCGAACGCGGGCGCGCACCGTGAAGACCACCTGCTGTCCGGCAGGGATCTGGCCGACGCTGAAGCTCAGGTTGGGAGCGACGCTGTTGTCCGTGACCGCCGGCCCGCCGGTCTGGCTGAAGCCCAGATATTCGAGGTTCCCGTCAAGCGTATCGGTGACCACGACGTCGTACAGTGGACGGGTGCTCACCGTGCCGGGCACCCTGATCTCGTACGCCACCTCCTGGCCGATGGTCGCCTCTGGGGTAGTCGGAGAGACCAGCACCTTCGTCGGCGGCGGAGGCGGAGGGAGGGTGATCACGACTCGCGTCGGGTCCTCGTCGCCCGCTATTGCAGGATCGGCCTGGCCATTGATGTTGGGATCGTCGCTATCGGCGATTTTGACGTCGCCCTGCATGAGGTCCGACTGGTTAAGGACCACGAAACCTTCCTGGAGGGTCGGGTCCAGCGTGATATCGAAAGTCACCTCGATTCTGCCGCCGGCCGGAACATTCAGGTTGCGGATATCGAGGATCCCGTTGCCTGTTCGGGAGACGTCCGCTCCCGCGGGATAGCTTACGAGCGAGAGCGAGCCCGGCACGAACCCCGCGGACGCATTGAGGGCGTCGTAGAAACGAATCCCGGTGAATGACTGGTCGATGCTCCGCAGGCTCAACGTGTAGCGAAGCGTCTCGCCCGGTAGAGCGGTGGAGACGATCTCACCGGTAGTCGGGTTCGCGACGGTCTTCTCGAAGAAATACCCCGACAGCGCCACCAACAATTCGTGAGCGTCCTGGCAGTCGTCGACACCCACCGTACCGTTGGTCGGGGTGCACCCGTAGGTTCGGCCGACGGTGGGATCCTTATCGCTGGACCACCGGGTTGCCGCCGCGACGTTGGTGAGCACGGCGCCGGTTTCGCTGTCGGTGTCGACCTTGGTGCGGTAGGCGATGTCGAGATGTTCATTCGTCCCGATCGGGCCGGCCGCCTCGAGCAGGGCGAGGCTGAGATTGCAGCCGACGTAGCTGAGCGAATAATCGGTCCCAAGGGTGAGAGATCTGCCCGCAAGCGTGACGCCGGTTACCTCAGGCGTCAGATCGCACATCCCGCCATTGAACCGGTTCGACGAATTGCTCGGCAGCAGGTCGAGGATGTTGACGTTCCAGGCATCGCCGGCAAAGCTCCCTCTGTTCCATACGTCGACGGTGAACTCCGCCCATTGCCCGAGGTTGATCACCGAGGCCGGACCCGTCTTCGTGACCACGAGATCAGGTCCGACGATCGTCATCGGCTCCGATTGCCCCGACTCGCCCGGCAGGGGTTCGTAGTAAACGCCTTCGATGAGCCTCCCGAACTGCCACGTGGCGGTGTTGACGAATTGCGTCCCGGGCGCGTTTGCAGGGGTGTCATCGAGGACGACCGTAATGTTGAGCACGATCTGTGATCCGGCCGGGAGCAATCCCAATACCGGGTTGGCGGTACGGTTGAATTCGAGGTTCTTGTTGGTCCCCGTATTTATCAGCGAGCCGAGGGGAGTTGTGGTGGCGCCGTTCTGCAGGTATGCGGTGTTGCTCTGATAGGTGAGGTCCGCACCGGTTGCGGTGAGATCGTCCCAGATAATGATCGAATGCAGGTCATTGACCGACGGCCCGCCCCCCAGGTTATAGACCGGGATAGTGAGCGTGTACGTGAAGGGAACGCCGACGACGGCTGTAGTCTGGCCCGCGGGGTTCTTTTTTTCGATCGTTTCTACGGGGATGAAAAGATCCTGGCAAGCGTTGTTGGAACCGTAATACGAGCTGTTGGAAAACCAGATCCTGTGCGGGATGTTGGCGCACGCCATGTTGCCCGTGTAGTAGACGTTGTTGAAAATGATGAGGTATATCGAAGGGTCGTTCGTTTGAAAGTTGAGCGTGGAGGTCAGCGGGTTTGACTGCGGAAAGTTCTGGAACGTGCAATCCCTATCGATCGTGATCTGGACAGGATCAGGATGTCTGTTGCCGTCGATTACTCCAAAGTACGGAGGATCGCTGCAAAACTTCTCCGCGCCCATCGCTGGGGAAGCCATTCCCAGTAATAGGGCCAAGAGAATGAGCAGGACGAAACCAAGTGTGAAGCCACGCGACGCCAGGGTCATAAAGTAACTTCCCCACTTCGATCGGTCTCCCAAGTTTGGGCCGCAACGCGGCCGCTTTGTCCCGCGGACACTTTTCAATATCCGTGCCACCTTGAAATCTGCGAGCTGTCTGGGCATGCTCGCAGGCCCACCGCACGTCGGGGCCGGTACCAGTGGAATCTAGTTGGTGCAGGGGAGGATAGCGGTCTCCGGTAGGCCCAGCCGTACGGGACATCAAAGATACCAACCAGTGACTGGTGGATGCCGCGATTCAACGGGGCCTCAATGGATCTTGAATTACGAATATGAAAAGGGCGCGGCGAAAAACCGCCGTCTCTTCCGTTTCGAACAAGTCCCCGTGGTTTGCCCGGCAACGACAACCCCGCGGTTACCGGTTTTTCCGTACGATCCATGCTTACATGGTGCCTATACGTTCAGAGGATTCTGTGATTGCGGTCACACTGCTGATTGTCCGGAAACTGTGATTGCGATCACAATGCCGATGGCATCAGCGTGTTTGGTGAACTTTTTGTATGTTTTAGGAGTCGTCTTGAAATCTCGAAGAGACATCGAAGCTATAGAGGGGATGAAAATATTTTTTATTACAGCGACGACCGACCACGGTGTCGCAACTCAGCAAACCGCTATGCGAGGGAGATTCTTTCGGTAGAAGGACGACGTGGCGCCCTGCCGGGGAGTATCAGGGGACATTCGCGCCTGCCAACCCGGTGCTTGGCGGGCGGACGGCGGGGGTACGCCCCGGTTCTTTTATCGCTACCCTTACTGCCCCGAGTCGTCGGGAACACTGACCTTTTTCATCGGTATCACCTTTCCCCCTTCTTTCTTCAAATTGTCAAGATAATCGGCCCATAGTTGCATCATTTTTTGACGTTCTGAAAGGTAGGTAGTGCGGTTGTAGGCCCTGCCAAGCGGGTCTCTTACAGCGTGGACAAGTTGGTGCTCTATGATCTCGGGCCGGACTTGTAATACTTCTTCAAGGATGGTTCGGGCCATCGCCCGAAAGCCATGGCCGGTCATGGTTCCCTTCTCATAACCCATTCGACGCAAGGCCGCGAGAACGGCATTATTGCTCATTGGGCGAGAATTGGAGCGGTGGCTGGGGAAGACATACTTCCCCGCACCTGTCAACGCTTGAGCCTCTCTTAGAATTGCGATAGCTTGCGCCGACAGGGGGACAAGGTGCGGCTGTCTCGTCTTCATCCGTTCGGCGGGGATAGTCCAATCGGCAGTATCAAGATCGATCTCCGTCCATTCCGCCTGCCGAAGTTCACCCGGACGAACGAAAACCAGCGGGGCAAGTTGCAGCGCCCACTTGACGATGGAAGAACCCTCATAGCCGTCGATCGCACGAAGTAAGGGGCCAACCTCCTTGGGGTCCGTAATAGCCGCCAAATGCCTTTTCTCGGACGGCGGCAACGCCCCCTTGAGGTCCCTTGAGGGGTCGCGCTCGGCGCGCCCTGTAGCAACAGCATAGCGAAACACTTCCCCGCACAGTCCTCTCACGCGGTGTGCCATTTCCAACGCACCTCGTGATTCAATCCGGCGAAGCACCCTCAGAAGGTCTGGCGCCTTTATGTCGTCAACCGGGCGTGTCCCCAAAGTCGGGAAGACATCGGCTTCCAAACGACGAAGCTTAGCTTCCGCATGACCGGGAGAAAGACGAGGGGCGAACTTGTTATGCCATTCGCGCGCAATGGCCTCGAAGCTGTTTGTCGGATCATCTACCCTCATCGCTCTAGCAGCTTTCTTGGCTTCACCGGGGTCAATGCCGTTCTTGAGTTGCTTGCGAGCCGCGTTCCGCTTCTCCCGCGCATCGGCCAGGGAAACTTCGGGGTAGGTGCCAAGGGCAAGCACCTTTTCTCGTCCGTCAATACGATACTTCAACCGCCAGTACTTGCCCCCGCCCGGAGGAACCAAAAGATACAGCCCACCGCCGTCAAAAAGCTTGATCTGTTTTTCGCCTGGTTTGCGATTCTTCGCCTTTACGTCCGTGAGGGACATTGGAGCGCTCCTTTGGGGGTATCAATTTTGGGCTGGGGGTACATTTGCCCCAAAAACACCCCCAGTACCCCCGGATGTCAAGACTCTTCTTCGGACCACACCGGACAACAAACAAATAAAAAAGCCCTAATTTATAGGGCTTTTTGTGCTTCCTTGGACTTTGTGGGATTGAAAGTTGGTGGAGGCGGGGGGAGTCGAACCCCCGTCCGAAGACTCTTTACTCCGGGCTACTACGTGCGTTTCCGGTCGTTTGGATCTCGTCCTCGGGGACCCCGGCCGGCAGGGTTCCCGTCAGACCATCCCGGCTTGTATTTCGCCCTTCCTCCCCCCGGGAGGGGGACTTGGGCTATCCCGTTAGGGCGACGCCCTTCCGCTTACACGGGCACTCGGCGGTCGGACGTACGCGGCTAGTTAGGCCGCGTAAGCGTAGCTATAGTCGTTGGCGACTATTGGTTCCCGCTTTTTACGAGGTCCGCGGGGCCTCGGCACGCAACCCGGGAGCATCGACGTCCCCGTCGAAACCGTTTCGCCCCCGTGATTTACAGGATACCATCTTCCCCCGAACGGAGAAACACCCCATTCCTCGGCACTCCGGACCCGGCGAAACGGGAGGGGAACGGCTAACCGCGATCGCGGAACTTCGCCCTGCCCCTCGTGGCGCGCTCGATGTCGCGCTTCGCGTCCCGGGCGGCGATGTCCTCCCGCTTGTCGTATAGTTTCTTGCCGCGGGCCAGACCGATTTCCAGCTTCACGTGCGGCCCCTTCAGGTAGAGCCGCAGGGGGACGAGGGCAAGACCCCTTTCCCGGGTCTTCCCGAAGAGATAGTCGATCTCCTTGCGCTTGAGAAGGAGCTTCCGTGTCCGCAGGGGGTCGATGACACGCTGGTCCCCGTGGGAATAGGGAGTGATGTGCATGTTCTCGACGAACACCTCGGTCCCCCGGACCGTCCCGTAGGCGTCCTGGATGTTGACGCGGCCCTGGCGGATCGACTTCACCTCGTAGCCGTGGAGCACCAGCCCGCACTCGAAGTTCTCGAGAATGTGATACTCGTGCCGGGCGCGCCGGTTGGTGGCGATCGTCTTTTGCGTCGGGGACATTTCCATATCAGGGGCGCTCGTGCATCCTTTCCCCGGCGATGACGGTCAGCCGCACGTGTTTTGCTTCCCCCCGGTCCACCAGGCGGGAGCATATCCCTTCCCCGTTCCTTCCGCCGGGAAGATCCACCGCCGCAAAGTCGGCAGGCGCGCCGGGGAGGAGCCTCCCGGAGGAAAGCCCGAGGGCCCGGGCGCCGTTTTCCGTGGCCGCCCGGAAGAGGGCCCGTCCCATCTCCTCCCGGGAAAGATCGCCCCTATAGAGTCCGGCCGCCACGCGCATCTCCTCCCACATGCTCATCGTTGCGACCGACCCGAGGCTGTCGGTTCCCAGCGCAACAGGGATCCCCGCCTCCAGGAAGTGCGTCACGTCGGGCGAACCGTTCCGGTGTGCCTCATTGCTACGCGGGCACAGGACGAACAATGCCCCGCCGGCACGCAGATCGTCGATCTCCCTGCGGGTAAGGTGGACATTATGCACCAGGACCAGCCCTTCCCGCAAAATCCCCGCCTTGCGCAGGAACGCGGGAATCGGTTCCCCGAGGCCACGGAAGAAGGAGACGTCTTTCCCAACCGCCGGGTAGAGGAGGGTCGACACCTCCCCCTCCCCCGAAGCCAGAAATGCCATCTCGGCCGGGGATTCGGCCAGGTGGAGGGCGAGCGGTATGCGACGGCGCTCCCCGAGCTGCGCGAGACTCCTCAACAGGCCGGGTCCGCAGGTGTAGAGCGTGTGCGGGGAAATCCCCGGCACGATCCTGCCTCCGGCCCGGGAGAACCCCTCGATGCGGCCCAGGGCCTCCTCCACGGAGGACAGTACGATACCGGCAACCTCGGGGTGGAACCCGATCCCTTCCACGAAGACCCGAGATCGCAAGGGAAGGAACGCGTACGCGGCGATGTCTGGACCGGCGATCTCCCCGACGGCCGTCGTCCCTCCGGAGATCGCCTCACGTGCGGCTGCCTCCACGTTCCGGCGAAACTCCCCGGGAGGGGCGTTCCGCCTCCACTCGATGACGCGCAGGATCCAGTCCACGAAAGAAAGAGCGGAGGAGGAAAGGGGCCTCTCCCGGCCGGCCAGCCGCGGGATGGAAAGATGGCTATGGGCGTTGACAAGACCGGGAATGATGGCCAGACCGGGGAGATCCCGCCGGTCGAACCCCGCCGGGACCCGCCTTTCCACGTCGGCGGGGGGCCCCGCCGCCACGACCAGGCCATCGGCCACGGCCACGGCGCCGGGGGAGAACTCCTTCGAGGCGTCCGGGACGAGGTGGGAGGCGACGTACACCGTGCCGCGCGCGCCGGACGTCATCGTCTCACTTCGCTTCGCGTCCCCGTGCGTTGCTGATCAGCCGGCGGCGACGCGCGGAACCTGACTTGCGGATTCCACCTTCCTCTTCACGGAGGTGATCCGGTTCTTCCCGTCGACGTACACCAGCGTCGGCCGGAAATTCGCCAGCTCCTTCTCTTCGTAGGCCGCATAGTTGGCAACGATGAGGAGGTCCCCCCTGCTCACTTTCCTCGCCGCGGCTCCGTTGACGCAGACCACTCCGGAATCGCGCTCCCCCCGGATGACGTAGGTGGAAAACCGGTTGCCGTTGTCGATGTTGTAGATGTGTACCTGCTCGTACTCCAGCAACCCTGCCGCCTCCATGAGCGTCTCGTCGATCGTGATGCTCCCCTCGTAGTGGAGGACCGCCTCCGTCACGGTCGCCCGGTGGATCTTGCACTTGAGCATGGTGCGTATCATGTTGCCTCCCCCCCTTGCAGGGTGATGGTATCGATCAGCCTTGCCGGCCCGATGCGGGCGGCCACGAGGATCGTCATGCGTTCCGACGGGCCCGAAAGGGGAAGGAGCGTCCACGGATCCCGCGCCTCCACGTACTCCAGCGTCGCCCGTCCTTCCGCCTCGACCGCCGCCCTCGCCCGGGCCGTTACCTTTGCCGGGTCCCGCTCCCCTTCCAGGAAGAGGTTGCGCGCCAGGAACAGCCCCCGGGACAGGCATCGTGCCGCCTTCCGGTCCTCCCCCTCCAGGTACCTGTTCCGGGAACTCATGGCCAAGCCGTCCGCCTCCCGGACGATCGGTGCGGCGACGATCTCTATGTCGAAGTCCAGGTCCCGGGTCATCCTCCGGATGACCGCCAGCTGCTGGAAATCCTTCTCCCCGAAGACCGCGACGTGGGGCTTCCCGACGTGGAAGAGCTTCGCCACCACCGTGGCGACCCCCCGGAAGTGGCCGGGACGGGAGGCGCCGCACAGACCCTGCGAAACCTCTCCCACCACCACGTACGTCTGATACCCCTCCGGGTACATATCCTTCCTGTCGGGGAGGTAGACCGCCGCGGTTCCCGCGCCTTTCAACATCGCCAGATCGCGCTCCTCGTCGCGCGGGTACCTTTCGTAATCCTCCCCCGGGCCGAACTGCGCCGGGTTGACGAAGATCGTCGCCGCCACCGCGTCGCAACCGTGCTCCCGGGCGATCCGCACGAGGCTCAGGTGCCCCTCATGCAGGTATCCCATCGTCGGGACGAGCCCGATCCGCCTGCCCGCCGCACGCTGCGAATCGGCCCACGACTGCATCTGCCCCGGGGTGCGGAAGATCTCCATCAGAACGAGTGCTCCTTCCCCGGGAACTTCCCGCGCCGCACCTCGTCGGCATACGCACGGACGGCGTCCCGCACCGGTTTCTCGAGCTCCCCGAAGCGCTTCACGAACTTCGGCCGGAACTCGTCGAACAGACCCAGGAGGTCCTGCATCACCAGCACCTGGCCGTCGCATCGGGGACCGGCCCCGATGCCGATCGTCGGGATAGCGAGCTCCTCCGTGATCTCTTCCGCCAGATCGGCGGGAATCCCTTCGAGGACCACCGAGAAGGCCCCGGCATCCTGGACCGCCCGTGCGTCGTCGCGCAGCCGCTGCCGCTGCACCTCTTCCCTTCCCTGTACCCGGTACCCTCCCATCCGGTGCACGGACTGGGGGGTAAGCCCTACGTGCCCCACCACCGGGATGTCGCACCGGGTAATCGCCCGGATGGTGCTCTCCACGCTTCGTCCTCCTTCGAGCTTGACGGCCTCGGCGCCCGCCTGCAGGAGCCGGCCCGCATTGCGAATCGCCTCCTCCGGACCCGTCTGAAAGGAGAGAAACGGCATGTCCGCGATCAGGAACGCCCTCTTCGTGCCGCGCGCCGCCGCGCCCGTGTGCCGTACCATATCCTCCATCGTCACCCCGAGGGTGCTGGGAAGACCGAGCACCACCTGCCCGAGCGAGTCGCCCACGAGAATCGTATCGACGCCTACGTCGTCGAAAATCCGGGCGAAGAGTGCGTCGTACGCGGTGATCATCACGATCCTTTCGCCCTTTTCCTTCCACCGGGCGAAGTCGAGGATGGTGACCTTGTTCGCGTTTTTCTTCATCTGCTCCTCCGTACCCCCGAAAAAAAAAAGCCCTCCGGAATCGCATCCGGAAGGCCTTGGCAAACGCATCGGCCTGCGGGGGGCATGGAACACACCCCCGGCTTCCTTACGACCCCGTCTTGGTCCGGTCCTACCTGGATCCCAGCGGTATGTAGTGCTGCGTCCCCCGCTTCACACTCTTGACTTCCCTTACGAGATGTTCAAGGTCGCGGGGACTTTCCACAAAATCGATCTCGCTCGTGTTCACCACCAGGAGCGGAGTTTCATTATAATGGAAAAAATACTCGTTGTAAGCATCGCTTAGCACCCTCAGGTAGTCAAGGGAAATGTTCCGCTCATATTCCACCCCGCGTTTCCGGATTCGGGCCAAGAGGATCTCCGGGCGGGCCTGGAGGTAGATCACCAGGTCCGGGCGCGGAACCGTTGGGACAAGGAGCTTGTAGACCATCTCGTAGAGGGAGATCTCGTCCTCCTCGAGATTAAGGTAGGCGAAGATCTTGTCCTTTGCGATCACGTAGTCGGAGACCAATCCCTTCTCGAACAGGTTGCCCTGCGCAAGCTCCCTCTGCTGACGGTAGCGGGAGAGGAGAAAATAGAGCTGCGTCTGGAAGGCGTATTTGCGGCGATCGTCGTAAAACCGCTCGAGAAAGGGGTTATTGGTGACCTCTTCCTGGATGAGGCGGGCGCTGAACTTCTGGGCCAGGATCTTGGCGAGGGAGGTCTTCCCCACGCCGATCGCCCCTTCGATGCCGATATATCGGGGTGCCTTCTGGGAGGTCATGTCCGGTAGATTTTATTCACCGGCGGCCGGAAAAGTCCACAAGATTTCCGTTGGGATCCAACGGGGGTTCCTATCCCTCGCTTGCGGCTGTCAGTCAGTCCGCCAGCCTGCCTTTCCCTCCCGGGGGATCGTTCGGGCAAGCACGAGGTATTTGTCCGGCGGTACCGTCTCGGCCCGCGCGGACGGGTCGATTCCTGCCCCGGCCAGGAGATCGCACCACTGCAGCATTCCGCCGGGCAGGAACGGAACGGGCGCGTTCCGGAGCCTCTTCCGTCTCCGGGCGAACGCGGCGCGAACTGCCGTCTGCAGGTTGCGGACGAGGGAATCGGGGATGCCGGAGCGAAACCGGATCGAGACGACGGAAGAATCGACTTCGGGAGACGGCGTGAAGCAGGTCCTCCGGACGACGAATTCCCGGCGGGCGTCGGCCAGGACGGAAAGATACACCGACAGGGTGCCGTACTCCTTCCCGCCGGGAGGGGCGCAGAGTCGCTCCACCACTTCTTTCTGCAGCATCAGCACCGCCCGGGAGAACACCTCGCGCAGTTCCATCAGGCGCAGCAGGATCGGCGACGAGAATGCGTACGGAAGATTCCCGACCGCGGTTCCCCCTCCGGGAAACCGATTCCGCCAACCGGCATCCGGTATGGAGAGAAAGTCTCCCTCGACCACCTCGACTCCCGAGCCACCGAACCGGTCGCGCAGATACCGGGCGAGCCCCCGGTCGATCTCCACCGCCACTGTCGCCCCTTCTTCGGCGGCCAGGAGGCCGGTAAGCGCACCAAGTCCCGCTCCGATCTCGAGATACGGAGGCCCCATCTTCCGGGACAAGGCCACGATCTTGCGGGCAATGTTGCCGTCGTGGAGGAAACTCTGTCCCCGCCTCCTGCTGGGGGAAAATCCCAGTTCCGCCAGGAGCCGGCGGGGATGGTCAGCGGGAAAATCGGGAGGCGGCATACGCATTCAGGTCGGACCCGGAGGCCAGGCCGGCCGACAAGCGGCGTTCCCCCAACAGCGCCACCATCGCCGCGTTGTCCGTGCACAGGGATCTCGAAGGAAGATATACCGCGATTCCGTCGCGGTTCCCATCCTCTCCGATCCTGCTCCGCAGGCGTGTGTTTGCGGAGACGCCCCCGGCAAGCACGACGCGGGAGACTCCCTCCCGCTTCGCCGCCTGCAGGGTCTTCCCCACCAGCACGTCGACGACCGCCTCCTGGAACGAGGCGGCGATATCCTCGATGCGGCTTTCTTTTCCCTCCGGGGTCGAGAGAAATCCCCGGAGGGAGGTCTTGAGACCCGAAAAGGAGAAGTCGGCCGATCCGGGGCCAAGCCATGCCCGGGGAAAAGCAAAGCGCCCGGGGTCGCCCTCCTGCGCAATCCGGTCGATGGCGGCCCCCCCGGGATACCCGAGCCCCAGGAGTTTCGCCGCCTTGTCGACGGCCTCCCCCGCAGCATCGTCGAGTGTCCCGCCGAGGAAGGAAACCTCCTCCCACCCCGATACCCGGAACAGGGAGGTGTGCCCGCCGGAGACGAGGATCGCAAGGAAAGGGAATTCCACTTCGCTCTCCAGGAAGACGGAGAAGATGTGGGCCTCGAGGTGGTCAGCCCCGTAGAGGGGTTTCCCCCACGAGTACGCCAGCGACTTGGCGAAGCACAGTCCCACCAGAAGGGATCCGATGAGGCCCGGTCCCGCCGTCACCGCCACGCCGTCGATATCCTCCCGTCCCGACCCCGCGTCCGCCAAGGCTCGCTCGATGATCGGCACAATCGACCGGATGTGCTCCCGGGAGGCCAGCTCGGGAACGACTCCCCCGTAGAGGCTGTGGACAGGGACCTGGGAGGAGACGACGCTCGAGAGAAGCCCCGAAGACGAGTCGTACACCGCGGCCGCGGTGTCGTCGCAGGAACTCTCGATGCCCAGAACGCGCATGCCATTACGGTACCACATGCGCTCCCGGGAGCGGCGAGCCCGAACACGAAACCGCTCACCGCATTCCGCACCGGGGCGCCCGGAAAGGGGCTCCGCATCCTCGGAGGGGGGCTCCGTTCGTGGCTCGGCGTGCGATGCACCCGCCCTCCTGCGCTCCGGTCTCCAGGGGTCCATTCCCTCAGATCCCGGCATTCGAGAGCCGCTGCACCCGCTCCGGCTTCGTTGCACTCCCTCACCGTACCGCAGCGGGTACGCTTCGGTCGAGCGCCTCACCGGAAGCGGCGCATCGACCCTCTCGGTGCACGGCCTATTCGGCAACAGACCCCTGGAGGCCGGCCTCACTGCGCCCCTCCTCCTGCGGCTGCGGCGCCCTGTACCGGGACCCTTAGGCGATGCGGGGGGGTTCCCCGAAGCGGCCTGTGGAGCGAGAGAGGAATATCCCCGCCGGGCGGGGTTCGATCCGGTGAGCGGAACCGGCAGCGAGCGGGCGCTAAGGTCGCGAGCCTAGCGGAGGGGAAGCCCCGCGCGTGCCAGGGTCCACGGGGGGCGGGCCGATCCAAGGCGTCCACCGCGAACGGTCGCGATGCGACCGAGCGGCCGAAGGGAAGGAGCCTCAGAGGATGTTGGCGGCCAGCTCGGCGAGGGGGGAGCGTTCTCCCTTTATCAGCATGACGTGCCCCGCGATCGCCTCTTCCTTGAACTTTTCGACGATGTAGGCCAGGCCGTTGCTTGCCGAATCGACGAAGGGGTTGTCGATCTGGTACGGGTCGCCGGTGAGCACGACCTTGCTGTTCTCCCCCGCCCGCGTGAGGATCGTCTTCACCTCGTGAGGGGACAGATTCTGGGCCTCGTCGATGATGATGTACTGGTTCGGGATCGATCGGCCCCGAATATACGTAAGCGGCTCGATTTCCAGGATCCCCAGGTTGATCAACTCCTGGTAGCCGCGCATTCCCTGCCGCTTCCGCCTGCTGTACCCGAAGAGGTACTCGACGTTGTCGAAGATCGGCTGCATCCAGGGTTTGAGCTTCTCTTCGACGTCCCCGGGAAGGAACCCGATGTCCTTTCCCATCGGGAACACCGGACGGGATACGAGCAGTCTCTGGTACGCCTCCTCGTCCGACGTCTTGCGCAGGCCGGCCGCGATGGCAAGCAAGGTTTTCCCCGTCCCCGCCTTCCCCGCAAGCGTCACGAGCTTGACCGAATCGTCGAGCAGGATGTCGAGGGCGAAATGCTGCTCCTTGTTGCGCGGGCGGAGCCCCCAGACATCCTCCTTGAACGAGGGGACGAGGCGGACCTTCCTCCGGACGGGATCGTACCGCCCGAGGGCGGACTGGGAAGAAGCGTTCCTCAGGACAAGGTATTCATTGGGATACAGATCCTCCGCCTCGGGCGGGAGATCGGCATCCCCCGCGGCATAGAACGCGTCGATCCACACCTTGTCGACCGGGATCTCCCGGTAGCCCTGGTAGAGCTCCTCGATATCGACGCGATCGCTCTCGTAATCCTCCGCCCGCAGTCCGAGGGCGTCCGCCTTGATCCGCAGGTTGGTGTCCTTGGACACGACCACGACGGGCACATCGTTGTCCCGCAACTTCTCGCCAAGCGCCACGGCGAGGATCTGGTTGTCCTCCCGGTTCCCCTGGAGCTCGTCCGGGAGAAGGCGCGCCCCGTCGCCGTCGAACGCCACGCGAAGCATCCCGCCGTTTTCGAGGGGGACCCCCCCCGACAGGCTCCCCAGGTTTCGCGCCCGGTCGATGATCTTCGACACGGTCCTGGCGTTCCGCCCGAGCATGTTCAGGTCCTTCTTGAAGCGGTCGAGTTCCTCGATGACGGTGATGGGGATGATGATCCGGTTATCGCGGAATTTGAAAAGGGCGGTGGGATCGTGCAGCAGGACATTGGTGTCCAGCACGAAGTTCTTGATCATTCATCCTCCGGGCAGGCCGCCGGCCCGGTCATTTGAGTTCGGCAAGCCTCTGGCGCGCCCTTTCGGCCGCCGGGGATTTCGGGTACTTCGACAGGAGCAGCTCGTAGAGAATGCGCGCGTTCCTGTTGTCATTCAGCGCCTGAAAAGAAAGACCCTGCTTGAGCATCGCGTCGGGCGCCTTCTCCCCCCCGGGGTATTTGTCGACAACATCCTGGAACGAGAGGATGGCGCTCTCGTAATCCTTTTCCGCGTAGAAGGTCTCCCCCTTCCAGTAAAAGACGTTCTGCATGAGCCGATGATCGGGGTATTTCGCGGCAAAGGTGTTCAGGACCTCCCGCCCCTTCTTGGTGTCCCCGTTCTTGATGAGTCCCAGTGCGTAATCGTACATCTCCTCGGGGGTCGAAAGCTTATCCAGCGACACCTTCGGGGGCGGCGCGGCGGCGGGCGCCGGGGACGTCGTACCCTGCCCCGCTTTCTCCTCGAGCCGGGCGATTTTCCCCCGCATCTCCTGGATCTCCTGTCCCATTTCGACGGTGGACCCGTTGAGGCGGCTCACCTCCTTCTGCATCTCCAGTTTCGTCTCGTCGGTACGGGTGGTGACGGCGAGAAGGTCCGCCTTGATCCGGTCGTTGTCCGCCGCGAGATCCGCCAGGTTCTTCTGGACGGAGGACATTTCGCCCTGGGCCGTCGGGGCGGAAGCGGTCTCCGCCTTCTTCATGGCGGCGACTTCCGCCTTCAGGGATTCCATGTCCTCCTGGAGGCGGACGAACGCCCCGGTGTCGGCCACGGCGCAACCTCCCGCCGCCGCACCCAGGAGGGCAAGACATAAGACCGAGGCCAGGTGCCTTAGGTTTCTGCGGTTCATGCGGATCCTACTTCTTCACGAAGTGGTCCCGGCGGTTTCTCTCCCACGCCATTTCGTCGTGCCCCGGGTCGATCGGTTTCTCCTCGCCGAAGCTTACCGTGGACACCGCGCCGGCTTTTACCCCGAGGGAGACGAGATAGGTTTTTGCGCTCTCCGCGCGGCGCTCACCCAGCGCGAGATTGTATTCGGGCGTACCACGCTCGTCGCAGTGCCCCTCGATGAGTATCGTCGCTGCCGGGTTCGCCTTCAGGTAATCGGCCACCTCCTGAAGGATGGGCTTGGCATCCTCCCGGATGAACGACTTGTCGTAGTCGAAATGGATGTCGGAAAACTCGGACGGTTTCTCCTGGGTCGCCGCCACACCCGCCATCGCCGTCTCTTCGGGTTTCATCGTCTCGGTGACGATCGGCTCCTGCGGAACGGCCTGCGTTTCCACGGAGGGAGGCGTCGCTGCTTCCGTTCCCGAAGCGGTGTCGGTCGATTTCACGAGTTCCTTCTTTGCGCACCCCACTGCAAACACCAGAAGAACTACCGACAACGCCGAAAGAATCCACTTCCCGCCCATCGAACCTCTCATCTTGGCCTCCCCAGAACGAATTATGATTCGCAATCTCCCTGACCTTCCTGCGGGATCCCGCAAGGAGCAGTCACCGCCGGGGGGACCACGAAGGAGAACCCGCGGCGGACAACCCTTTGAACAGCCCTCTTTGCCACCGTCCGTCCACGGAAGCGATTTTCAACTCAGAATAGCCATTTTTTCGGAACGTGTAAACAAGGTAACGTCCGTCCGGAGAAAAGGACGGATCGAGGCAGTCGCCGTTGCCCGAGACCACGAGGCGCGGGTCCGACCCGTCGGGGCGCACCGTGTAGATCGAATATCTCCCGTTCATGAACGAGGTGTAGGCGATCCGGTCGCCGGCGGGGGACCAGGAGGGGGAGGTGGAGTAATATCCCGCCTGAGAGACGCGCTTCTCGCCCGAGGAGCCGATATTCTTGACGTAGATCTGGGGCGAACCGCCCCGGTTGGACACGAAAGCAAGCGCCTTCCCGTCGGGAGAAACCGATGGGGACACCTCGATCCCCCATCCGCCTACGACCCTCTGCACGCCGGAGCCGGCAAGCGATACCTGGTAGATGTCGGAGTTCCCCTCGACACTCAGGGTGGCGTACAGCGTGTCGCCCGACGGGGAAAACGATCCCGGGGACTTCGAGTTCCCGTACCGTGCCACGATCCGGTCCGTCCCGTCGGCCAGGTTGCGCAGGTAGATCTGGGGGACCCCTGTCCGGTAGGAGGTGTAGGCGAGCCGCTTCCCGTCCGGCGACCAGCGGGGAAAGAGGTTGAAACTCCGGTTGTCGGTCACCTGCCGGAGTTCGCTGCCGTCAAGCCCGATGATGTAGATCTCCTTCCCCTTCCCCTTTTCCGGCCTCGCGGAGAAAGCGATCTCGGTATCGAAAATCCCCCGGACTCCCGTGAAGGCGTAGAGCACCTCGTTGGCGAACTTGTGCGCCATCTTCCGGAACTGGCTCGCGGGACCGGTGTACTTTTTCCCTACCATCATGTTCCCGAGGCTGACGTCGTAGAGACGCATCTCCGCCATCATCTGGTCCCCGCGGACCTCCACCTTCCCGATCACCACCGCCTCGGTGCCGATCATCTTCCAATCGGGAAAAGAGAGCGGCCTTCCCGAGAAGTGCTCCGTTACAATCCGCTCAAGGTAGGCCGGTCTCGAGATGACATCGAAAAGCGACGTCATGGCGAGATCCCCCCCGATCGCCTCGGGGAGCTTCCGGGCAAGAGAGGCGTCCCCTCCCGTTACCACGAAGTCCGGAAGGGCAATCGGCATCCTCTTCCCACCGGGCGCGTTGATGTCGATGTACAGGACAGCCCCCGAAACGGAAGGAACCAGGAGAAGGAAAAGGAATAGCAGCAATCTCCCCGCGAAACGGATCATGCTCCCCCCCCGGACCCGTAGAAACGGAATCCAATCTCGTAGTGGTCCTCCCCGCCGCGAAGCTGCTCGGGAGGGACGGGAAGCGGGCTCGCCTTGTTGATCGCCCGCAGGACGGAATCATCGAAGTAGGAATTCCCCGAGGTCTTTTCCATCCGCACCAGCGACACCCGGCCGTCCTTCTCGATGACGATCCGAAGCTGCACGATGAGCTTCTCCTTCTCTCCCGTCGCAAGCGCCGGGACGGTCCAGTTCGACCGGATTCTCTCGTCCAGCTGCCGGAAGTAGGCGAGGTGCTCCGGAGGGACCCGGGCGTTCCCCGAGGCGCCCGCCAGTCCCTCTGCCGGAGAGGGAGCGGTGCTCTTCGGTGCGGGCCGCACGGCGGACAGGTCGATCCGGTGGGCGACGCGCTCCCCGATCTGCTGGATCGCCGAGCGAGCGGCCTTTTCCCGCCGGATCGTCCGCACCGCCTGCTGGACGTGTTCCGCGGAATTTTTCTTCTCGCGCATTTTCCGCAGACTTTCGGCAAGAGCCATGGCGTCGGGCTTCTCCTCCGTCCTGCGTTTCTTCTCCACCCCGCTTTTCTTCTCCGCCTTCGCGGCCACGGGAGGAGGGGGCGCAGGCGCCTTTTCCTCCTTCGCGGACTTCGTCGGGACAGGGGGAGCCGGCTCTGCCGGTTTCGCGCGCTCCGGGGGGGGCGGCGCGAAGGCTTCTCCTCCGACCAAGTCGACCACGGTCACGGAGAGGAACCGGGAGGGGGGGGAACGAAAACCCGCCCACAACACACAAATGCCCAGGGCGACCACGTGAAGCGCCACCGAAACGGCGATCATCCTGCGGAAGAGCAGTTCCATCGGGCTAATCGCAAGGGGGAACATCCGCGTGTCCGTAGGTCCCCCGCCTGTCAACGCTCGAGGGGTTCGGTAACCATCCCGAGCTTTTCAATCCCTGCGTTGCGAACCTCCGCTATGACCTTCACGACGAAACCGTACGGTACCGCACGGTCGGCACGGAAATAGACCTGGCGGTCGGTGCGCCGCTCGACGATGGCCCGGAGGGAGTCGCTCAGCTGGTTGAACTTCATCGGCTGCTTCCCGACGAATATCCTGCTGTTCGCGTCCACGGTGATCACGAGGCGCTCCTCCTCCGACCGCAGTGCCTTGGCGTTCGCCTGCGGCAGGTTAACGTCGACTCCCTGGGTGAGCATCGGAGCAGTGACCATGAAGATGATGAGAAGCACCAGCATCACGTCGACGAGGGGGGTGACGTTGATCTCCGCCATCATCCCGCGTTCTCTCCCGTTTCCGTTGGAGATGGCCATCGGGCTACACCTTCTCCAGGTTCCGCTCGAGGAAGTTTACGAACTCGATGGAGAAACTGTCGAGCCGGGTGGCTATGCCCCGCACCCGGTTCAGGAAGAAGTTGTACGCCATGACCGAGGGGATCGCGGCGGCCAGCCCTGCGGCGGTGGCGATCAGCGCCTCGGCGATTCCCGGGGCAACCGTGGAGAGCGTGGCGCTGCCCGTCATGGCAATGCCGGAGAAGGCGTTCATGATCCCCCAGACGGTGCCGAAGAGCCCGATGAAGGGCGTCGCGCTTCCCGTCGTAGCGAGAAAGGGGAGGTACGCCTCCATGAGCGCGATTTCCTCGTTGGTCGCCTTCCTCATGGCCCGCTCCACGTTGTCCAGGGGAAACGGGCTCGTGCGTTCGGCCGGCGACGCGGAATCGGCGGATCTGCCCCGCTGGATTCTCATCAGCTCGAGATACCCTGTCCGGAACACCTCGGTGAGCGGCGTTCGATCCGACTTCTCCGCCAGGTCATACAGGGAAGCGAGGTTCTTCCCCTCGGCGAAGGCCTTGGCGAATTCGACCTGGTTTCTTTCTATCCCCTTGAAAAGCCGGGACTTCAGAAAGATGATGGCCCAGGAAACGACGGAGAACACGACGAGCATCAGGAGCACCAGTTTTACGATAGGCCCGGCGAGCAAAACATGTTGGAAGACCCGGGTGTCAAACAGACCGGATGCGGCCGCTGTCACAGGGGCTCCGATTCCCATATACGACATCGAAGGACGTACCTCCCTTACGCTGGTATCAGTCCTATATAACCCAATCGCACACGCGGTTCAATCTCCTTGACAATTCCGTCCATAAAAAATACGATACGAAATAATGGAACGAAGAGTAAAAAAGTCCCGAAACACCAAGCAGCGCACGGTGATCCTGGAAATCCTCCGGAAGAGCGGGTGCCATCCGACCGCGGAGGCGATCTACCAGGAAGCGCGCAAGGTTCTCCCCAACATAAGCCTTGGGACGGTGTACCGCAATCTCAATTTCCTCCGGGAGCAGGGGATGGTCCAGGAGATCCGCACGAACAGCGAGTCCTCTTCGCTGTTCGAGGGGAAGTGCGCACCCCACGCCCATTTTCACTGCACGAAGTGCCAGGCGGTTTTCGACATTCCGCTTCCGCATTGCCTCGAGGAACTCGAGTGGAATGGGAAAGCCGACATCTCCCTCGTAAACTCCCTGGATCTGCACGTCATGGGAGCCTGCCGGGAATGCGGGCCGGTTCCGTCCTGACGCGTTAGACAAGGAACCCTTCTCCCGGGTTCCCGTTCCATCGTATCGAGATCCCGTGCATTTTCCGAAACGTGTTGCCTCCGCAGCCTTCCTGGCTCCGGTGCGCCCGGGAACGGACGCCGCCAACGATAAAAAAACCCTGCCCGGGAAGGTGGTCCTTCCCGGGCAGGGTTTTCGTCTTGCCTGCGAATCCGCGGACGATCAGCTAAGCTTTCTGCCTCCCTCCGCGGCCCACTTCTCGAGCATGTCCGTGGTGACCGACTTCGGACGTTCGATGGCATAGCCAAGCGCCCGGTCCCACGTGATGTTGGTCAGGACTCCCAAGGCACGGCCGATACCGAAGAGAACGGTGTAGAAGTCGTATTCCACGACGCCGTAGTACCACTGGATGACGCCGGACTGGGCATCGACGTTCGGCCAGGGGTTTTTCGCCTTGCCGTGTTCCTTGAGCACGCCCGGGGCCACCTTGTAGATCAGGTTGACCAGCTTGAACAGCGGATAGTCCGGCAGGTTCTTCAGGCAGAACTCCATCTGCGATACGTACCGCGGATCGGTCTTGCGGAGAACCGCGTGGCCGTACCCGGGGATGACCTGTCCACTGTTCAGGGTGTCCCAAAGGAACTTCTTGAGCTCCTCCTCGGTGGGGAGCTTGCCGCCCAGCTTGTTGAACACGCCCTGGCACCACCCCAGAACTTCCTGGTTCGCCAGGCCGTGGAGCGGGCCGGCCAGCCCGTTGATCGCGGCGGAATAGGCATAGTAGGCGTCGGACAAGGCCGAGGCGACCAGGTGGCCGGTGTGGGCCGAGACGTTGCCCGACTCGTGGTCGGAGTGGAGGATGAAATACATCCGGGCCACATCGTCATAGGGCTTGCCGATCCCCATCATGTGGGCGAAGTTGCCGCCCAGGTCGAGCTTCGGATCCGGTGCGATCGGAGTATCGCCCTTGTACTTGATCCGGTAGATGTACGCGCCGATCGCCGGAAGCTTCGCCATCAGGTTGCATGCATCCTCGTACATCGGGTCCCAGTACTCCATCTTCGACATCCCCTCGGCGTACCGCTTGGCGAAGATCGAGTCGCGCTGCATTGCGAGGATGGCGGCGGAGAACATCGTCATCGGGTGGGTGTCGCGGGGCATCGCCCGCAGAACATCGATGACATACTGGGGAACACGGGAGCGCGACTTGAAGTCCTCGACGACCGCCAGGGTCTGCTCCATCGTCGGAACATCGCCGGTCATCAGGAAGTAGAAAAATCCCTCGACGTACGGATAGTCGGACCCGGGGACCTTCGGAAGCGCCGCGAACGTTTCGGGAATGGTCTTCCCCCGGAAGCGGATCCCCTCCTCGGGGTCCAGGTAGGAAATATCGGTCACCAGGGAGCGGATTCCCCGGGCACCGCCTATCGCCTGTGAGATAGTCACCTGGTCGATGATAACGTTCCCGAATTCCTTGTTGAGCTTGGTGGTACGGGGACGGTGTGCCGTGATCTTCTCGAAAAGTTTTTCCTTCATGGTCATCCTTTCCGCGACTTTTGCCATGCCGCAAACCCCCTTTGGCTTGATGTTCGACCCCATTCTCCGCTATATGACAACATGGAATACCCCTTGCCGAAGCCGCCTTTCCGTCCCCCGTTCACCCGGCGAACACAGCGGACACCACATCCCTCGCAAAAGATTATTATCTCACTGTGGAACCGTGCCGGCCAGGAGTACGCGCTGCTGATATCTATTGGCACTAAAAGGTTTGAATCGAAGCACGCAGACTGTATACCGTATACAGAAGACGATACTTAAATAACAGGAAATCTTCCCGCAAGTCAAGCCCAAAGAACGGCAGTTTGACATCATGGGTTTTCCTTTGTAGTATAGGGCACTTATTTGATCCCCCGGCATCGGGAACCGAAGTGTACGGGAGGGGGCACCGTTGGGTCTGTTTGACGAAACCGTTCTCATCTTCGATGGCGCATGCGGGACGAATCTGCAGGGGCTTTCCCTGGGGCCTTCGGCCTGGGGGAAGTATGAGGGGTGCAACGAATACCTGAACCTCTCGGCCCCGGAGGCGATCGAGGAACTGCACTCGTCGTTCCTTTCTGCAGGAGCGATGGTGCTCGAAACAAACACCTTCGGCGCCAACTCCGTCGTCCTCGCCGAGTATGGGCTGGAAGACCGTGTGGAGGAGATCAACCGCGCCGCCGTGAAGAACGCCCGGGCCGCCATCGGACGGCACGGCGGCCGGGGGTACGTTGCGGGTTCCATCGGGCCGACGACCAAGCTTCCCTCGCTGGGACACATCCCGTCCGATGAGCTGGCCCGTTCGTACGCCTCGCAGATCCGCGTACTTGTCGAGTCGGGCGTGGATTTTCTCGTGTTCGAGACCTGCCAGGACCTGCTGCAGGTGAAAGTCGGGCTGGTGTCCTGTTTCGAGGAGCTTTCCCGGCTCGGGCGGGACATTCCCGTCATGGTGTCCCTCACGATCGAAAGTACGGGCACCATGCTGGTCGGAACGGACGTGGCCACGGCCGTGGCGGCCCTCGAGCCGTTCCCCCTCTTCTCCCTGGGCCTGAACTGCGCCACCGGGCCGGAAGGGATGAAGTCCCACATCCGGTATCTGAGCCGCCACTGGCCGGGGCGGGTTTCCTGCATCCCCAACGCCGGCATGCCGCAGGTCGTCGGGGGCCGGACGTTCTACCCCCTCGCCCCGGAGGCGTTCGCCGCGGAGCTCTCGGCGTTTGTGGCCGGCGAAGGGGTAAGCATCGTGGGGGGCTGCTGCGGTTCGACCCCGGAGCATATCCTGCGCCTGGCGGAAAGCCTGTCTTCCGTGCGCCCCGCTCCGCGCGCCGTCGAGGAAAAACCTTCCCTGTCAAGCCTTTACCAGGCCGTGGAGATCCGGCAGGAGATCCCGCCGCTTCTCGTCGGCGAGCGGGCGAACGCCAACGGGTCGCGCCAATTCCGCGAGCGGCTCCTCGCGGACGATTATGAGGGGGCGCTCGCGATTGCCCTGCAGCAGCAGGAAGACGGCGCGCACGCGCTGGACCTGTGCACGGCGTATGCCGGGCGGAACGAAAAGGCGGACCTGACCGCCCTTACCCGCTTGTTCGCCCAGTCGGTCCGCGTCCCCACCGTGATCGACTCGACCTCGCCCGACTGCATCGAGGAGGCCCTGAAGATCCACCCGGGGAAGTGCCTCATTAACTCCATCAACCTGGAGGACGGCGGAAAGAACCTCGACCGGATCTGCCGGCTCGCGAAAAAATACGGCGCCGCCGTGGTGGCCCTTACCATAAACGAGACGGGAATGGCGATGACGGCCGGCGAAAAGCTTTCCACGGCGAAGAAAATCTACGATCTGGCTGTCCGCCGGTACGGGCTCAGGCCCCACGACCTGCTGTTCGACATGCTGACCTTCACGGTCGGCTCGGGAGACCCGTCCCTTCACAACGCGGCGGCGGAGACGATCGAGGCCGTCCGCCGGGCGAAGGAGGAACTGCCGGGCGCGTTCACGATCCTGGGGGTAAGCAACGTCTCCTTCGGACTGTCCCCGCCTTCCCGCCGCATCCTCAACTCGGTCTTCCTCCACGAAGCAGTCGAGGCGGGGCTTACCGCCGCCATCATCGACGCGGCGAAAATCCTCCCCCTGGCAAAGATTCCGGAAGAGGACCGGCGGGTCTGCCTCGACCTGCTCTACGATCGGCGGACGGAGGGCGCAAACCCTCCGCTGGAGGCGTTTCTGGGGCATTTTTCCGGCAAGACGGACGAAGAGGGATCTCCTTCCGCGGAGAACGGCGCCGATGTCTCCCCGGAGAAGGCGCTGACCGGAAAAGTCGTCGCCGGCGACAGGGGCGGGATCGAGGATCTCCTGTCGATTCTGCTCTCCCGGAGGACGGCGGGCGAGGTGATCAACCAGATCCTCGTGCCGGCCATGCGGCACGTGGGGGAGCTGTTCGGGAGAGGCGAGATCCTTCTCCCGTTCGTGCTCAAGTCCGCGGAGGTCATGAAACAGAGCGTGGACTACCTCGAGCCCTTTCTCGTCAAGGCCGAACGGGACACCGGCAGGAAGGTCCTGCTGGCGACCGTCGCCGGGGACGTCCACGACATCGGAAAGAACCTGGTCGACATCATTCTCTCCAACAACGGGTACCGCGTGTACAACCTCGGCATCAAGGTCCCCGCGGAGACGATCATCGGGAAGGCCCGGGATTACGGCGTCGACGCGATCGGCCTTTCCGGCCTCCTCGTCAAGTCGGCCATCATCATGAAGGAGAGCATGCCCCAGTACGGGGAGGCGGGGCTTTCCATGCCCATCCTCCTCGGTGGCGCGGCGCTCACCGAAAAATTCGTGGCCGAGGAGTGCGTGCCGGGGTACGGGGGACCGGTGGTCTACTGCGCCGACGCCTTCGCAGGTCTTACGGCGATGCAGGAGCTCGAGGCCGGGACGCTCCATTCCACGACGTACCAAGATACGGGAAAGAAGGTCACCGCGCCGGGGCGCAGGGAAGCGCGGATCTCCCGGGACAATCCGGTTCCGGAGCCCCCGTTCCTCGGGACCCGACACGTCACGGATATCCCCACGGATCTCCTCTTCCCCTACGTAAACGAGCAGGCGCTGTTTCGGGGACGCTGGGGGTACCGGCGAGGAAAGATGGAGGCCGAGGAGTACCGCCGGCTCGTCGAGGAGACGGTGAAGCCGATGTACGAGAAGCTGAAACAACGGTGCGTGGAGGAGAGCCTCTCGCACCCGATGGTCGCATACGGGTATTTCCGGTGCTTCTCCGAGGACGACACCCTCGTCGTGCGGCACGAGGGACGGGACCACGCCTTCCCCTTCCCCCGCCAGAAGAACCCGCCGCATCTCTGCATCGCCGACTACTTCCGGACGACTGCGGAAGGCGGCGATATCGTGGGGTTTTTCGTGGCGACGATCGGGGATCGTTTCGGGCAGGCGACGCGGGAACTCTTCGAGGCGAATCGGTACCATGATTACCTGATGCTGCACGCACTCTCCGTCGAGCTTACCGACGCATTGGCCGAATACTGGCACGAGGTGATGCGGCGGGAACTGGGCATCGCGGAACGGAAGCCGTCCGGTCCGGAAGGGTACGTCGTCCAGGAATACCAGGGATCCCGGTACGGTTTCGGCTACCCCGCATGCCCGGATCTTACGGCCCACCGGCCGGTCTTCGAGCTGCTCCGGCCGGAGGCGATCGGGGTCACGCTCACTGAATCGATGGAGATGGTGCCCGAGCAGACCACGTCGGCCATCGTGGCGCACCATCCGCAGGCGAAGTATTTCGCCATATAGCCACCCGAAGGAGAATACCCGTGAAGAAGTACATCTGCACGAACTGCGGTTACATTTACGATCCCGAGGTGGGCGACCCGATGGGGGATATTCCTCCCGGCACGGCGTTCGAGGCGTTGCCGGACGAGTGGGTCTGTCCCATGTGCTATGCGCCCAAGGCGACCTTCGACGAGATGGAGTAGGCGGTGGAGCCGATCCTCGAACGGATGAAGAGATCCCCGCTGGTGTTCGACGGGGCCATGGGGACGATGATCTACGACCGAGGAGTCTTCATCAACACCTGCTTCGACGAACTCTCCCTCTCCAATCCGAAGCTCATCGGGCAGATCCACCGGGAATACGTGGAGGCCGGGGCCGAGGTGATCGAGACGAACACCTTCGGAGCCAACCGCATCGCCCTCCGGCCGTACGGGCTTTCCGAGAAAGTCGTGGAGATCAATCGCCAGGCGGTGCGCATTGCCCGGGAGATCGCGGGCGATGCGGTGTACGTGGCGGGCGCCGTGGGTCCGTGCATTCGCCCGGACCAGATCATGCCGGACGAGCACACCGGGGAGGTGGAGGAAGCCTTCTCCGAGCAGATCGGGGCGCTGGCCGCGGAAGGAATCGACCTCGTCGTGCTGGAAACGTTCACTCACCTGAAGGAAATCCGGCTGGCCGCCCAGGCGGCCAGGAGGCTCGGCGTGCCGGTACTCGCTTCTTTCGTGCTGAACGACCGCGAGGAGACGGCCACGGGGGTGAAGGCAAGCGCCATCGCCCAGGCGCTGGACGCCGACGAGAACGTGGACGCCATCGGGATCAACTGCGGAACCGGCCCCGCCGGGGTTTTCGACGCGCTGCAATCCGTTCTCCCCCTGGTCGTAAAGCCCGTTGTCGTGATGCCTAACGCAGGCTTCCCCCGGGATGTCGGGGGACGCCTGCTCTACCTCACCAGCCCGGAATATTTCACCGAGTACGCCAAGAAATATATCGAACTGGGCGTGCGCGGAGTCGGCGGATGCTGCGGGACCACACCGGCGCACATCCGGGTGGCCAGCCGGGCGGTCAAGTCGCTGAGCGGGGTGAAGAAGCATATCGAGGTCCGGATACCCACCCGGCAGGGAGTCCTGGTCCAGGTCGTCCCGCCCGAGAAGAAGTCGCGACTGGCGCGAAAGATATTCGCGGGGGAAAAGGTGACCTCCGTGGAGATCGCCCCCCCGCGCTCCAGCGACCTCTCGGGGATGCTCGCCAAGGTGAGGAAGTGCGCCAAGGCGGGCGTCGATGCGATCAACATCCCCGACGGGCCGCGGGCAAGCGCCCGCATCTCCCCCATGATCGCCGCCATCACCATCCAGAAGGAGGTCGGCATCGAGACGATCCTCCACTACTGCTGCCGCGACCGCAACCTCATCGGGATGCAGTCCGACCTCCTCGGCGGGTACGCTGCCGGACTGGCGAACTTCCTGATCATTACGGGCGACCCCCCCAAGGTGGGCGACTACCCCCAGGCCACGGGGGTATTCGACGTGGACGCGATCGGGCTCACCCAGGTCACGGCCAACCTCAATCGGGGGTTCGATATCGGCGGGAACCCGATCGAGCCCCCGACGGGCATCTTCATCGGCGTCGGCGCGAACCCGTGCGCCGTGGAACGGGAGCGAGAGATCGACCGCTATTTCCGCAAGATCGACGCGGGGGCCGAGTTCGCCATCACTCAGCCGGTCTTCGACGTCGAGGCCCTGTTCCGCTTCCTGGACCGCGTGGAAGGGCATTCCCGCCGCATCCCCGTCATCGCGGGAGTGTGGCCGCTGGTCAGTTACAAGAACGCCGAATTCATGAACAACGAGGTCCCCGGCGTGGTGGTTCCCCGGAAGATCCTCGACCGGATGGCACGCTGCCGGACGAAGGAGGAGAGCCAGCGTACCGGGATCGACATCGCGAGAAACACCATCCTGCGCGTATCCCCCCGCGTGAGCGGTTTCCAGGTAAGCGCCCCCCTGGGCAGCGTGGAGACCGCGCTCGCCGTCCTGGAAAAGGGGCGGTAAGAAAGATTCCCGGGTTTATTGACATCGACCAAACCCGTCCCTATAAATGTCCTATGGTAGACGAAAGCGAACTCAAGTTTTCCGAGGACCACCTCTGGGTCCTGGAAATGGGAGATACCGCCCGCATCGGGCTCTCCGATTACGCCCAGGAACAACTCGGGGAGATCCTGACCGTGACCCTGGTCGAGGTCGGGAAGTTTATCGAACAGGGCGGTCCGGTAGGCGAGTCCGAATCGCAGAAAACCATCGTGGAACTCGTCTCTCCCCTGTCCGGCACCATCCGGGCCGTCAACGAGAACGTCGTGGAAGACCCTTCCCTGATCAACATCGACCCGTACGGGAAGGGGTGGCTCGTCGAGGTGGAGATAGCCGAGCCCGAGGAACTGGAGCAGCTCATGAGTTACGACGAGTACGACCTGTTCATCGAAGACTGACCGGCCGCCAGAGATCCGATCCCCCAGATACCGGCACGCGAGCCCCGCTGCATCCCTTGCCGTCGAGCGCAACCGCAGTGAGCGGGCGCAAGGTCGCGAGTGCAGCGAAGCGGGAAGTCCCCCGCGAGCCGGGAGCCCCGGTGGCACCCGGTAAGCATTCCGGCGCTACGCGCAGCTACTGCTTCTGCGGACCGAGGATCTTGTTCAGGGCGGACTGCGCCGATTCCAGAAGCTCCATGCTCAGCTCGAAATTGTGGGTCCCCCGACCGTTGCTGACGATCTGGTAATTCGTCTCGGCCTTCTGGAGCAGCGTTTTCTCCTCCTCGACGTTCTTGCCGATCTTTTCGCTGCGCTCCAGGTACTCCCTGGCTTCCTCCAGCCCCACCGCAATGATGTTCTCCTTTGCGGTGATCTTCTCCTTCCAGGAGATGAGCATCTTTCCGTACTCGGCGTCGTGGCACTCCTCGCACTTGGCCTTGACGGTGAGGACCGTCTGCGTTCCCTTCGTAAGCTCGTGGCAATCGGTGCATCCCACATCCGCCTCGGCCATCACGTCCGGGTGCGGGGAGACGCCGACGGGTTTGACCTTCCCCTCATAGAGCGCCTTTTGCGCCTTGTGGCATTGCCCGCAGTCGATGTCCCGGCTTTCGTGGTGGCACGCCATGCACTCCGACTTGGTGACGATACGCATCTTGTGCATGTCCGGAGAATGGCACTTGGTGCACTGGATCCCCACGTCCCGGACGTGCAGCGAATGGGGAAAGCGCACCTCCATCTCCCGGAAGAAGAGTTCTCCCGGCGGCCGCACCCGCTGGTGACACAACGTCATGCAATACGCGGAGGAGTTGGCCAGGATGGACGGCCGGGGAGGCCCGCCACCTTTCCCGGCAGCCTTGAACGCAGCGGAAACCTGCTCGTATCCGGCCCGCACGATACGGTAGGCATACTCGATGTTGTGAGCGCCGCGTCCGGCCTTCATGAGGTTGAGATTTGCGCGGGCGTCCGCCACCAGCGTCCGGGCCTCCGCGACTCTCTGCGACTTGGCGGGGCCGGTCCCGACGGCCGCCTCCCCGGAGGCGACGATCGCCTCCATGTTGGCGACGAGAACGCGGGATTCGCGAATCCAGTCGTCGAGCAACCGGTCGTAGTTCTTCCCGTGGCAGGCGACACAGCTTTGTCGCTCGGCCGTAAGCTTCTTCTCCCCGGGGAAAGCGACGCCGGATTCCCGCACCTCCACGGACTTCGTGTGGCAACCGTCGCAGGAGACCTGGGCCGAGAACATGCGGGACGGGGTGTCCGGAACGCCCCGCGCCCCCGCTCCCATGTACATCTCCTTCTGGTAGTTGTGCAGATGCTTATGGCATGCGTCGCACTGCACCTCGAAGGTCTTGACCATCTCGATCTCGCCGTGCCGGATCTTCTCGTGGCACTGGACGCACTGGATCGCGTTCAGGGTGACGTGCGTCCGGTGGAGGGCAAGCGTATCGGACTTCTCCTTGAGCCTGCCGACGTGACAGTTGAAGCACCGGGAATCCTCGACCTTTCCGTCCCCCTCCGCCACCCTCAGGTGGCACTGCTTGCACTGCACGCCGATCTTCAGGTAGGAATCGTGGGAAAAGGTGAATCCGCTGTGCTCCACCGTCTTCTTCGGGGTCCCGTGGCACCCGGGGCACCCGCCGAGCGCCTGCCCCTGGCTTATTCCCTTGAAGTGGCACAGGAAGCATACGTTCGTGTCCACCGAAATGTGCTCTCCCTGCACGATCGAATAGTGGCACGTCGTGCAACGGAGCTGCTCCCCCCGCTTGAGCTTCGTCAGGTGCTCCTGATGATCGAAGGTGATGGCGCCGAGCATGGCCTTCCCCTTCTCGATGCGCCCCTCGTGACAGCCTTCGGCGAGACACGCCTTGTCCGGCACGTTTGCACGGGGCCTGGGGTTATACAGGCCGGTCCAGTACTTGAGCGTCGTCACGGTGATGAACACCGGGGAGAAGGAATGGCACTTGATGCAGGAGACGTCCGCGTGTTTTGACGTCTTCCACTGGTCGTAGAACGGGTCCATGTAGTGGCAGACGACACACGACTTGGGAAAGTAGGCGGCGACGAAGAAGGCCCCGTTGAAGACGATCAGGATCCCCAGGACGACGCCCCCGATGGCCAGGAGCGGCTTCCGGTTCTTCACGACGAGGTCCCACCAGGAAAGAAACATCTCTTTCATCGGTTGGGCACCTCCGCCGACTCCTGTTTCGACCGTTTCGCCATGATCTCGTCGTATTCGAGCGGATGCTCCTCCTTCATCTCATGCTCCGAGATCTGCCCGTGCCACCACAAAAGCGTTCCGGGGAACCGGTCGGGGTTGAAGTGGACGTTGTAGAAATGCCAGATGACGATGGCCAGCGTGGCGAGCATCGCTTCATCGCTGTGCATCTCGTGGGCAACGTCCAGCACGTACTTCGGGAAATATTTGAGGACGATCCCCTCGAACCAGAGGAAGAGTCCCGAGCCGATCATGATGACGCACCCCCAGTAGACGGCCCAGTAGTCGAATTTCTCGATGTAGCTGAACCGCCCGAACCGGGGCTTATCCGGGCTTTTTCCCAGGAAATGCCGGATGTTCTGCGCCGCGTCCCTTGCGTCCTTGGGGGTGGGGATCAGGAGGACGAAATCCCGCCTGCCCTGCCGGGAGAACACCGTGTAGAAGAGGTGGTGCACCATGAAGTAGATGAGCATGCCCGCGCCGAACCGGTGTACCATCGTGGAGTTGTGGATCCCCCCCCACAGATTCACCAGGTACCGGGAGAGCACGAAGTCGGGGAACTTGATCGGCATCCCGGTGATGATGAGAAGGATGACCGATGTGAACATCACCATATGCTGGAAGCGGAAGTTCTTGTTGAACCGCTGGAACATCTCGCCTTCCTCGTGGTGCTTTTCCCGCCGTTTCTCCTCCCGGCGCCTCCGCGCTTCCTCCCGGCGTTCCGCCGCCGTCCGGATCCGTTTTTCCCGCTCCACCTCCTCGAGAACGCGGGCGAGGACCTTTTCCCGGATCTTCTCCGCTTCGGAAGGGTCGAGGCCGGCCGTCTCCCCGGCGATGGCTGCCTCGATCTCTCCTTCCAGGGTTTCCTGCTTCGGATCCTTCTTCTCGTTCATCGACATTCGATTCCTCTCCCGCTGGCAGGTTATCTCCCGCTGGCCGCAGAATCCCTACTTTTCGCCGCGAAGCCTCCGGGTCCGCCCGTACATGTCGAGGAAGATGTGCACGATGAGGGCGAGCATGGTGGCGATGGTGAGATATTTGAAAAACAGGGCCGTGTAATAGATGACCCCGGACTCCTTCTTGTGGGAATCGACGTGCATCTTCCCCACGGCGAAGTTGGGGTTCGCTCCGGGGTGGCACTTCCCGCAGGTGGCGGGAACGTTTTTCGGGTTGACCATCGAGAGCGGGTCCTCGGGCGGGCGGATGTCGTGCACG
>Ga0210097_1000050_pt1 | contig 58490 bp, 56 predicted proteins | sample Joice_CattailNLA_2_FD_185521 | JGI IMG/M metagenome (GOLD analysis project Ga0210097, IMG submission 185521) | Wetland microbial communities from San Francisco Bay, California, USA, that impact long-term carbon sequestration - Joice_CattailNLA_D2... | ecosystem: Environmental > Aquatic > Marine...
CCTGGCATTCCACCACCACGCCGGTCGGCAGGTGGGTGACGCGCACCGCCGAATCGGTCTTGTTGATGTGCTGTCCGCCTGCTCCGGAAGCGCGAAACGTGTCGATGCGCAGGTTGGCGGGATTCAGCACCACGTCGTCGACCTCATCCACTTCCGGCATCACGGCAACGGTACAGGCTGAAGTGTGCACGCGTCCCTGCGTCTCTGTGGCGGGCACGCGCTGCACGCGATGCGCACCGGATTCGAATTTCAGCACCGAGTACGCGCCCTGTCCGACAATGCGTGCGATGATTTCCTTGTAGCCGCCCATCTCGCCGGGGCTTTCCGAAATCACCTCCACCTGCCAGCGTTTGCGTTCTGCGAAGCGTGTATACATGCGGAACAAATCGCCGGCAAACAAGGCTGCCTCGTCGCCGCCGGTCCCGGCGCGTATTTCCAGGAACACACTGCGTTCGTCGTTGGGATCTTTGGGCAGCAATTGAACCTGCAACTCGCTTTCGAGATGGGCGAGACGAGCTTCGCCCTGTTTGATCTCGGTCTCGGCGAACTCTTTCATTTCCGGGTCGCCGGCCATTTCCCGAGCAGCTTTGACGTCGGACTGACAGCTTTGATAAGTGTGATACAACGCCACCACCGGTTCCAGTTCGGCACGCTCGCGATTCAGTTTGCGAAACGCGTCCATGTCTTTCGTGGCGTCTTCGGTACTCAGCAGTTGATTGACTTCGTGCAGGCGCTCGCTCAGTTGAGCGAGTTTGGAACTGATACTGGGGTTCATTCGGCTGGTGTTTACTCGTCTGTGTTGAGGTGATAGAGACGATGGATCACTTCGAGGAAGGCCTCGCGATCGCCGCTTTGCACCTGGTTCAGCGCGTGGGTGGGAGCATGCAGGAATTTGTTGGTCAGACTGTTGCTCATCGTTTCCAGTACCCGTTCAGGATTCTCGCCCTTGGCCAGCAGGCGCAGCGCCTTTTCAACTTCGTGGCGGCGGTTTCGCTCGGCGTGATCGCGCAGTGCGCGTATGGTCGGTACCGCTTCCCTTGATTCCATCCAGTGCAGGAAATCGGATACACAGGAATCGATGATGACCTCGGCTTCCCTGACTGCACCCTGGCGAGCGTCCAGGCCGTCCTTCACCACTTCGGCGATGTCGTCCACGGTGTACAGGAACACATCGTCCAGCTCGGCGACTTCGGTTTCCACGTCTCGCGGTACGGCCAGATCCACGATGAACATTGGGCGGTGCTTGCGCGCCTTGAGCGCGCTTTCCACCATACCCTTGCCGAGTATCGGCAACGGACTGGCGGTACAGGTTACGATGATGTCGTGATGTGCCAATTGATCGGGCAGGTCGGTCAGTGTGATCGCGTGGCCATTGATGCGCCGCGCAAGTGTCTGTGCGCGTTCCAGCGTGCGGTTGGCCACGGTGATGCGCTTAGGTGAGCGCGCCGCGAAATGCACCGCGTTGAGTTCTATCATCTCGCCGGCGCCGATGAACAGCACGTTCTGTTCGGCGATGCTCGGAAAGATGCGCTCGGCCATTTTAACCGCGGCGGCGGCCATCGATACCAGGTTCGCGCCGATCTCGGTCTGGGTGCGCACGTCCTTCGCCACCGAGAAAGTGCGCTGGAACAGTTTGTGCAACAAAAATCCCAGCGTGCCGGCCTGTTCGGCCTGGCGCACCGCCTGCTTCATCTGTCCGAGTATCTGCGGTTCACCCAGCACCATGGAATCCAGACCGCTTGCCACGCGGAACGAGTGCTTGACCGCCTGTTCGCGCGGCAGGGTATAAAGATAGGGCTCGATGTCCTTGCGCGACATGGCATGATATTGCGCCAGCCAGTCTATCGCATGTTCCGGGAATGAGGCGTTGCAATACAGTTCCATGCGGTTGCAGGTTGACAGGATCGCCGCTTCCTTGGCCGCACCGTTCTCCACCAGGTCGCGCAGGGCGTTCTCCAGCCCGTCCGCATTGAACGCGACTTGTTCGCGCACTTCAAGCGGCGCGGTCTGGTGGTTTATGCCAAAGGTAAAAAGCTGCATATATTGTGTTTGTCGAACAGCAAGTTCTTATATTGCCACGGATTATAGTCGGAACGGCGTCGCAACGCCATCCGCCGCGTAAAGGGCAATTCGCATAGAATGCCCGGCTTCAAAATACCCCTACCGGCGACATCCTCATGGCCATCAAATCGACCGTATTCAAAGCTACACTCCAGATTGCAGATTTGGACCGCCATTACTATGCCGAACACGCGCTGACGCTCGCGAGGCACCCCTCGGAAACCGATGAGCGCATGATGGTGCGACTGTTTGCTTTTGCGCTGTACGCGGATGATGCGCTGACCTTCGGCAAAGGCATCAGCAGCGATGAAGAACCCGACTTGTGGCACAAGGATATGACCGGCGCGATCGTGCGCTGGATAGAGGTGGGCCTGCCCGATGAGCGTGTGATCCGTAAAGCCTGCGGCCGCGCCGCCCGGGTCGTGGTGATCAGTTACGGTCGTGCCGCCGACATCTGGTGGAACAGTAACCGCGACAAATTTCTGCGCCTGGACAATCTCACCGTATTCAAGCTGAATAGCGAGACCTCCCTCGCGCTGGCCGCGCTGGCCAGCCGTACCATGCAATTGCAATGCACCATACAGGAAGGACACATCATGGTGACCAGCGATGCAGGAATGATAGAGATAGAGCCGAAAATATTACAAGGAAGCTTGCGACCGGATCAATAAGGACAGGCCAGCCAGTGCTGTTCCGGCAGGCCGTGTTTCAGGAACAATTCCCTGGCGATCTCAAGCTGGGATGCCGTGCCGGAAGCATAGACATCGAATCGATGCAGGTCCGGATAATCTGTGGCGATACTAGCCAGTGTGGTTTTCAGGTCGACAGAGTGGGCGTGGGGAATGTAAGTGAAATTGTCGAGCGCATCGGCCCAAGCCCGGCACAGATTGTTCTGGTAATGTCCGGTGTCGTCGGCCAACCAGTGCAATTCCATCGCCTCGGCCAGGTCCAGCGACATCGCATGCTGGATCAGGCTTTTGATCGGAGCGAAGCCCACGCCGAACGCAAGGAATATGACCGGGCGCGTCGACGACTCTTCCAGCACGAAATCGCCGTATGGTCCTTCCACTTCCATGATGTCGTTCGCTTTCAAGCCGCCGAACAGCAGCTCAGAAAATGCATCGTCCGTTTTGCGCAAAATCTGGATCTCGATATGCCGTTCTTCACAGGGACAACTGGCGATGGCGTATTGCCCGGAGGCGCCCTGTGCGGACAACCGGACCGACTGTCCGGCGAGAAAACGCAGGCGCTGGCTGCGCGGCGCCAACAAGTGCAACGATGCGACCTGAGGGTTGAACACTTCCACCGACTTGACCTTGGCCGTCAACTGCTGAGCTTGTATGTCCTTCGCGCCCGCCACACCGGCCTCGATCACCACATCGTTCACTGCCGCACAGGAACACAGCAGAAACATCCCGGCATCCTTTTCGGCTTGGCTCAAGACATAGTCATGCGCATGAACCTTCTTGATCTCGCCCGATATCAAACGCGCCCGGCAAGCACCACAGTTACCGTTGCTGCACCCGTAATTGAGCGAAACGCCTGCACGCAGCGCGGCTTCCAAAAGCGTGTCATTGCTTTCGACGAAGAATTCGTGGCCGCTGGGTTTGATGGTGACATGGGCTGACATGATTTTAAGTATCCTTTCCTGGGCGATCATTCCCTGAACTTTTACGGTATCCGGGGGAATTTCGGCCAAATGACGCACGATAAATGCGCGCAGCGCATGCAGCGCATGACGCGTCTCCACACTTTTTCCTTCCTCGATCTCGTCGATCTTTTCGTCCAGCCACGACAACACCTGGCTGTAATGCATCAACAACGCCTTTGTGGCGGCATACTCGTTGCCTAACTCGATCAGCCGCGCCGATAATACTTCCTTGTCCGGCAAGGCGCGTTCGAACACGCGCTTGCCGAAGGCCTTTTCCTTGATCTCGGTGACGCGCCTGATCTCCGCATCGTCATCCCATTTCGTGTCGGGAAAGGCGCGAAACAGTTCATTCATCTCGACCATGCCGTCGAAGGTATCCAAAGCGCCGCTGCGTATCAGTTCCTGCAATGCATGCCGCGATATTCCGACCAGCTTGGTGACGCGGGAAAGTGGAAGAAAATGTTTCATCGCGGCATTCTAGGCGTACTCAACTTTGATATGCAAATTTCGCGCGGGTTCAAAACGCCAAACCCGTTGCGGCTTCTGCTAAAGTCCGCGCATGGGCAAATTGAGTCTGGACCGCATCCTGCAATCGCAGGGTTTTGGCACGCGCAAGTGGTGCTGTGAACTGATCGCAGCCGGCGAGGTGAGTATCTCGGGAAAGGTCATTACCGAAAGCCATGCCGCAATCGAGACAGCCGGACTCGAGTTCAGGATATACGACGAGTCCTGGATTTACCGCGAACATGTCTATGTCGCATTGAACAAGCCGGCAGATTTTGAATGTTCCAGAAAGGCCAGCCATCATCCCGGCGTGCTGACACTGCTGCCGGAGCAATTCAGCCGGCGCGACGTGCAACCGGTGGGGCGGCTCGATCAAGACACCACAGGCTTGTTGCTGATGTCGGATGATGGATCGTTCATGCATCGGCAGTCTTCGCCGAAGCGGCACATACCCAAAGTCTATGTGGCCACCACACACGATCCGGTGACCCCAGAACTTGTTGCGCAATTGCTTGCTGGCGTGAAGCTGCACGATGAACCTTCCCCGCTGGCGGCAGCGACCTGTCGCATGATCGCCACACACAATATCGAGATCGTGCTGGAGCAGGGCAAATATCACCAGGTCAAACGCATGCTGGCAGCTGCGGGAAACCATTGCACGGCTTTGCATCGTGTACAAATAGGTGATTTGAAACTTGACGCGCTGGGACTGGCCGAAGGAGAGTGGTGTTATCTGGATGATGCGCAACTGGCATTGTTATCTGTGTCCTGATATCCGCCGCATTGCATGGTGTTATGCAGTCTGGAATTGCATTGTCCGCAATCAAAATTGCCATCCAACATGATTTGGCGCACGGCGCGGGGTAAAATTCATATTTAATCCAGCTTGCCCAGCAAAAATGGGCGCCTCTAAATTCAAGGGTTAGCAAATGTCTATTCAGTGGTTCCCCGGTCACATGAACTCGGCGCGCAGAAAAGCGGCTGAAACGATGGAATTCATCGATGTCGTCATAGAAATGCTGGATGCGCGCCTGCCCGAAGCAAGCAGCAATCCGCTGATCGCGGAGTTGCGTTTGCTGCGCCAGCGTCCCTGTTTGAAGATACTCAACAAGGCCGATCTTGCCGATCCGGTTGTTACTCAAGCCTGGCTCGACTATTACAACAAACAGGCCGGCGTCAGGGCGGTGGCATTAAGTTGCAAGAATGCCGGTGATGCCGCGAAGGTGCCGAAGCTGTGCCTGCCGCTCGTACCCCATCGCAACAGTACCCACAAGCCGTTGCGCATGATGATCATGGGCATCCCCAATGTTGGCAAATCCACGCTGATGAACATGTTGCTCAAACGCCGTGTCGCTAATGTCGGGGACGAACCCGCCGTGACCAAATCGCAGCAGTGCCACAAGCTGAATGACCGCATGACCCTTACCGACTCGCCAGGTTTGTTGTGGCCCAAGATCGAAAAACCCGAGGATGGCCTGAAACTCGCGGCCATTCATGCCATCGGACGCAATGCCACAATTGACGAGGAAGTCGCCGAATATCTCGCCGCCATGCTGCTCGCGCGTTATCCCGGCTTGCTTGCCGCGCGCTACGATCTGGACGAGCGGGGAATGGATGGCGTGGATGTAATAGCGGCAATCGCGAAAAAGCGCGGTTGCCTGCTTAAAGGGCGTGGCGGTGAACCGGACCTGGAAAAAGCGGCCATGATCCTGCTGACCGAATATCGCAACGGCAAACTCGGGCGCATCAGTCTGGAGACACCGGAGACGCGAGCTCATATACCGGTGACTGCCGGCGTGCCGCCGGCCTCTGATTGAGTCGGTCACAATGCCCCCTTTGCCAGTATTGCTTCACTACGCACACGGCTATCAACGTGATAAAGTTCAATTAACTGCAAACATCCCGTTTTCCCGTAAAGGATTTATAGTATGAAAATAACCATTAGTTATCTGGCTGCCGCAGCCGGTATTGTGATGAGCACCAGTATTGCGCACGCCCAGGGCGATCACTGTGATGAAAATATGCACGGTCTGACGCACACACAGGCTCAAGTGGCTGGCAATGGAGGTTTGTTCAGCAGCCTGGACACAAACGCCGATGGCATGATTTCAAAAGCCGAGTTCGACGCATTCAACGCAGCGCATTTCAGCAATCTGGATACCAACAAGGATGGCTATATCTCGCCGGAAGAATTGCGCGCCGCCCAGAATCAAGTTCCGCCGAATCGGGGAATGCACAGTGATGGAACGACCCATCTGGATCAGCGCTTCTATGCGGCCGATGCCAATCATGATGGAGGGTTGAATCGCGAAGAGGCGATATATATGCCGATGTTGTCCAAGTATTTTGATGAAGTCGATACCAACAAGGACGGCAAAGTGACACGCCAGGAATACTTTGACGCGATGCCCTTGCTGCACGGTGTCAAGAAGATGGATATAACCGGAAAAGCACAATCGATGTAGCAATGTCTGAAATGATAAATGACAAGGCCAGCGATATGCTGTTTGCTTATAGCGTTTGGATTTGAGTGGTTAAAGCGGAGTAACCCCTGTATCTTCAGACCCAAGTGGATGCTCAAAGGCACAAGAATGCAGAAATTTTCTTGAGCCTAAAGCAGAACTTGGCAATCAACGACCAACCCAAAACTGACTATATACAGCTTGTGTACCAAAAGACTACACGTAATCCGGTGTTTATTTTGATTTAGGCTCGGAAGAAAGTGATGTGTTAGCTTCATGTTGCAATTATTTTAAAGCCTACATTGCAGATACAAAATGATTGACAAAATTTAATTATTTCCCAATATTAATTGTGATCCTTTGAGTAACGGAATATCGGACTTTTCCAATGATTACTGATCATGATGTCGTGCAGTATTTCAAGCAGCCACCAAGAAGAATACCTTTGAAATTGATTGATTATCGTAAGGGGGAAAAATATGCGCGCCAGATATCCAGAGGGATATTGTCTAATAAATGGGAAAATGCTCACCGTTATGGATGCGGACGTCATCTTGATGTGTTTGCAAAACATAAGGTTATTCCAAAATACTGCTTTGGTTGTATAAAAGTAGTTATCTATCCTCGAAACGTTGTTGAACTCTTTAAGCTATTAATGATTTTTGAAATGATCATGCTTCCTGCAGACAACACCAGAAAATGCATGGTAGAAGTTAGAGATTATATTGCAGGCACATATAAGGGGTTTGTATATTCCAGAAGCATCGAGGAAGCTAATGAAATATACAAAATTATACGGTTGTCGATATCGGAAAACATTTCGCCCGATGTTGCTGTAGCTATTAAGCGGGGTTGTTCAGAATATGAGACTGTATATCCTGAATTTTCTAAAGTCGGAGAGACCGAATTTATGTCTTACAATGACAATTGGCAAGGATATGAAGATGCTGTAGACAACGAGATTGCTTCCAAATATGGCGATATTGATCTTCGAAGTATCAATAAAGCTAGAACCCTGTATTCTCCAAACGAAATTATGGCTATGCAATTTTGGTTAAGATATGCTGCCACAATAGGTGATTCAAGCTACATCAAAATTTTCGGCACCACTATTCGACCTGTCCCAGATCTAGTCCGACCACCGTTTAACAATACAATTTAATAACATCATTGCTCATGTATATCATGATTAGAGTGCATCTCTGACATATCGCTTTTGGCACAGAGCAGAACTTCGTACCGCTATTTAGCCCGTTCTAAAGCCGGCAGGCGCCAAAATCCTGAAAACACGTACCATTAACAAATCGGGATTATGAATAAATTTCCAACATCTTAAGTAAACGACTAGGCGATAAGCTGGCCTTGTCGTTTCAGCATGATAACGAATGGCATGTATTCGATGGTTCCTTGAAACGTATGCGAAAGAGGGTGGCATTGACTTCCGTTCAAAGTGTGCTGGCCGCGTTTTCCATCATCCTGATCGATCTCCTGGGCAGGGCGGGACTGGACAAGGTATTGGCTTTGTCCGGCGGCCCGGTCATCGTCGCGTTATGGGCGCAACTCCAGTCGGTGGTCGAGCTGATCGGCGCCGTAACGATGGCTGGGGTATTGCAGGGATTGACGGTATTGATCGCGCAAATGAACGAGGTGCGCAACGAGCGCATTTTACTTCGTGACGCGCTCAAACTCGGTTTCGGGGTATCTCTGGCGGTGGCGCTGATCGTGGCGTTGGCCTCTCCTTCGCTCGCGGTTTGGCTCAGCCAGAAGAAAATCGGAACGGAATTGTTTTTGCTTGCAGCTTTGGCTGGCTGCATCACGGTCATTCCCGCCACACTCAATGCATATTGGCTGGGCAAACACCAGCAACAGCGCATGCTGGGGCTGGCGCTGCTGACCTGCGTGATATTGCTGTCGATCGCTGCCGGCGCATGGTTCGGGCTGTCGTTGCAAGGGTTGATGTGGGTGCAATGCATCGCGCTGGCAGCCATCGGTATCGCCATCTGGCGCGTCTTGCATAATTTGTACGGGCGCGAGCTGTCGCACGAAAGTGAAATCAATGAGAAAGGCTCGGAATATTTTCGCAAACTGGTCAGGTTTGTGCCGGTCGGATTGGCGATCGGCATCATGAGTCCGGTTTCGCTGTTACTCGTACGCGGTATCTTGTCTGGCTCGCTTTCCTGGAACGATGTGGGATTCCTGCAAGCGCTATGGCGTTCCACCGAGTGGGTCACAGCAACGGCGGCAGGCGTGTTGTCGTTGATCTTCCTGCCGCGCTTCAGCGCCACGTACGCTTCGGAGCGATTCAAAACCGAAATGGCGCGTGCCAGTGTGATGGTGCTTGTTCCGGCGGCATGTTTGCTGTTGCTGATTTTCTTCAACCAGCGCGCCATACTGTCGGCGCTGTATGACACGAGCTTTGTGGTGAGCGACAAAACCGCCGGGTTGATCCTGTTCGGCAGCTGGATACGCATCGCGTCGTGGTTGTTCCTGTTCGGGCTGTTTGCCGCTCACCGCACTTTGCTGATCGTAGTGGGGGAAATCCTGTCGCTTCCATTTTTCGCGCTATTGTTGTGGCTGTATGCGGAAGGGATGACACTGGAGCGCTCAGCACTGCTGTATCTTGTCAGCTATTTCGCTTACCTTGCTTTCAATGCTGTCGCATTGAATTATTCTCTGCGCGTTTCGTCGAACGTTCAACCGAAATCGGAAGACGAGTACAAGCTGACCCTTGGTTAATGCGGCCCTGATCTGCCCGATTTCGATCCGCGTTCACCTGACGATCAGTATCGTAGCCAAACCGAGCAGGAGTCCCATGCTCACGACATCGGTGGCCGTGGTCAGGAAGATGCTCGAAGCGGTTGCCGGGTCTGCGCCGAATCGTTTCAGCGTAAGCGGAACAAGGGCCCCGGATATGCCGCTGATGGTGCAGGCGCCGACCATCGCAAGAAAGACCACCAGCGCCAGCGCCAGTGCATGCGGTGAATGTTGCCCGCTGGCCATCAGATACATGGCGATCGCAGAGACCAGGCCGACCGGCGCTCCATTCATCGCTCCGAGCAGGCCTTCCTTGGCGACCAATTTGCGCGAGTCGCTGTTTTTTATCTCGCCCAGCGTTATGCCCCGCAGCGTGACTGCAAGCGCTTGGCAGCCGGTGTTTCCCGACTGTCCTGCCAACACCGGAAGGAATACCGCAAGAATGACGATCTGGTCTATCGTCCCCTGGAATAACGCCACCACACCGCCGGCCAGAAACGCGGTCAACAGGTTCAATTGCAACCATGGATGTCGGAAGATGAAGCTGCGCAACATGGGCGTCGAAATGCGCTCCTCCTTGTCCACACCGACCATGCTGCCGGCCTGAGCGGTGATATCGAAAGCTTCCGCTTCGAAGATCACCTGGCCGCGCACCAGACCCAGCAACTTTTCCTGTTCGTCGCACACCGGGTAGACCGGATAATGACGGCTGAGCATGAGCTTCATCGCTTCGGATATCGACATTCCCGGCCTGAAAACAAACACGTTGCGCAGCATGATGTCGCCAAGCTCTGTTTCTCCCTCGGCAAACAAAAGGTCGCGCATCGTGACAAGTCCTAGCAGCCTGCGATCAGGATCCGTCACATACCCATATGTAATGAACACCGTCTTGACCAGTGCGCGCAATCTTTCGATCGCTTCATCCACCGTCGTATCGGGACGGAACATGGCATAGGTCGGTTCCATGAAATGCCCAAGGGTGCCGGATTCGAACGCCCGGTTGCGTTCCCATTGGCGCGCAAGTTCCGGTGTGGCACTGGCGATGATCGCCTGGCGCCGTTCGTCCGGCAACGAATTCAGGATATCCTGGGTGAACGAGGGATTGATTTCGGCTAGTGCCTCAAAGGCAAGCGGTGCATCTATATCTTTCAGCAACTCCGCAGCCTGGAGCGGCGGGCACGCCTTGAGTTTGGCAACCAACACACGTCGCGGATCGATGTTGTTCGATTGAGACACGGATAACAATTTGTTCTGCATTGCCGCCCCCCTTGATTTATGCCGCTACCCAGGAACTTTTACCGCCAAACTGAAGAAGGTTAACCTGCGCATGGCACATGGCGCAATAGCGATGGAGCATACCTGTCAATAGCGAACCACCCGCATAAATTGTGTACAATCGCCCTGAACAAAGTTTCGAAATTATCCCGGGACGCGTATTGCTTCCCAAGCGGCGAACTTGGACCGATGCTCGGTGAAATGAACGACTAAGGAGTGAGTGATGGCAAAGAAAATACATATGCTATGCGCGGTGATGCTGATGTCCTCGGTTGCCATGCTGGCCGGCTGCGATTACTTTGAAAAAGCCCCGCCGCCGCCTGCTCCTGTTCCACCCCCTGTTCTCACCGTCGGCGGTTCGGTCTCCGGTCTTCCCGGTAGCGGATTGGTGCTCCAGCTCAACGGCGCGAACGATCTTGCCGTCAGTGCCAACGGCAATTTCAAATTTCCTAGGTCGTTGCCCAAAGGCAGCGCATATACCGTTACCGTCAAATCTTCCCCGTCTTCACCGATCAAGCAGACTTGCACGGTCGGACGGGGCAACGGCAAGATCGCAGGCGCGGCGGTCAATAACATCTCGGTCACCTGTGTCACCAACACGTATGCCGTCGGAGGCACAGTTTCCGGTCTTTCCGGCAAGGGGCTGGTACTCAAGCTTAATGACGCGATAGAACAGGCGGTCGCGGGCAACGGTAAATTTGTCTTTGCCGGGACGCGCCTTCCCGATGGCAGTGACTACAGCGTCGCCATCAAGACAACACCGGCAAGGCAGAAATGCATGATCAAACCGATCAATGCCGCGTTTGACAATGACACCCTCAATATCGTCACCGTCACCTGTTCAAAAAAGGGCCGTCGCAAATAGTCGGCGGGAGGATGCTTCGTTCGGCATATCGGTGTTCCAAAGGCGGAACCGTTTCCGCTTCCCTTTGCCTGATAACAATTTGATTGGAGTGTTGTGTCTGTAGTCGACGACTATTCTGTATAATGCAGGCATTGAAATTAACCGCTGTTGAGCATAAGGCCTTGAGCAAGAGATGAAAATTCCACTGCCGGAAGAAGATCTGATTCTGGATTGGAAACGCCGGCTCGTATTCTGGAGCGGTGCATTTAGCGTGGGGTTGGTAGCGATCCTGTTTGCGATTGCATGCGAGTGGGCGAACAGCGTATTTCACAAAATCATTTCCATCTCATCGTTTTTACCCCTGCTGATCACTCCGCTCGGGCTTGCGCTGATCGTCTTCATCACACGGAAATACTTCCCCGGATCCCAGGGCAGCGGGATCCCCCAGACCATCGCATCGCTTGACCCCAAAGAAAGCAGCAAAGTCCGCGAACAAGTGCTTTCCCTGCGCGTTACCATGGGGAAAATATTGCTGACGGTCGTCGGGCTGATGTGCGGGACTTCCGTGGGACGCGAGGGCCCCACGGTGCAGATCGGCGCATCCATCATGCACAAGCTCGGAAGCCTCGCCCGCTTTCCCAAGCACGATGTTGAAAAGGGGCTGATCCTCGCCGGGGCTGCCGCAGGCGTCGCCGCCGCTTTCAATACCCCGCTGGCGGGGATCGTGTTCGCCATCGAGGAGATGAGCCGTTCCTTCGAAGAACACAACAGCACGACCATACTGATGACGGTCATCATCGCCGGTATCACCTCGCTTGCGCTGCTCGGTAATTATTCCTATTTCGGCCACACCAATGAAACACTGGGGTTCGGCAGGGAATGGGATGTCGTCATCATCTGTGGAATCATCGGAGGGCTGCTGGGAGGCGCATTCAGCCGCGCTCTGATCGAAGTCAATAAGGGCCTGGTGGGACGCTTGGGTAGGTGGATACGGGCAAAACCGATCGCATTCGCGGCGGTCTGCGGTTTGATCCTGGCGCTGGTGGGACTGGCTTCGGGCAACAATACTTATGGCAGCGGATACAGTGAAGCGAAAACGCTGCTCGATGGAAATTCGACTCTGCCGGAAAGTTATGGCGTACTTAAAATGATAGCCACTGTCGTTTCATATATCAGCGGGATACCCGGCGGGATCATGGCGCCGACGCTTTCCGCGGGAGCGGGACTAGGAGCCAATATCGCGCACTTCTTCACCTCGGTACCGGAAGGCGCAGCGATCATACTCGGTATGGTCGCCTACTTTGCCGGCGTCACACAGGCACCAATCACCGCTTTCGTCATCGTCATGGAGATGATAGATAATCACGAGATGGTATTGCCATTGATGGCGGCGGCATTCATTGCGAAAGCTTGCTCCCGGCTGGTCTGTCCGACCCCGCTATTCCATACAATGGCGGAAAACTTCATCTACAAGCCGCCCCCGCCCAAGAAGGATGTCGGAAGCCAGACGGCCTTCATTCATCGCGAGTCTGACTAGAAATCCGGCGTATATTTGCCAGTCACCGCCGCCTGCATATTCGATGACGCGGTTGCGTGATGGACTTGCTTGTCAATGTCGTTAGTACTGTCATTCTTGCAGGACTCAACGGCAAGAGTATCATCTTCACTCTCGAATAGACCCGAACATGACACCGTTGCGATAATGCCGATTCAGGAAACAGGCGACGCGTTTCAATCATTTGACCAAAGGAGAACAACATGAGCAAAAGCACCAGCCTGACCACCGCCCTTGGAGGCACCCCGGTAAAACTTTACGGAGATTTTCCGCAGGTGGGCAAACCCGCCCCTTCCTTCTCGCTGGTAAACAAGGACCTCGAGGACATCACGCTGGGCAGTTATGGCAACAAGCGCAAGGTGCTGAACATCGTGCCCAGCCTGGATACGCCGACCTGCCAGAAATCAGCGCGACGTTTCAACAAGGAAGCTGGCAATCTGGACAACACCGTGGTGATCAATATCTCCGCCGACCTGCCTTTCGCGATGGCGCGTTTCTGCAGCAGCGAGGGGTTGAACAACGTGGACAATCTTTCCGTGATGCGCGGCCGCGAATTCATGCGCGACTACGGCGTCAAGATTGCGGACGGCCCGCTGTCCGGTGTCACCGCGCGCGCTGTGGTCGTGCTGGACGGCAACAACGTGGTGCGTTACACGGAATTGGTCAGCGATATCAAGAATGAACCGAATTACGACGCGGCACTGGCGGCACTGAAAGCGATCTGATTTCATTCTTGCGGCGCGGGAAGTCGGGTGCCATCGACAGACGTTCGCTATTCAGTTCGATTCGCAGCGCGTTGTGAGCATGAAAATATCGTGACGCTGCAATCTCGTTTGGCATCGAACAAAGGACAGACGCGAACATGATCTACAGTCTGGCAGCAGACGCAGTATTGTTAGCGCACTTGGCATTCATCCTGTTCGTCCTGCTGGGGGCGTTGTTGGCGATGCGATGGCGCTGGGTTCCGGTTATCCATCTTCCGGCGGCCCTTTGGGGATCCTACGTTGAGCTCACGGGCCGAATCTGTCCGCTCACTTACTTGGAGAACTACCTTCGCAACAACGCGGGCCAATCCGGATACCCGGAAAGTTTCGTTGATCACTATCTGCTTCCGATCATCTACCCTGCCGGCCTTACCAGGGATATCCAGTTTGTGCTGGCCGGCGTGGTCATCCTGACCAACATCGCACTCTATGGCTGGTTCTGCTTTCGCAAGCGTTCTTCTCACCGAGCAAATGCATGATCAAAGATCGAATCCCGATCGATCCCGACCAGGTTTTTTGACCTGTTAATCGGCCTTGTTTACGAACAGCGTCTGTGACGGGTATGCGAACTCGATCTTTTCTCTTTCAAAAGTTTCGAATATCGCCATGTTGATCGCCTGCTGTATATCCATATACTTTGTGTAGTCGGCGCCGGTGACATAATAGACAAATTCAAAATCCAGGCTGAAGTCACCATAGGTTGCAAAGTGGCCCCTGTCAAAGGTGGCATCGTTCTGTTTTTCGATGATGGATTTGACGATTTGCGGAATGGCTTTCAATTTTTCAGAGGGGGTTTGATAGATCACGCCCAGTTTGAACACCACCCTGCGCCGCTCCATCTTTTTGAAATTATGGACCCGGGAATCGGTCAGGTCCTTGTTGGAAAAAACCAGCTGTTCGCCGCCAATCGCGCGCAGCCTCGTTGTCTTGATGCCAATCTGTTCCACCGCGCCCATTTTGTCGCCGACGATGATGAAATCCCCGATCTCGAACGGCTTGTCGAAAAATATCACGAAATAACCGAACAGATCGCCCAATACAGCCTGGGCGGCCAATGCAACTGCAACGCCGCCGATCCCGAGTCCGGCAACCACTGCCGAAATCTTCACGCCCAGATTATCCAGCAGGAAGACGAGTGCGATGGCCCAGATTACAATATTGACCAGTCCGCGTATTCCCTTGATCTGTTTTTCACCCTGTTCGAGTTTACCGGTCTTCTTCAGATAAGATCGAAGTCCGAAATTGACCGCTGTCGTGGCTGCTCTCACCGCCAGCAAAGTCAACAGGACGATGGCCGCGATCCTCAGGCCGTGTTTGAATTCAGTCGAGAGTGACAGCGTGTGCAGCACTATGTAAAAAGACCCGAAATAAAAAATCGGAACCAGAGATTTGTCTATCGCGTTGATCAGAAGGTCGTCGATACTCGTTTCAGTCGATTCGGACCATTTTTGCAACCGTCTTAAAACATATCGCTTGAATACATAGATGATCGCCACGACGGCGATGAACATCGCCAATGAGGTCAGGTAAGCGAGTATCGTGTTTCCGAAAATGGAATAGTCGAACATGTCCTGCATGATGATCTGTTTCTCCCGGAGTTAGCCTTGCGGCACAGTAAGTGCGCAACAATTCGCGCAGGCCCGCTGAAGATGTTTGACAGTGTGTCTGCACGCGATTTCCGCGGCAGCTTGTGGTTATTGTACTAGCTACGCCGCATAGATTCGAGTCCGGGCATTTGGTTCTATCAACCTAATCGACCTGTCCGGTATCCGCATATCTGCAATAGGTCTCGCGGATGAACAGCGTTGCGACCAATCCCATCAATGTAAATCCTGTCAGGATAATCATCCCGGCACGGTAGTCGCCGATGGCCAAGGGTGTGTCAGCATGTGCTGAATGTGCAAAATCGATGGCTTTCCCGACCAGTGGCTGCATGATCGCGGCGCCGAGAAAACCACCGATATTCACCACGCTGGTGGCCATGCCGGAAAGCGCATGCGGGTTTACTTCCTTGGCACATGCCCAGGTCAGCGCGAAGCTCGGAGCGAACAATCCCATCACAAAAAATAATGCGTGGCTTACTACGCTGCTCATGGAAATGCCGAACAGCATCGGTAACCAGCACAAGAAATATAGCAACGCCCCCGCGATCATCACCGGTTTGCGTCTTCCGATCGCATCGGAAAGTTTGCCGACAAAAAAAGCGCCGATCGCGAATCCCGCGAGCAGCAGACTGGTGTGATTGGTCGACGCCGCCCTGTCCATGCCATACACATCGCGAAGGAACGGCACCGCCCACAATCCGGCAAACGTGAACAGCGTGCCAGACAGACCCATGTTCACCCAGAAGCCCGGCCAAGTGGCGCGGTTTTTCAAAATGATTTTCAATCCTTCGTACCAATGCCCGCTGTGCGGTGGATGAGCCGTCTTGCCTTCGAGTTCCCGCAAGCTGGGCAAGTCGGCCTTGCCGGGATGATCGCGCACCAGCCACCAGGTCAGCATCGCCAGCAAAAGAGAGAACCCGCCCACCCCGATAAAAGCGGTGCGCCATGAAACATACTGCAGCGTCCACGCCAGCGGTGCGGCGGCCAACAAAGAACCGACATTGCCGATCAGGATGGTGGCTCCCGTCATGGTGGCGAAATGCCGGTCGTGGAACCATGCCGCGTTGAGCTTGAGCATCGAGATGAACATGACCGACACGCCCAGTCCTACCAGCAGACGGCCGGCCGATGCCGTGACCAGCGTATCGGCCATGCCGAACAACAGCGAACCCATGCCCGCCAGCACACCGCCCATCGTCACCACGCGGCGCGGTCCCCAGGTATCGGCGAGAATGCCGGTCGGGATCTGCATCACCGTGTACACATAGAAATAGGTCGCCGCCAACCCGCCCAGTTCAGCAGCGCTGGCATGGAATGTTTGCTGAAGATCGGACGAGATGGCCGCCGGCGCAAAGCGATGAAAGAAGGACAATATATACGCCAACCCGACGATGCCGAATGCAGTCCAGCGCAGACGGACGAGTTGGCCGGTTTGGTGTTTATTCAACATGGATATCATTACCGGGGGTGATTGCAAGTATTGGCATCATTGATCATTTGCCGGATCACAAACCCATCAATAGCAACCACAGCGGCAACGTCAGTGCGGACAGCAATGTGCTCAGCATCACTTGCGCGGCGATCGTGTCGCCGTCGCCTCCCATGCGCTTTGCCAGCACATACGCCATCGTGGATACCGGCAACGCGGCCATCAATACCGGGATGTGGAAATACACGCCGCTCAACCCGAATGCCGTAGCCAGACCCCATGCGATGGCGGGCAATGCCAGCAGCTTCACCGCCACGCCATACCACAATGTGCTTGGATGGCTGTGCAGTCCCTGCATGCGCAGTCCAGCGCCGACCGCGATCAGGCCCATCGGCAAAGAAGCTTGCGACAACAAGCCCAGCATGGTGTTGAGCATCTGCGGCAATGAAATACCGGCCAGGCTGAAGACAATGCCGCCTGCGGTTGCGATAATTAAAGGATTAAGCAATATTTCCCTGAGCCAGTGGCTTTCGCTGTGGCGCGCCAGCATCAATACCGATGCAACGTTGGCGAGCGGCACCATGAAGCCCATCAACAGGCCGATCGCGGCGAGTCCCTCGTGTCCGTGCAATCCTCCGGCGATAGCAAGACCGACATAGCTGTTGAAACGAAACGACGATTGAAAAGTTGCCGAATAGACTTTCGGCGGTGCAGTAACCAGATATTTCGCCGCCAAACCCAGCGCGATACCTGCGCACATGAACAGCATGGCGACGATCAGCATCGGGGTCGCCGAACCGAAATCGATCTCGAAATGCGCCAGCGTGTTGAACAGCAGCGCGGGATAGAACACGTTGTAGATCAGCCGGTCAAGTTGCGGCCAGAAGTCCTCGCGCATTCCGAACCAGCGGCGCATCGCTACGCCCAGCAAGATCAGCAAAAAGATCGGGATAATGGTTTGCGCGATTGACACGGTCGTTCAGCACCCGGAAATGATATAAACATTGATTGATGCCGACCCCATTGGTGCCAAGTCTGCCCTTTTGAACGGATTATTCCATATCCGCTGTGAAAACGGTGAATGGGGGATTAAAATGGAAAACGTTATCTAGATGCATGCCCTGACTTTTTGAATTCACATATATGCTGCAGGAGGGCCACATGGTATTGGAATGGACGAAGAAGATGAGCGTCGGAAACGAAACGATCGATTCCGAGCATAAACTGATACTCGATCTGGTTAACGACATTGACAGCGCGATCAGAACGAAAGACGATGCGCTCATTGGCCAGGCATTGAATATTCTCGAACAAGCCACCCGCGCTCATTTCGAAAATGAGGAAAGGATCGCGCAGGCGATCAATTTCCCATTCGATGAACACAATCTGGAACACCGGTACATCCTGGATGAGTTGCAGGCCATCAAGGAAAAATTGGCCGATAATCAAGGTGAATGGTCCGAGAGTGTTGCCGAATACTACTATATGTTTTAAAGCAACTGGGCGGTCGGCCATGTCATGGAAGATGACATGAAAATGAAATCGTTGCTGGAGACCTATCCCTACGATTACAAGCCGGAAGATCTGGCAAGCCTGAAGTCGAAGCGCTGAGCGTTCTGTATCGGGCGGTCCTTAACAGATGATTGACTGTGCCAGGAGTTTTTTTAGGGCCGATTCATCGAACGGCCAATCGAGCTCGATCCCGCTATCGACGCGCTGTACCACGGGTATGCGCATGGCATATTTTTCCAGCAATGCTTCATCATCAGCGATGTCGATATACTCGGCCGTCACGCCTGTCGAATGAAGCAGCGCCTCGGCCTGCTCGCACAAATGGCAGGAACCGGTCCCGAACAATAAAATTTTCACCGTTTCTGCTCCCTGGTTGCCAATGCCTTCAACACCGCCTTGAGCAGTGTCCAGCAGCGCGCGACAGATTCGATCTCTACGCTTTCGCCCGGCGCATGTGCGCCATGGATATCCGGGCCGAACGAGATCATTTCCAGGTGCGGATGGCTGGCTGCGAGCAGGCCGCATTCGAGCCCGGCATGGATCACCTGCAAGCTTGCGGGATGGCCAAATTGTTCGGTATAGACACGCTGGCATAGCGCGAGCAGATCCGATGCCGGGTTCGGCGTCCACCCCGGATATGCGCCATCTTTCCATGCATGCAATTCATAACTGGCTGCATGGGAGACCAGTTTGTCGGCCAGTTCATCGGCGCGAGCATCGTGCAATGAACGCACTTTGAACGTGGCGCGGAACTTGCCGTTTTCCAGCGCAACCACGCCGAGATTGCTGGAAGTGTCGGACACGCCGGGAAAATCTTCGCTGATGCTCGAGACACCGTTCGCGGCGATGTCGATGAATGCGAGCAGACGTTTCTGCTCGGCGAGTGAAATGGAAGTGTCAGGTGCATGGTCGAAATGCCTGCACATGAACGACACACCGGCATCCGCCTGTGCAAATCGTTGCCGCCAAACTTGATGCCGATGCTGCACCCACATATCGATGCTGGCTGCCATCGCGACGGGTAGCGCGCATATCGCATACGCCTCGCGCGGTATCGCATTGCGCGCGGTTCCGCCTTTCATCTCGATCAGGCGCAGATCGGTGTGCACGGAAAGGTCGCGCAGCGCTTCTGCCAGCAGCTTGATCGCGTTGCCGCGCCCGAGATGTATGTCGATGCCCGAGTGTCCTCCGCGCAATCCAGCCACCTCAAATCGCAGGGCTGCATACTCCGGGGGAATATCCTCATGCGCGTATTCGTGGCGCACTTCTACATCCACGCCGCCCGCGCAGCCGAGATAAAAGTGTCCCCACTCCTCGGTGTCGAGATTGATCAGCGTCTTGCCATGCAAGGTGCCGGCCTCCAATTCGCGTGCACCATCCATGCCGGATTCCTCATTGACGGTGAGCAGCACTTCAATCGGCGGATGGATCAGTCCCGGCTCTTCCAGCGCGGCCAGTGCGAGCGCGACGCCGATGCCGTTGTCCGCGCCCAGCGTTGTATTTTCCGCGACCACCCAGCCATCGCGCACTACTGTGTTTATCGGGTCGCGCTCGAAATCGTGCTGCGTGCCGCCGTTCGCCTGGCATACCATGTCGAGATGGCCCTGGATGATCACGCCGGGTCCGGACTCATGTCCCGGACTGGCGGGCTTTTTCAGGATCAGGTTGCCCGCGCCATCGACAACAGATTCGATACCGTTCGCTTTCGCCCATTCGACAAGATGTTCGCGCAACGCTGCTTCATGCAGGGAAGGGCGGGGGATTTCACACAGTGTGGCGAAGTGCGACCAGACGGATTGGGGTTGGAGATTCTTCAAGGAAGCGTGATCGATCGTGGCGCGTATTCGAAACGGGTCCAGCCGGACTAGTCTGTCTTTTCCGATACAAGCGAAATAGCAGTTGCGGCAGTCGATTTGTCGATATCGAGCTGTATTTCGCAATACTCGTTGCTTTCGCTGACAGGGGTAGGATCGTCCGCGCAACTGCACCCGCCGATCACACCCTGATAAAAGATTCCCGCCCTGACGCGGATGCGGTCTTCCGACTCGGCAATGTCGTTGATCGCCACCGTGACCGGTTCATCGGTTACATAGTTTCCGTATGATAATCCCTGCTGCAGCGGAAGTTGATCCGGGATTCGCGCGATCTCCTGCTTGAGGAGGTCCTCGAAATCGGGCGTACCCCATACCTGCAGTGCCTTGTCGAGCCGGATCATCAACAATTCTCCTTCGATTCCTTTCAGGCTTTGATCGCGCGCGTCAGCAGGTACTCGTGGCGGACGATATTATCGTGCAGATATTCGCCCAGTATCTCGTCCATCTCGCTGCGCCATGCGGCGAGTCTAGCGGGATCATCCTGCAGCGCCATCACGGTGCGGATGAACGGACCAGCCTTGGCTTCCTGAAACAGGCGCAAATGCCTTGGACTGAGTGCCGGAATGCCCATGATGCCGCGCTCCACGTGGAGATTTTTTACGCTTTCTCCCAGTCGTTGCCGCACCACACCGACATCGCCCCACTGTATCGGCGATGGCACGCCCTGCGGAGGCGGTACATACTTCGCGATCAGACCGAACTGGCGTCCTATCAATTGCTCGCCCGGCCAGGTGGCGAAGGCAAGTGTACCGCCGGGTTTCAGCACGCGCAGCATCTCAGTTACAGCAACCTCCGGACGCGGCGCGAACATATGCCCGAACTGGCTCAACACCACGTCGAATGAAGCATCCGGAAAGGGCAGCGCCTCGGCATCGCCTTCGTGCCATGCGATATCGTGATACTCGGCCACCTTCGCATTTTCCTTCGCCTGCGCAAGCATCGCGGGAGTAAGATCCAGCGCGGTCACCTTGGCTCCGATGCGCCTCGCGGTGATCGCCACGACGCCGGTTCCCGTTCCGACATCCAGCACCGCGTGATCGCCGGCCACTTTTGCAAAGCGCACCAAGTGTCCGGCCACGGGCGTCGTGAACACGGCCATGTCGCCGAAATTTCCCATCGTCCAGGTTTCACGCTGTTTGGATTTGAACTGCTCGATCGGATCTGTATTCAAGTTACCCTCCTGCGATGATCAATAAATAAATCGCGCCCTTACTACAATAATCACCGGCCGCATCCGCAATAGCACGACAGATTTCGATCTGATTCATGCTCGCAATTCGCCCGTTACGGCAAGACTTCCCCTTCTGCGAGCCGATACGTCAATTGCTCTGACGACACTCCTGTGGCAAATACCTTTCCTGGATTTCTGCACTCGTGCAACTCCAGTATAGTTTCTTGTCTTCATCCAGTGCTGGATCGAGGGAAAGCGATTTTCCACCGACGACCGCGCCATTCATCGTGATGGTCAGCGTGCCATACTGACTATCCATGGTGATTTTGCTTACCGAAGGCGGCAGTGTTGCGGAAAAGCCGGCTTCGTCGAGATCACCGGGGAGATCTTTATAGCTGCTGTAATAACTGGTGACCGAATCTGCCGCAGACCTGCCCAGCTCATAAGCCTGGGCGACACGCGCCCTGGTGGTGTAATCCTGGTATGCCGGAATGGCTACAGCGGCAACAATCCCCAATAACGCGACAAGTACAAGGAACAGCAGGAAGAGGAGCACAATGCTGCTGGTCCCGCCCTTCCCGGCAAGTTCGCCCAGCTGCCTTTGCACATCGGTTGTCGAAGCTTTCGTCGCCGCTATCTGCTTTTTGCAATGTTTGTAATAAAGTGCGTTTGCGTACATCGGCACAAGCAACAGGATGCAGGCTATATATAGCAAGTACGCAGCATCGATCAGAATGTTGGCGGTGCCGTTTGCCAGCCCCACTGTCGCTCCCGTCAACCCAAGAAATACATAGGGAAAGAACAAGTAGATCAGGGCATAAAGCCACATCTTCCTGTAGAGCATCCAATAAAAAGTTACAAACAATGCCGGCCAGTGCCATGAGGCGCTTGCCTTGCCGTTTGCATCAAAGCGCGCAAACTGCCGCAGATAATATTCCTGATTCTTCGGCCCTATGGCTGCCTTGTAATATTCGCTTATATCAATTGGCCCGTCAGTTTTGCGCCGAGCCTTCTGAACGTCACCTTCCGGCGGCGGCAGCACATTGCCGCAGGCAGTGCAAGATGTTGCCTCAGCATCGTTCGAAGCCCCGCACTTTGGACACAACATGAACTCTCTCTTATTTAAATTGCGAATTTATGCAGTTTGCATTGATACGGCGCTGCTTCCAACATGTCTCGATTCAAATGCGATGCTGGCCCAATCAATGATAATAAATGCTCAGGGTTTCCGGAACAAATCATCGAGCGGGTTCTTGCTTGCAGGCGCGCTTCCCGATACGCGCTTCGCGGCAAACTCCTCCTCGATATTGTCGCGGTAGTAACTCCAGGCGGCGCCAGAACTGCTGAGACGGCGCCAGGTATCCTCGCCGACGCCGCTGTATTGCAGCGTGCTGCCGTCGTCGAGTTGCACCTGCAGCAACCGTGACCGCGCATCGTAGCCTATGGCGCGCAACTTTCCCGAATTGATCTTCTTCATTTCCATCGCGGCATTCCGGATCTGCCCGGCGTCATTTCCCCTGGATTGTTTTAATCTGCCTTGGCCGGTTGCGGCTTGCACATCGCATTGATGTTCTCGAGCAAGCCTTTCAGCTTTTCTGCATCGGCCGGGGTGTCAACAATTAGCAGTATCCTGATCGTATCGGTGGCAGCGGCGTCCATTCCGTTATCTTTCGGATAACCGTACTTATCTGCTATCCAAAGATTGTCTTCGGGCGCATCCAAATAATATGAGGGGCCGTGGAAACTGTATTTCTTGTAGCCTTTATTGGTGGACAGAAGCACTGATATGGAGTTGCTATTGCCTTCCTTGCGATTGCGCTCCTCAATATAGACGGCAGCTGCACTAAAATCGCCGCCTTTGGAACTTACTTTGTCCCAGACGCCGTATACGTCCCGGTCCAGATTCTGCAAATCGATCACCGAGCTGATCTTGAAATCTTTCCATACAGAATAGAAGTTGCCGTATTTGATGTGCAATATTTCATCGACCATCAACTTGCAGCCGTCGAATCTCGCGCTTCTTTCGAGCCCTTCGGGGTTTCTGTTTAACGGAGTCGTATCGACAACCTCCTTGTCCAGCAAATCAATGATCGCCATTTGGGTTGCCGCCAGCTTTGAATTGGCTGCAGGCTGAGTCTGGGCTGCATCCTTGTCAACGGGTTCAGGCGATGCTGCCGGAGCCGGAAGAACCGCATCGTTCACCGGCGTCCCGCCTTCGATTCCACAAGCTAAGGGAGTGAGTTGTACCACCGACCCGCCTTGCAGCCTGCAGTCGATCTTCATATCCGCAGCATGGCCGGCAACGTACGGCGCGAATGAAAGCAATATCACGATAGTGTGGCGCAACATTTTCATCGGCATGCTTGATCTCCATGAGTTTTTTTGAGTCTGAACCAAACGATTCATGCTTGTGGCCTCCCACTATAACTGCTCCGTAGCAGTTTCGGTTCAAACTCATCTGTATTTTCGGCTTCCGGCATGTGACAATTGCAGAAGTAAGCCCAATCATTGTATCGAATTATGGATAATCTGATCGAGGTCAACGACCTGCATTTTTCCTACGGCCCGCACCAAGTGCTGAAGGGCATCAATCTCACCATCCCTAAAGGGAAGGTCGTCGGGATCATGGGTTCCAGCGGCAGCGGCAAATCCACGCTGCTGCGCCACTTCGGCGGCCAGCTGCGCCCGTCGCGGGGCAGCGTGAAATTCATGGGACAGGTGGTCCACGAACTCGGCATCGAAGAGCTGTACAAATTGCGCCTGGAGATGGGTATGATGTTCCAGGTCAGCGGCCTGTTCACCGACTTGTCGGTTTACGACAATCTGGCCTTTCCGTTGCGGGAAAATACCAGCCTGCCGGAAGAGATCATCCATGATCTGGTGCTGATGAAACTACACTCGGTCGGTTTGCGCAATGCCCACAAACTGATGCCGGGAGAACTTTCCGGCGGAATGGAACGCCGCGTCGCGCTGGCACGTGCGACCGCCACCGATCCCGCGCTGATCATTTACGACGAACCCTTCGCCGGACTCGACCCGATCTCGCTCAACATCATCGCCAACCTGATCCGCAAACTGAACGATGCGCTCGGCGTAACCTCCGTGGTGGTGACCTACGATCTGTCGGAATCGCTCAAGATCGTCGATTACGTTTATTTCATACACGGCGGCATCGTGGTGGCACAAGGCGATGCGGCAGAAATGATGAACTCGCAAGACCCTTTTGTCAGGCAATTCCTCCACGGCGAGCCTGACGGTCCGGTCGCCTTCCAATATCCCAGCAAGCCGTATGCGGAAGATCTGGGCATCAAAGCATGATTTTTTGCGTCAAAACAATGTAACTGCTCTGCACCGATCGTTTACGGCGTTAAAGTCTTCATCTGCCGCCAAAGCACCGCCGCTCCCCACGCCAGCGACACGACCATCAGCAATCCGCCGCACGCATGAACGAACGCACCCCATCCCTGCGCCCTGTGCAACTGGCCCATCGCGCTCAACAGATATATCCAGTCATGCGGTCCGTCCGCGCCGGTATGCCCGCCGAGCAAAGTCATGTAAGGATGAAGGGCATCGTAGATATAAGGCGACACATCGACCAGACTGACGCCACCCAGCCAAAAACCCATCGCACCGCCGAAGTTGTCACTATTCTTCCATATGAATGCGACGCCTATCCCCAGCGGCGCCATCACCTGAAATAAGCTGCCGCCCAGGATCGTCATGAATTCGCCGAAAGGCCTGAACAACACATGTCCCGCCTCGTGGATCGGCAACAGGATATCGTGCATGAAAGACAAGTTGATCTCGGCGATTCGGTAGTCATACCCGACCAGGTACCAGCTCCATACAGCCAGCAGCACAAGGCCGGCGCAACGGCCGTAGAACGAAACGGGATTTATCTCTTCCAGCGGTTGCAGCAAAGAATGTTTCGCATTGTGGATTGGTTCGTCAACGTTGGAAAACATGGTCTTCCCCTATTTCCCCTTGCAGTTCATAAATCAAGTTGTTTGTCTGGAAGTGTTCCGGCTGCAATCTTGATTCGATAGTCTTAACCCGGCAATCCCGCCAGCCAGAGCCGTAACCTCAAGCCTATGCCGGTGGTATAGCCGACTTCAGCGAAGCGTATCTTTCCGTCCGGAGAGATGATGAAACTGGCAGGTACGGCATGTACGCCCCACGCGGCGGAGAGGCGGCCATCGGCATCGTTCAACACGGGAAAATGCAGACTTTGCGCGGAGAGGTGCTCGCCGACTTCCGCGTCGCTGCCGCTTTGCATCGCCACGGTGATGGTGTTCGGATGATCCTGTGCGATGGATTCGATGGAATCCTGATCGACGCGGCAGATCGCACACCAGGTCGCCCAGAAATGCACCAGCACCGGTTGCGCGGGTTTGGCGGGCAGGGCGTATGTGCTGCCATCGAGTTTCACGCCAGCCAAAGGCGGCGCCATGCCGCTGGCCATGTCGCGCTGTTGCCAGGCGCGGATACCGGCGATGAATATAATGAACAGCAGAAGTTGCAGGACGCGATTGCGCCAGATCTTCCGGCTGGAAATTTTGTCAGCGGGCGCGTTCATTCCGGTTTGACGACTGAACGTGATTCAAGGAAACCGCACCAATGCTTCACCCGGATTGTTTCATTGGGATTGCTCAAGTTCCGCAGCTTGTTTGAGCGCCTGTTCGGCACCGGCAGAATCGCCCTGCGCGACACGGGCATCGCCGATCGCGCGCCAATTCAATGCTTGCAATCGGCGATCCTGTCCGGCGAAACTGTTCGATTTGCGGGCCATCGATATCGCCTGCTCATACTGGCCCTGGGTGAGGCGCAGCTGCGCAAGTTCGTGCCACAACCAGGGATTGCGCGGTTCGATGCGCAGCGCGCGTTCCAGCGATGCACCAGCCGCTTCGCGTCTTCCCGCCTCGTTGTCGGTATGCGCCAGATCCAGCAACGCGATCACGGCTTTGTTCTCCGATTCGACAGGTGCCGGCTGTTCCTGCGCAGCGGATTCAGAAGACGTCTCTGTTTTCACGCCGGCGCAGCCGGCGATCAACATCAGCAACGCAGCGGTCAAAAATATGTATCGATATTTCAATTGAACAACCTCTGGAACCAGCTTTTTCCCGAGTCCTGTTTATCTCCGGGCTTTACTTTAGCATCTTCGGCCGATTTTTCATTAGTTTGCTCGTCCGTTGAAGGAGACGCGCAGGCAGAAATCACGGTCGGTGCGGATCCCTTGATGAACGGCATCTTTTCGCCCGTCTGGCAATCATCGTCATAGCGCAGCCCTGTGACCGGATCGACATTGACCATCTCGATGTCATCCGGCACGACGGGCTGCAGCGGTTCCGGTTGGAGATTTTTCATCATCTCTCCCCAGACCGTCATTGCACCCGAGGAGCCGGTCAATCCCGTGGGCTTGTTGTCATCCCGGCCGACCCACACCACCGCCACGTGATCGCCGGTATAGCCGGCAAACCAGCTGTCGCGCAGATCATCCGTCGTGCCGGTCTTGCCTGCCACATGCAGATCGGCAGGCAGCCAGTTCACCAGATTTTGCGCGGTGCCTTCACGCACCACGCCCTGCAGGGCCGCAGTCAGAATATAGACAGGCCCTGCGGGGGCGACTTGTTCCACATTGAGCGGAAAACGTTGCAGCGGCTTTCCGTCCGCGGTGACGATCTCGCGTATCGCGCGCAAAGGCGTGCGGAAACCGTTGTCGGCAAACGTCTGGTATAGCTGTGTCACTTCGATCGGCGAAAGGTCGAATGCGCCGAGCAGCGACGAAGCAAAAGGCGGCGGCTGGCGTTCGATGCCATACAGGGGCAGCTTGTCGAGGATATTTTCGACACCGAGTTCGATGCCCATGCGCGCGGTCGCCACATTGAAGGATTGCGCCAGTGCCGTGTGCAGCGGCACCATTCCGTGGAACTTGAGATCGTAGTTGTTCGGCTTCCAGTCCGGTGTGCCGGGCTGGCTCCATACCAGCGGACTGTCATCCAGCGGAGTGATCAGCGTATAGCGATCCGGCATTTCAAGCGCGGTCAGATAGACGATGGGCTTGGCCAGCGAACCGATCGGGCGCTGTGCATCAAGGGCACGGTTATATCCTGCATACTGCGCTTCGCGTCCGCCGACGATGGCCTGTATCTCTCCGTTCTGCGTGCTGCTGACCACCACCGCGCCTTCCAGCGTGTTTGCGGGAATCCTGTGTGACTTTTCGATTTGCGTCAGGCGCGACTGCAACGCGACCTCGGCCTGATGCTGGATTATCGGGTCCAGCGTGGTGAAGATGCGCAATCCTTCGCTGCGCAGATCTTCCTCGCGATAATCGCGCTGCAACTGGCGGTATACATACTGCATGAATGCCGGATACGGCGAGGTGCCGATCGGCGCGCGCTGCACCACGCCGAGCGGTTTCCGGCGCGCCGCAACGAATTGCGCCTGCGTGATCACATTCTGGCTCGCCATCTCCTGCAACACCACATTGCGCCGTTTCAGCGCAAGCTCCGGATTCTTGCGCGGGTCATACAGACTGGGCCCCTTGACCATGCCGACCAGGGTCGCGATCTCCTGCGGCTCCAGCTGCTCGAGCGGGCGATCGAAATAGAAATGGCTGGCCAGGCCGAAGCCGTGGATCGCCCGGCTGGAATCCTGCCCGAGGAACACTTCATTGAGATAGGTTTCTAGGATCTCGCCCTTGCTGTAGTGCATCTCGAGCAGCAGTGCCATCAGCACTTCGGTTCCCTTGCGCGTCAGCGTGCGTTCGGAAGTCAGGAAGAAATTCTTGACGAGTTGCTGGGTGATCGTGCTGCCGCCCTCGATGCGCTGCCCGGTGACGGTCTTGTACAAAGCGCGCGCGATGCCGCGTGGATCGATACCCCAGTGCGTGTAATATTTCCGGTCTTCGGTTGCGATCAGCGCGTCGATCAGCAGCTTGGGAAACTGGTTGAGCTTCAACAACTCCCGGTCTTCGTTATGTCCGGGATAGATGCCGCCGATCAGCGGTGGCTCCATGCGCAGCAAGGGCAGGTCGGTTTCCTTGTCGCCGCGCGTTTGGATCTGGGACACTTTGCCGTCGTCGAATTCGATGCTCAGGTGCTGTGCTGCTTGCGGACCGTCGCCGAACACAAAGTCCCGGGTCGTGAACTCCAGGCCGTTCAAAGTGTATTTATATGTCGCCGGTGCGTTCGGCTCGGGGTTTTCGTGATACCCGTCCCTGCGCAGTTCATCCGCGAATTGCGCGGAAGTCAGCTTCAATCCGGGATACACTTCCAGCGCGCGGCCGTAGACACGCGCCGGCACGGCAAACTTGCGGCCTTCGAAAGCTTCGCGGATCGTCACGTCGAGAAAGTAGATGTACCCGGACAAACCCAGCAAAAAGAGCAGCGCGAAAAGCCGGATTACCTTGCGATACGAATTAAAGCCGGAGCGGAATCTGTCCCAGGACAAGGAAGGGAACTTCATTGATATTTATACCTGCCAAAGAAAGCGGTTGTCATTCGATTGTATAGTGCCATCATGGAAATATCGCAATGGCCGACCCATCAGTTGGCAGATTATACTTTTACGGCATAATCCGGGTGCACGATTTGCACGAACACTTTAACCCCGCCCTTCGCAACCCATGTTACCTCTTTCGTCTTCGCCGCGCCTGAGGGCGCTGTTGATCTCGCTGGCTATCGCCGCAGCATTGCTGGTATATGCGGTCATGTCTGCCGAACCGGTCTTGCGGGTCTCACTTTTACCGGATGGGAAACCGTCGATCATGCGGCGCAAGCTCAAACCCCTGACCGATTACCTGGAAAAAAAGATAAACATGAAGATCGAATTCAGGCCGGTGGCCAGTGAAGAGGCTCTGGTCGATGCCCTGGTTGCCAACAAGGTGGATCTGGCCTGGTTCAGCGGCTTTGATTTCATCGAGGCCAAACAGCGCAGCCACGATCAGGTCATACCTGTAGTCCAGCGTGAAGAGGATGCACAGACCCGGTCGGTATTCATCACCGCGCACGGCGGCATCACCGGGCTGGAGGACCTGAATGGCAAGACTTTCGTTTTCGGCGCGCGATCTTCAACCTCAGGTCACCTGATGCCGCGTTCATTTTTGCGGGCAGCCTACATCGATCCCGATATCGAAATGAAACGTGTGATTTATAAGGACACGCCCGATGAAATTGTTGCGGCAGTGGCAGGCGGCGACGCCGATGCAGGTGTGTTGAGTAAAAAAGCATGGGAAAAATTGCTGGCCGATGGCAAGGCCGACCCGAAAGTGCTGCATGTGTTCTACACCACCCCCGCTTATTGCGATTTCAACTGGACTGCACGCGCGGATATGGATGCGAACGTGAGACAAAAATTGACCGATGCATTTCTTTCACTGGACAGGAACATCGGGCTGGACAGGGAGATCCTGGATCTGCAGCATGCCAGCCGATTCATTCCAACCGATGCCGAAAATTATGCAGCGATCGAGTCGGTGGCGCGCAACGCGGGTTTGTTGAAGTAGCCGCCCTGTACATGCGCGAATCAATCAAATCCGGTTTCTTGATTTCCCGGAAAACGTATGCCGCCCCTTAATGTTTGGGCGCGCGCATCGTAGCCCACAACGCACAACTTAACCGAATTGGTCTTTTTCATTTATAGCTTGGCAACCTGGAGCTATTCCGCGCCTGATCCTCTCGATTCTTCACGAGTCTGACACCGTTATTTTTTTATTCCAAGCCGATGCAACACGCCCTTTATTCCTCGTTTCAGCGATTGACCGAGTATATGCCTTGCACCGTGATAGCAGCCCATGCGTGTGCCCGGATTGAAGGCCATTAAGCCGAAATAGTTTCGTTCCTCCTTCATCCAGCCGCCTTTATAGTCTTCGGTACCGTAGCCGAAATCGATCTTGCGCACGTGATCCTGGTCGATAACATGAGCTATCATGAAGTTAGTCAGCACCACGCCGACAGCCAGATTCTTGTATTCTTCATGATAGGCCAGCCTTGAACAGTAGGCGACACTGCCAGTGACGATCCAGTACTGAGCGGCGGCGGCTTTGCCGTCCAGACGGAGAATGCCGAGACGCAAATATCCCCTAGCCGCGGCTAACTGCATCAGATCGAGTTTGTCCTGGCCGATCATCGTCGGCATATTTTGCCAACTTCCCATGGAAACGGCGAAATAGTCAGGCATTCCACGTTGCAATCCCTCCGGCTCAGAATACAGGGCCAGTTCCAGCCTGCCGGTTTTCTCCAGCGCACGCTGCCTGCGCCGCACGTTATAGCGAAGATTTGCGCTTCGCCGGGCGAAGTAGGTTGCGTAATCTATCCCCTCTACGGTTTCGAAGCGGTTGTAGGAATTGGCATAGGCTTGCACCCAGAATCCGGCGGCACGCAGGGCTGCATGGACGGTCTCGAGCAACTTCGAGTTCTCTTCCATCGGCCACAGGCGGATGACATCACAGGTTTGTTCCCTGTGTTCAACCCCACCATTTTTCAAGTGATGGAAAAGGGCCGCGAGCACTTGGTCTGGCTCCTTGACCGTCGGATCAAAGAAGAGCGCGACCTCCGCATAGTTTTCCGGATGACTGATGGAAGAAAATTCACGTGCGCCTGGAACGGCATCATCAATAATCGTATAGCGCAATGGAACTAAAAGAAGCGGACGGCCTGAGCTTGTTTCCTCGACGCCATAGACGCGGAATACACCTACCCCATTAAAATTGTATCGCATCAAAAGTGCGAACCACTCCGGGTCGGCAAACAAACCGACACTTGCGCTCGCTTCGATTAATAGAGCGTAGCATGTGGGGAGTGCGTCGAAACTGGTGAAATGGCGAATTGTATACATCGTTTTTCTATAATTCTTGACAGGACGAATCGCTTCCCTGCAGGTACACAGTAACGCTCTCTGCGTCCACGTTAATGAATGCCAAACAGGGACATCCGGACGGTTCCTGGGTGCTTGTCTCACCGCCTAAATGCATAAGGTTTCGAATTTATTAAGACTTGGTCGATAATGCAAGATGAATCTGAAATCGGATGGAATACCGAATCGGATATCGCATCAAGCTCAATATCAACTAATTTCTATAATGGTTTACATGCGCATCCTGTTAACTAGCTTGCCTGACAATGCTGCTGGGCCATCGATGCCTGTCGGCATTTCGGCTCAAACGCATGCAGCGATCGAGAAGGTGGCGCGCGGCATGGGAATGTTGAAGTAGCGGTTCTTTGCACAAGCCGGGCAATTCGGCCACCCATACCTTTGGTTTGTTTGATCCGGGTTCGTTCGAGCGGGGAGGCTGGGCTTTATCACGATACGATCTCCTCAAAGGTATGGCTCACCCGGTTTCTCCCCTTGTGCTTGGACAGAAACAGGCATTTGTCCGCTATGGTAATGAGTTCTTCGATGGACTCGCATGAATCGGGCCGTTGTGCCACGCCAAAGCTGGCGGTGAATGAGATCTTGCCCTTTTCATGTTTGATATGCTTTTCGGATATTGCTACGCGCAGTCTTTCCGCCATGACGGTCGCCGCGTCGAGATTCGTTTCGGGCAGGAACAGGATGAATTCCTCGCCACCCCACCTGGATGTCACATCGCCTTCCCGGGCAGACTGCATGATGAGGGATGCGATCGCGATCAGTACCCTGTCGCCGGCGACGTGGCCGTAGTTGTCGTTGATCCGTTTGAAATGGTCCATATCGAACAGGATCACAGAGACATCGCGCCGATTGCGCAACGCGTTGCTCCAGATCGGCTTGGTGAATTCGTAAAACGCACGCCGATTGTTCAGCCCGGTCAGCGCGTCTATCCTCGCAATCCTCTCGGCCAGCAATTTCTCGCGCTGATTGACTCTGAATTGGTACGCCAATGCCAACGCCAGCAGAACCGCATCCATCAACATACCGATCTCGACAGCACGATAAGTGAACGCGTTATAAGGAATGACACCGGCTACTGACAGATCGGTCAGCGCCGCGCCCGTCATGGACGAGATCGCGGCAAACAAGAAGTACCACGCGGGGGTATAGCCCGAACGAACCGCCTGTACTCCGAGCAATAACATGAGCACGGAAAATACAATGACAAATACAAACGCCACCGCCATGTGGATCGTGTTGTAATCGAGCAGGAACAACGCCAACAGCAGCGATCCGAACGCTGCGCATATCCGGATCATCGCCCGATGCATGACCGGAAAATTGTTCCGGGTATCCAGAAAGCTGCTGGCAAACAACAGGCCGCTCATGCCGAAAAGCGCCATCAGGAAAGGAATGATCCAAAGCTGCAGGCGTACCTGCTCAGGCCATAGCCAGGCGAACCCATGCCCCGTATAGGCGATGTTCAACAACAGGAACACGGCCAGATAGAGCGCATAGAGGATGTATCGGCGGCTGCGCAGGCCGATATAAAGCATCGCGTTATATGCCAGCAGCGCGAGCAGGAATCCGTACACGAAACCGTAGCTGTAATTCATCCATGTGTCGTGGTCATTTGCCGCGCTGATGCTGCGCAGATAGATGGGGACGACCATCGGATCGTGGGTCTGCACCCGGATCAATACCGTGCTGGTCCCGGGCGCAAAGGTCTGGTCCATTTCGAAGAAACGGTTCCTGATCGGACGTTGTGCAAACGGTTGTCCATCGCCAAGTTTGTATGAAGCCACAATGTTTTTGCCGGCAACGATATAAACATCGACTTTGTCCAGCCAGGGCGTCTCTATCGACAATCTTCGCGGCTGGTCCAAGTTGGTTGTGTTTTCGACGTCGAAGCCGATCCAGACAGGCTCCGAACCTATCCCGAAATTGAGTGCGGGTGAGTTTCCGGGATGGAAAATTCCGTTCCGATAGGCGGCGATGATTTCACCTATCTTCAGTTCGGCACCGCTTTCCTTGTAATAGCTTGCATACAGGCCGAGTGGACGATCATGGGGAGTTTCCGCGGAAACCGGAGTGGCTGCACAGGCCAAACCCGCGCAGCAAGAAGCCGCCGCAAGCAGCAACGCTATCAGGCGCGACACGATGCGGGATCGCAAATTTAAAATTTTGGTCAACAAGAAGAAGATGATCCGGTGATGTCGCGAATATCGCGGCGGGAAGTTTACTATGCGCCTGGCTTTAAACACCAGCAAGTTTGCAGGAGCGTGCCGTGCCCGCGATCAATTGATAGTTCGCGGGAGTGGCCCGGTGTCGATTCCATTGGCCTCAGCCGGTAGATGATCGCCAGCGTTTGGTTCTTCTGCATGGGTATCATTTCCGACAATGTGGTACATTTGGCGAACAAGAAAAAACGCAAAAGTCATATCAAATTGATAAGGTATTAAATAATCATGGAAAGAATCAGAGCAAAATCCGAGCATGCAACACAAGGGTACAAACTGGTGTGCGAACTGCAGCAACGCTTCGTGACCAAGCTGAATGCGATCAGCAAGAAATACGGCAGCAACAAACCCTACGTGCCCACCGAATGGTTCCGCGACGAAGGCAGGCACGGCGGCGGCGAACGATTCATGGCGACCGACGAGACTCTGTTCAATCGCGCATCGGTCAACACCTCACAGGTCCACTATGACGACAATCCCGCCAAGCAACTGGGATCGGCTTCCGCGATCTCGACCATCATCCATCCGAAGAACCCGCTGGCGCCATCGGTGCACATCCATATCAGCTGGACGGAGATGAAGAAGGGCGGCGGCTACTGGCGCGTGATGGCCGATCTCAACCCCGCCATCGAATACAGCGAAGACAAGATCCTGTTCGCCAGCAAACTCAAACAGGCCGCGCCGCAGCAATACGCCGAAGCAAAGCCGCAGGGCGACCGCTATTTCAATATCCCCGTGCTCGGGCGCACCCGCGGCGTGACCCATTTCTATCTGGAAAACTATACCAGCGGAAATTTCGACGCCGACCTGAAGATGGCGCAGTCGGTGGGCGAGGCCGCGATCGACACCTACATCGATATCCTGACTTCGGCGATCGAAAAGCGCACTTCACCCACCGAGGCAGATTACAAGAAACAGCTCGGCTACCACACGCTGTATTTCTTCCAGGTCCTGACGCTGGATCGCGGCACCACTTCGGGCTTGCTGGTCCACGACCAGAACGACATCGGCATCCTCGCCTCGCTGCCCTCGCACGTTAACCGGCCTTTGCTGGTTTCATGGATTGCAAAGATGCCTAAGCCGCAGGACCAGCTGTTGCAAAAACTGATCGACTGCCTGCCGAATGAAGAAATTGCGCCGGTGGAAGACGACACCAAGGCGGCATTGGCGAATTGTGTGCGTAAACATTACCAGGCCCATCCAGAGGCGATTGACATGCAGGCCAGTGGCTACACCAAGCCGCCCACCGTCGACAATCACCTCAAGTCTGCTGCCTAGCGGACAAATATAAGGGTGAAGAAAATCCTCTGTCGTTCATGAATGAAAAAGCCGGCTTGCGCCGGCTTTTTCATCACTACGATTGCAGCTTACTTCTTGTCGGCGTCCGCAGGAGCAGCAGGCGCAGGTGCAGCGGAAGTGGCGGCAGGCTGATCAGCAGCAGGAGCCGCGGCAGGCGCGGCAGGTGCAGCAGCAGGAGCGGCCGGGGCCGATGCGGTTTCAGCAGCTTTTTCACCGCATGCACCCAAAGAGAGGGTCAACAGAACTGCAATCAGAGCAGAACGATTCATGATATTCCTTCAATAAGAAATTTTAACGGGGGCCTTGGTCAACACCTGCTCGCGGCGCCCCCCATGCTACGAGCGGCGCGCATTCTAGCAATTGCCAAATAAAAAGCCAGGGATTTCGGAAAAGGCGGGAATGGCCACTCGGAAGCTGCCGACACGGGAAATTAAATTGGTTATAAAACAGGGAAGTATGGCTTGGGACGAACTGCTTTGCTTGCACGTGTATTTGTTCGTCGAAGGAATGGGAACTTGGTATTCTTCCGCTATTGAGGAGCCGATCGCTCTACCGATTTATTCTATATCAGGGTCTCGTCGGTCCTTTGCAGGCGATCAGCCAATACCTGCATGACATGCAACGCAAATTCGGGTTTCTTCTGAACAAGGAAGTTGAAACGTTCATGCTCGATGGGCAGGAATTTGCAATCGCTGGTAGCGATCACCGTTGCCGAACGGGGCCCCTTGTTGATCAGTGCCATCTCACCGACGATGGTGCCCGGCACGGCGGTCTCCATCACTTTGTCGCGAACCACGATATCGGCAGTCCCGGACATGAGAACATACATAAAATCACCAGGCTCGCCTTTATTGAACAAGACTTGTCCGGCAGGGATCATCGTCAGATCGACATGATGGCGAAAAAATTCTACAAGATTCATATGACCTTCTTGGGGCATTACGATTCCGGGACCCAACATTATCAGCTTATCCTGGTTTCAGGAATGATTTGTCGGGGTCTTGCAAGCGGGGGCTGACGGAAACATGCTTCGAAACGGGATTTCTCCGGCAGCGATATTGGCATGGGTTCCAGGATATTGATTCAATACCGCCCCTGCGTCTTGTTGATGTAATTCGACAGCTGCTGGGTTTCCTGATTCATGCGCATCAGGTTGGCGTGGGTCACGCGGAACAGCGCGCGCATCACCTTGTAAACCAGACGCGGGTGGTCATCCAGCAATGACTCGAAGTCTTTCGGGGTGAGCGTGTAAACCGTGGTATTGCCGACCGCGCGAAGTGTGGCCTTGCGAGGCGTCCGATCGACGAAGGCGCGGGTACCGGCACATTCGCCCTCCTTCATCGTGTAAACAAGATTATCCTTGCCATTGATGTCGGTGCTGTAGACGGTGAGCTTGCCCGAGACGAGGACAAAAAGGCTCTGATCGGCGCCGCCCTCTTTGACGAGCAGTTCGCCATCCTTCATATGGCGCACGCCCATTTTTCCCGCCAGGAGCTTGGCTTCGTTGTCATCAAGTTCGGCGCACACCGATATGTTGCACACCCGGTGATAGTCTGCGTGTTCGCTCATTTCAAAGTATTCCTTTCCATGTATGCTGTCTAACAAGCATTCTGCCTAGCGATCATGATTGCCAAAGTGTGCATCTTAGCGCGGCAATGAAAAAATTGTCACTGAGTCGTTGTTTCTGAACCAATTAACCATTATCCAAGTGGGTCAATTCAAGAGCTTTTCCAGCACCTCGAACATCAGTCCCTCCACCTTGGGCAGGCCGAATCGCGGATCGGAAGCCGGGAACGGCAAGGTTTCGCCGGTGCGCCTGTACCCGCGCCGCTCGTAATAGGCGATCAATTCATTGCGCAATGAGATCACTTGCATGCGCATGCGCATGCGCGAAGCCCCCCACTTTGTGCTGGCAAAACGTTCCGCCTCGGTCATGAAGCGATGGCCCAGACCCTGACCCTGCAATACCGGTTTGATCACCAGCATGCCCATGTATGCATTCGCTGCATCCACCCTCTCCATGTGCACCGAGCCGATGAGCTCGCCGTCACGCATGCAAAGCATGATCGCCGAATCGTCTTCCGAAACCAGACGCGAAATTTCCCCGGCGTCGGTGCGCTGTCCGCCCAGAATGTCGGCCTCGGTCGTCCATCCGGCGCGGCTCGAATCACCGCGATAGGCAGAATTGACCAGAGCGACAATGGCGTCTATGTCGGCAGCCGTGGCAATACGGAAAGCAAAGCTGTCGATATTCGCGAGCGGTTCCTGATGTGAGGGCGAGGCGCTCATTTGTCTGGAATGGTTCGGCTCCGGTACTTTTACTTGAGGTCAAACTAAACCACGTACAGCAGGATCGCGCAGTAATGCAGCGCGCTGCCGGCCAGCACGAACAAATGCCAGATGCCATGCCAATGCGCGAATCTCTCATCGTAGATATAGAAAATGACGCCGACCGTGTAGGCCACCCCGCCAGCCGCCAGCCATGCAAAACCGGACCAGGTCAGCGCGGCCACCAGCGGCACCACTGCAACGAGCGCAGTCCATCCCATCAGCAGGTAGATCACCAGCGATACCATCCTCGTTTTCCTTTTCAGCCAAAATTCCTGGAAGATACCCAGCAGCGCAAGGCCCCAAACCACACCGAACAAAGACCAGCCCCAACCCCCGCGCAGGCTGACCAGGGTGAATGGCGTGTAGCTCCCGGCGATCAGCAGATAGATCGCATTGTGGTCGAGCCTGCGCAAGAAGAGTTTGACCTTGCCGTGCGCAGCGTTGTGATACAGCGTGGAGAAAGTGTACAACAACAGCAGCATCGTGCCGTATATCGAGAAACTGACGATCTTCCACACGTCGCCGCTGAGGGCGCCCAATACCACCAGCACGATCCCGCCGGCCAGCGCGAGCAACGCGCCGACCAGATGCGTGTAAGTATTGAATCTTTCTCCCTGGATCATTCGCGAACTTCGGGATCAATTGGTTGATTGGTAGCGTGAATGGGAGCCTGGTTAATGTTGTCAAAACAGCATTAGCCAAGCTCCTTTATTCGTATTGATCATTGCGCTTGGCTGCATAGCAACCCTATCAATGAAGGCGGATCCTAGTGATTGTGCGTTGATCGGTAGACAATCATTTTTCGAGCAGGTAAATATGGGAGCTAGCCTATAAATTTCTTGACCACTTCGAGCAACTTGTGCGGGTCGAACGGTTTGACCAGCCACCCGGTTGCACCCGCCTCCTTGCCCTGGGCTTTCATTTCTTCGTTATGTACAGTGGTCAACATCAGTATGGGAGTGACGGCGAACTTCGGCAGACTGCGCAGCGCTTTAACAAAAGTGATCCCATCCATGTTGGGCATGTTCTGGTCGGACAGCACCAGATCAATATCATGCGCATTGGCCTTGGCTAACCCGTCTACGCCATCGGCCGCCTCAACTACGGTATAGCCTTCCGTTTTAAGGGTGAATGCAACCATTTGCCGGATGGCAGAAGAATCATCGATAACCAAAATAGTTTTTGTCATTTTTCCCCCGCTCCGTTTTTAAAGGATTCAGCATTGTCTCCATACATGAACAGATGAAGACAACGGCAGCCATTAAAATTATAGCCCCATCTTTCACAAGCTTCATTAATTGTTGACGATTTTTTTTGCTTATTCGCCATTGAAATTTTGAATCTTAAGCAATTGCGATCCTGGCTCCATTAGCCATGCCTTTAACCCGGGTTTGTCCCGAATTGTTTACGGGGAAGAGAAAGGAAAAGGAAATAATGAAGATTTGTCATTTTCTCCGGCCGGTTCTTCATTTGCCGACACTCTTGTCCCGGTCGGAATACGACGGTCGATATGAGCATACACCGGTTTTTCATTGCGCAGCATATCAGTCCACAGGGTCACAGTTTTTACAATTGCGATTCACAATGCGGATATTCGCCGCCATGCATTGAAATTCATTGCTGTCCTGAACAGTGATGCCGGGTTGTTGCCGGGGTCTGTTAAAATATAAGCCTACACTTCACCGATGAGCGGTTACCCAATGAACATGAAAGAATTGGCAGAAAAATTGGGGCTTTCCTTCCTGGCGGAACCCATGTTTCTGCAAATTTTCCTGATTGTCCTTGCAACCGCACTGGCCAATGTCGCCACTCACATATTGTTGAAGTATGCGGAGAAACTATCCAGCCTGACATCTAGCCCTTGGGACGACGCGCTAATCCAGTCGGCCAAAAGACCCGCACCGGTTGCCATCTGGTTGATCGGTCTTGCTTACGCGGGCAGCGTCATGGGTAAGGAGAGCGGTGCTGCAATCTTCGATCCGGTTCCCCAGATCCGCAATGTCGGGGTGATCATCTGTCTGGCATGGTATTTGATCCGCCTTATCCGGAATGTCACGTACAACATCGGCGCGATGCATGAAAAGAAGGGCGAGGAGGCGGATCACACCACCATCGATGCATTGTCGAAACTGTCGCGTCTCACGGTTGTCATCACGGCCATCCTGTTGTCGATGCAAACACTCGGTTTTAGCGTCTCCGGGATATTGGCTGCCGGTGGCATAGGCGGTCTCGCGGTCGGTTTTGCCGCAAAGGATTTGCTGGCCAATTTTTTCGGCGGCCTCACCATCTATCTGGACCGCCCCTTCAGCGTGGGTGACTGGATCCGATCGCCGGACAAGGAAATCGAAGGCACAGTGGAATACATCAGCTGGCGCCACACCAGGGTACGTGCATTCAACAAGAACCCCATTTACGTTCCGAACGCGTTATTCACCAGCATAGTGGTGGAGAACCCCACGCGGATGACCCATCGACGAATCAAGGAGACCATCGGTATTCGCTACGAAGACATCGGTGTGATGAGCGTGATCGTGTCTGAAGTGAAGGCCATGCTGCAAAATCACGAAGAGATCGACGCGACCCAGACCTTGATCGTTAACTTCAACACTTTTGGTCCGTCTTCTCTCGACTTTTTTTTCTACACGTTCACCAAGACAAAGAACTGGGTCCATTTCCATGAAGTAAAGCAGGATGTGCTGTTGAAGGTGGCCGGGATAATTGAGCGGCACGGTGCCCAAATCGCCTTCCCGACACAAACCGTGCATATCGAAACAGACAACACGCCTCCTGTTGGATAACACAAAGCAGCAGGTACCGGATTGGAATTGATGCCGGTCCCTTTGGCCCCAAAAAGAAAAGGAGCTAGCCGTCAGGCTAACTCCTTTGTCAGTAGCAAGGTGAATCGGTCTTAAGTGCCAGTCGTACCGGCCGTGCCAGAAGGCGTTGAAACCACCGGTCCGCCGGGCATTTGGGTTTTGTTCCCTTTGCCATCGCATGCGTAAGCGCCCGAGAACGCCGCCACCCCGACCAATAGAAGCAATAAAGAAGCAACTCTTTTCATAATGACTCCGTGTTAAAAAGACGACTCCCTGAAATTGAGCTTATGGCCTTTTATACGCCTTGTGAATTCGGTTTGCAACCGTAATATCTGGCATAAAAAGCACCCCGCAGCTCCGCAAAGCAGTGATCAGGCAGGGTGCAGGGACAACAACTGTCTTGGTGCCTCTGAATGTTTGCTCGAGGCATCGAGGCTGCCCATTCGACCGCTATTTGGTCCACAATATCGCATGCCGAAAATTCCACCCCGGTTTATTCTGCTGATCGCCGTATTTGCGCTGCTCATCGTGAGCATCCAGATCGGGGCGCTGACCGTTGCATTCGAAAAGCTCGACCTCTCCCCCGATTCCGCCTATCTCCTGTTCATCACGATATTGGGCGGCAGCATGATCAACCTGCCCCTGTTCAGCATGAAAAGCGAACCGCCCAATCTGGAAGAAATTCCTCCGCAATTGCGCGAGTTGTACCGCAGAATGCCGTACACCGGCAGGACCATGATCCTGGCAAACGTCGGCGGCTGCGTCGTGCCCGCTGCGTTCTGCCTTTATCTGCTGGCGCACCACCCGCTGAATATTTTTTACGTGGTACTCGCCGTTGCCGCCGTCGCCATCCTGAGCTTCAAGACCAGCCGCCGCATTCCCGGCATCGGCATGGGCATGCCGATATTACTCGCACCGCTGCTGGCGGCGCTGGTATCCGTCGCGCTCGATCCTCCCAATGCCGCGCCCATGGCCTTCATCAGCGGTACGCTGGGCGTACTGATCGGCGCGGACCTGATGCACCTCAAGGACATCCGGAACATGGGCACGCCTTTCGCCTCGATCGGCGGGGCGGGCAGCTTCGACGGGATATTCATCAGCGGGATCGTGGCGGTGTTGCTGGCTTAGTGTGTGGCTGTGCGAATCGATGAGGTCTGATACCATTGACCAATCGTTAGCACTCCTTTACGGATATCAGACAAGCATGACAATTGTATTCAAATGGTCTTTGAGCATTATGTTTCTTCTTGCAGCGTTCAGCTGCTGGCCGGCATCCCATGGCTCGGGGCTTCCTGTTCCGAAAGACCTCTCGTCTGAAGCCAAAGTAGCCCACCAAAAACGCATCCCCATTCTGGTTCTATTCAAGGAAGAGTCCTGCACCTATTGCGAAACCGCATTGGAGGATTTCTTGATGCCTATGCAGCGCGATCCGGGATTTAACGATAAAGTGATCCTGCGCCAGATCGAAACCGGTAGTGGGGAAGCACTCATCGATTTTGACGGCAAGGCTACGACATACAAAAAATTCTCCAGCGAGCACAAGGTAACGGTCGTACCCAATGTGATGTTGTTTGACAGCGACGGACGAGTACTGACCTACATCGAGGGATTGTTGACCGTTGATTTTTACTATGGTTTCCTGGTAGACGCGATCAACGCATCTCTGGAAGAGATCAGAACAACCAAACATTGAGGGATTGTTCGGTAACGCGCCGAAGCGGGTATTTCGCAACCTGAAGAGATAAGGGCGCGGATGCACATTCAGACATCGTGGCCTACTCCTTGTTGTACGTACCCATCAAGATTGATACATAGGAGGAAATATTTATGGCCAGCCTGGACGCGCACTATTCGGCAAGTGATATCGAGACACGCATCATGGCCGCCTTGCGCGCAGCCGGTCTGGACCCGGAACAGCGCCTGACGCCTGAAGCGCTGGGAGCGCTTGATCATTTCCATACGGGCGGATTCCGCGCGTCGCTCGACTTGCTGGAACTATCTGGTATACGCGCCGGAGACCGTGTACTCGACATCGGTGCCGGGCTGGCCGGTGCCGCGCGCATGCTCGCATACTCTCCCGGCTGCCGTGTCGACTGCGTCGAACTCTCGTCCGATTACTGTGAGGGCGCAAAGTTGCTGAACCGGATCACCGGTCTGGAAGACCGGATCGACGTGCACAAGGCCAGCGCGCTCGACTTGCCCTTCCCCGACGATACCTTTGATGCCGTCTGGATGCAGAATGTCGGCATGAACATCGAGGACAAGGGCAAGCTCTACACCGAGGTCTGCCGCGTGCTCAAGCCGGGCGGGAAATTCGCCTTCCAGGAGATGGGCGCGGGGGAAGAAGAAACCATCTACTTCCCGCTGCCCTGGGCCACCGACCCTGCCGACAATTTTCTGATCTCGCCGGATGAGATGCACGCGTTGCTCGGTGAAAGCGGGTTGGTCGCGGAATGCTTCGAGGACGCCAGCGACATGATATTGAACAGTCCGCACCCTGTGAGCGTAGCGCCCGCAGCTTCTGCGCAGGCACAGCTGGGCCTGTCGGTGTTCGTCGACAATCTTGCGGAAAAGGCCGGCAACGCACGGCGCAGCCTTCAGGAGGGCAGGGTGCGGTTTGTCAGGGGTGTGTTCCGGGTGGAGTGAATCACTGCGCGACGGGATGCGCGGGGGGAGCCTCATGAACAATCAAGGCGTCATGACCACGCGGTCCCTGCCAGCCGCTTTCGCCTTGTACATGTTCTCGTCGGCACGCTTGATGGCCTGCTCAATGGATTCAGGCGGATGCCATTCGGTCACGCCGATGCTGACGCGTATCGGCACGGACTCCTCGCCGGAGCGAACATCGATATTCTTGATCTCGCCGCGAACCCGCTCGAGCACGTTGAATCCACACCTCGCTTCCGTCTCGGGCATCAGTATCACGAACTCCTCGCCGCCGTATCGGCAAACATGATCCTGTTGCCTCAATATCTTGCGTATTGCCTTTGCCGTGAACCGCAGGGCATCATCACCTACCGAATGGCCATGATGGTCATTGATTTCCTTGAAGCGATCGAGGTCGAGCATGGCGACCGCCATAGACCGATTGTACCGACGGCTGCGCGCGCATTCCTCTTCGGCCACCTCAAAGAAACGATGCCTGTTGAGCGTTTGTGTGAGCGAATCGGTCGTGGCAAGTATCCTCAGCTCCATGGTGCGTGATTCGACGAGTTGCTCGAGGCGGTCCTTGTTTTCTTCGGCATGCTGACGGGATCCCTCCACCATCGCGGCGATCTCGGAGACCGTCGTGTTCACCAGATATGCCAGCACATCGGCAGCATCGCCGGAGTAATCGCGTGGTACCTCCACGGAAAAATCTCCCGAAGCCACTTGCGTGAGTGTCTGCGACAGGGTCTCGATGAACGAGGAAAGGCGATGCTCTTTTTCCACGGTTGAGCGCTGCAGCCGATCCAGTTCCTCGGCGATCGAATTGACCAGCGAAGCGGCGGAATCTTCCGTTTCGCTCAAATCTTTTCGCGATACTCGATAGGAAAAATCGCCCTGGCGGATATGCGTCATCCCCTCGATGAATGACGCGGGAAGCACGACATGCTTTGCAGTGGACGAATGCGGGTCACGCTTCATGATGTTCCGGGAGCGTTGCGATCCACGCGATCCCTTCCTCAATGGTGCCGACAAGTTTCGCGGGGAACGCCGGACGGGAAAGCCCAAGAAAGAAACTGCCGATCGCCCGTGCCATCTGGTTGGAAACCACCAACGCACTGCCGCTGAACATTTTCCTGTCCATTGACGCATAGACCTTGCGCGCTTCCGCATCCTGTCCAAGAAGCGATGTCAGGTAGACGACCAATCCCAGAGGCCGACCGAGCCGTTTGGCGACATCGATCTGGAATGCAGTGTTCTCCCTTGCCGAAGCGGCATTGTCTTTTAGCCCGGCATCCGGAACAATGATCAACACATCGTCGCCGGCCATGTAGTAGCTGGTGTTGCTCGTCCTTCCGACCGATTTCCAATCGTGATTGAGGGTAGGGATGTCAGCCATGTATATTTGCAGTCAGAAAATCGTGGCGCATCGTACCAAACAGGATGAGGTGGGGCAATCAATTACAGTTTTTGCACTTGGCGGAAAAGGCCGGCAACGCACGGTGCAGCCTTCAGCAGGGAAGTGTGAGATTGATCAGGGGGTGTTCCGGGCGGAATGAATCACTGCGCGACGGGATGTGGGGGCGAAGAATAAACCAACGAACAGCTTGATTTGAAATCGTGGGCTGATCCCTGTTGTTATATTAAATCAGGATCAGATATCCGAACAACAGCTTCATCCCGGAGTGAGCTGGCACGCTTAGCTATTCGAGCGGGATGCTTCCCTTGTTTTTGGCGAGCCATGCGTCAAAGGAGAGCAGCCCCGGATTCAGCGATCGGGAAAGCGCAACATCTCGTGAGCGCGTGAACTCATCGCCGAGAATAGCCTGGTATTGGAACATGTTGCCGAGATCTTCTGCGCCGGGGAAACCCAATCCGCGATAAACATCGAACGGCACATCATTGAAACCGACTTTGCGCCCGAGGGCATTCGCAAATTTCGCCGCCATCTCCGGGCCGGACAGTATTTCTCCGGCGATGCCGATCCTTTGGCCGACTGTGCTTGTTCCCCGGCGGAACACGCCATAGGCGCATTTACCGATGTCCTCTGCAGCGATACCCGGAAGCTTGGCTCCCCCGAGTGGCATTGAGAGCGCAAGCTCGCCATCGGCACCCTTGCGCGGCCCCATGCCAAAATAGATAAAGTTCTCCCAGTAGAAAGCGGCAAGAAGATAAGTGGTCGGCGCTGCGTCCTCGGCGAAGACATGATCTACCGATCCCTTGGAATCGAAATGCGGCACCTTGTACTTGCCGTGTATCGTCGGCAACCGTTTGTCGTCCAGCGGCACGCGTTTGCGCGTATCTTCGAGCGTCGACCAGATGACGTGTTTGACGCCTGCCTTTTTGGTTGCCCTGGCCATTGCCGCAGCCTGCTCACCCTCGCGTTCCGCCGAAAAGTGTTCCCAGAAATTGGTCACACAGAAGACTCCGTGTGCGCCTGCAAAAGCCCCCGCCAGACTGGCCGGATTGTCGGTATCGCCAGCCACGACTTCTGCGCCAAGTTTGGCGAGTGCCTGCGCCTTTTCGGAATCGGGCTTGCGGGTGATCGCACGCACGGCAAACGGGCTATCGCGATCGGCCAGAATCGCGCGAACCAGACCGCCACCTTGCGCACCTGTCGCACCCATTACTGCGATGATTACCTTTTTAGCCATGATCGAGTTTCCTTTTGTAGGTTTGCGGACAGTGGGGGTAGGGCATGTGTTTTGGCAGTATAACGCTATTCAATGGGGTCTGATCCCAGCGATATCTATTTCACTCCAGTTCTTTATCAGGCAATCTCGGGATCTTCATCGGACGGCAATGTCGTAAGCGCCAACTCGAGGTTTGATGCAAGATTCTCGGCATATTTTGCTGCCTCAACCAGCCGGTGTGTCTTGTAGAATTGCGCTTTTGACCGGAAATAATTGATATCGTCCGAAACCACCAATCTTAAATCGTCTTTATTCATCACTCACCCCCGAAATCATCAGTTCGCTATAGTTCGACCGCATCGACTTTCAGTTTTTCCGGTTCGCCCTGCCAGAGCATGTCATACCCCAGCTCCTTGCTGTCCGTGCATAGCTTGCCCAGGGCTTCGAACTTGTCCTTGAATGCCTTGTCGGCATGGGATTTCTCATGCTGTTCAAACGAACGCCAGAAAGTGACGATCGCGACATGGCTATCCGCCTTCTTCGAATCGCTCAACGAACCTTCGTCGGAAACGAAACCCGAAAACTGGTACACCTGACCGGCGATGAAACCGCCCTTTTCGCCACCGTAATGATCCTTCACAACATTGCACATCTCGCCCAAAGCCAGTTCGACATCTTCCATCTCCACGCCGGGTTTGAGTTTCACGGTATTGAAAAGCATCTTCGCGCCAAAAGGAATCGTGATGGGTGTATACATGATCAGCCTCCTTGTCTATTGAAATGGTTCTGCACAGGCAGAACCAGCGTACTTGATCAATTAGGTCAACTTTAACAGATTAGGTTCAATTGCATGGTTCGACTCATGTTGCATGCGTTGACGCGAAATTAAAGCCAAAGGGAGACTTCTCCGGAAACTACCCTGCGAGCGCAGCCCCGCCGGAGCCTCCAGTAGGGCAGGTGCGATTTGTAAATGGCGTGTTCCGGGCGGAGTGAATCATTGCGCGAGGGTATGCACGGGGGAGAACCGGCTGACAATCAGCTTGATTTGGGATCGTGGACCGATCCCTATTGATTCGAATTTACTACTATAAAACAACCTCAAAGAATTCGAGTTGAGGTGGGCCCAGGTAAATTTCTTTTCGGCTGCCGGCACTTGCATGTGCTTTCCTGAATGCTTCGGATCTTGTCCATGCTTCGAACGCCTCGCGAGACTCCCATTTGGCGTGAGAAGAGAATAGCGTGAAGTCGTCGTTGCTCGGTCCTTGTAAAAGATGAAATTCGATAAAGCCTGGAACGGTATCGAGATAGGTATTACGGCCTTTCCAGATATCAATAAAATCTTGTTCGTGGCCGGGTTTGATCTTGAATCTGTTCATTGCGATAAACATCGTAACCTCGCTGTTCTATGAATGTTGTATTTAAAGGAGAGGTAGCTGGGTCGATTATATCCCTGATCGCCTGAAACAATTCGACTCCGGTATCTATAGACGCGCCTTGACTCTGCTTAAACTCGCGTCTTCTTATAAACTGGCATCATTCCACTGTTACGAGGCGACAACGAATGAGTGCAAAGGTGGTTGTCATTACCGGCGCCAGCCGTGGGCTGGGGCGCGCGATGGCGGAGGAGTTCATCCGGCTGGGGCACCGGGTGCTGGGTTGCGGAAGGTCGGTGAAAGCCATTCGCGAACTCGATGCACGCTTCGGGCCCGACCACCGCTTCAGCGTGGTGGACGTCACCGACGACGAGGCGGTTCGCGATTGGGCCGCCCAATGTCTGCAACATGCCGGGCCGCCCGATCTGCTGTTGAACAACGCGGGCATCATCAATCGCAATGCGCCGCTGTGGAAGGTCCCCGCCCGTGAATTCTCGGATGTCATCGACGTGAACATCAAAGGCGTGGCGAATGTGATACGCCACTTCGTGCCCGCCATGGTGGCCAAAAAGCACGGGGTGATCGTCAATTTCAGTTCAGGCTGGGGGCGCGCCACCGACGCCGAAGTCGGCCCCTATTGCGCGACCAAATGGGCCATCGAGGGACTGAGCAAATCGCTCGCACAGGAACTGCCGAGGGGGATGGCTGCCATTCCGCTGAATCCGGGCATCATCGACACCGATATGTTGCGCAGCACTTTTGGCGGAGAGGCATCGAATTACCCTTCAGCAGAAACATGGGCTGAAACCGCCGTACCCTGGTTGCTGGGGCTGAGATCTTCAGATAACGGACATTCGCTGACGGTAGGCAAGCGACATTAACATTATTTAATGTTGAGCTGACCCATTAGCGTTTGGATAAATTGAGCCTGGCCCCTTTAGCACTTGAGCCCCACTGTTAATAGTTATGCTTTAGCTTTTTGTAGATGGAGCTGCAGAAACCTACTTGCCAATTCTCTTATACGTTTAGCTGGCAAGCGTGATTCAGAAATTAGATCGCCATTATGAATTTTGTCTCTAATCGTCTTGATTTCCTTGAATTCCGCAATGTCATGATCAAACGTGTCTGATGAAAGATAAGTAACCATAGCAGCAAACTTGATTACTAACGTAGGCCGCTCAGCGCGGATTGCACCAACGTGCTTCTTATAAAATTCCGCATGCTTATCTCGCGCTACTTTCTCTATGAAATTTGCCCCGTAATTGGGGTAAGTCTTATTAATAAGTATTTCAGCTGCAGACCACGCAGAAAGAAAAGATCTAAGAGGATCTGCGTTTGTCTCTAAAGAATTCTGTATGAGGCGATAGACAGTTTGAAGAGCCTTATCTCCAACCAGTAAGAAATAGAGCCTGCCAACTTCTTTAAGTTGTTCTTTTGGAAATGTATGCGAACCGAAAGCTGAACCAGCCCCTCTCAACGAAAATAAGTAAACAGGCTTATCATCGTCTTGAAAGTAAACTACCGAGTCGCAGACTCTTTTTAGTTCTAAAAGTGATTTTGCTTCAATGCAAAAAGCGGATGTAATCGCCGCAATTGCTTGATCAAGTGGTTTTACAACTGAGGTTCTTGGGCCACCGTTCGAACAGATGACAAAGTCTTCAACAATATACTTCTTTGTACATTCGTTCCAATCCACTTCACCCGTTGCAATCACAACAAGAACTGTGGGGCTAACAATATTTTTCTTCCGTAAATTACGTACTTCTTCGATTTTCTCCGTTATCAGATCGTTGTTTTGCAATGCCTTCTCATTCCCATTAAACACGCCTTCAAGAATCAGGCAGGCCAAGGCATCCGCGCGGTCGCCCTCATAAGTGTAGCCGTTAGGCTCTGACGTAAGAATTGCGCGCAATCCCAAATTAGAATCTTCTAAAAATTGAATATCGCCATGACCTGGAGACAAGTGAATGCCTTTAAGTGAGTAGACAGATGTGTAGCAATACTTCATGCCTGCTCTATGAGTTTGGGAAAACTTTAAGCATTACCTGCTAATTGGCTTATACCGTATCCGCTTCGGCTTCGCCCCTTCCTCGCCCAAACGTTTGCGTTTATCCGCCTCATATTCCTGGTAGTTGCCGTCGAAGAAGGTCCACTTCGAGTCGCCCTCGCAGGCGAGGATGTGGGTGGCGATGCGGTCGAGGAACCAGCGGTCGTGCGAGATGACCATCACGCAGCCGGCGAATTCGAGCAGGGCATCTTCCAGCGCGCGCAGGGTTTCCACGTCCAGATCGTTCGATGGTTCGTCGAGCAATAACACGTTGCCGCCTGAGATCAGCACCTGCGCCAGATGCAGCCTGCCGCGTTCACCGCCGGAAAGCGTGCCGACGATCTTGGCCTGGTCGCCGCCCTTGAAGTTGAAGCGCCCGATGTAGGCGCGCGCCGGGGTTTCGTATTTGCCCACGGTAAGGATATCGTTGCCGCCGGAGATCGCGTCGAACACGGTCTTGTCGTTCTGCAGCGCGTCGCGCGCCTGATCGACATGCGCGATCTTGACGGTGGAGCCGATCTTCACCTCGCCGGAATCCGGTTTTTCCTTGCCCGTGATCAACTTGAACAATGTGGATTTACCGGCGCCGTTCGGGCCGATGATGCCGACGATCGCGCCGGGCGGCACCTTGAAGCTGAGGTTGTCGATCAGCAGGCGGTCGCCGTAGGCTTTGCTCACGCCTTCGAACTCGATGACTTCATTTCCCAAACGCTCGCCGACCGGGATGAAGATCTCCTGCGTCTCGTTGCGCTTCTGGTGTTCCATCGAATTGAGTTCCTCGAAGCGGGCGATACGCGCCTTGGATTTGGCCTGGCGTCCTTTCGGATTTTGCCGCACCCATTCCAGTTCCTGCTTCATCGCCTTCATGTGCGCGTCGACCTGCTTGTTCTCCTGCTCGAGCCGCGCTTCCTTCTGCTCCAGCCAGCTCGAGTAGTTGCCCTTCCACGGGATGCCGTGGCCGCGGTCGAGTTCGAGTATCCATTCGGCAGCGTTGTCGAGGAAGTAGCGGTCGTGCGTGACGGCGACCACGGTGCCGGGGAAGCGCACCAGGAATTGTTCCAGCCACTCCACCGATTCCGCGTCGAGGTGGTTGGTCGGCTCGTCCAGCAGCAGCATGTCGGGTTTTTCCAGCAATAATTTGCACAGCGCGACGCGGCGCTTCTCGCCGCCGGAAAGATTCTTGATCTCCGCATCCCAAGGCGGCAGCCTCAGTGCATCGGCGGCAACTTCCAGTTGATGCTCGGTGTCGCTGCCTGCAGTTGCAATGATCGCTTCGAGCCGCGCCTGTTCGGCGGCCAGCGCATCGAAGTCGGCATCCGGCTCGGCATAGGCGGCATACACTTCGTCGAGCTTCTTCTGCGCCTGCATCACTTCGCCGAGGCCTTGTTCCACTTCCTGCCGCACGGTCTTGGCCGGGTCGAGTTGCGGTTCCTGTGGCAGGAAGCCGATGCTGATGTTGGGCAGGTGCTGCACCTCGCCCTCATATTCCTTGTCCACGCCCGCCATGATGCGCAGCACGGTGGATTTGCCGGAGCCGTTCAGGCCCAAGAGGCCGATCTTCGCGCCGGGGAAGAAGCTGAGGGAGATGTCCTTGATGATCTGACGCTTGGGGGGAACGATCTTGCTCACCCGGAGCATAGACATTACATATTGGGCCATGTGCTTTCCAGACTCCGCTCGCATTTCATCGGTGAAACTGTGTTGGCTGACTCGCTCGTTGCCGCCTTGTTTGACCTTCGAAATGGAACCGGAACGATATAATTGTTAGAGAAGGGCGTAGCTTACCGCAAAGGGACTACCGAGAGAACCTGCCGACATGTGCAGATGGCTCGAATCGCACCAGATAGATGAATGGTGAGGGACGCTAAGTGTAGCTGCGTGAACGCAGCAGGCGATAGGCGTGCAACTTGATCGCGTCGTTGATCAAAGAGAACGCGCGCTGCAGGCAGGCGTTCAGGCGATGGCGTTATCCCTGCCGGATGGCAATGTAGTCAAAGCAAGTTCCAGGTTGGCTGCCAGCTTGTCTGCATAGCCCGCCGCCTCGAACAAATGGCGCGACCTGTAGTATTCCACCCTTGACCTGTAAAATTTGATGTCTGATTCCAGCACGTCGAAATTATCCACTTCGTTCATTTTTACCTCCTCGGGAAACTTTGTTCCCCGGAAAAATATTTCTTAAGTCAAACTGCCCGTCTTCCCGGCCGGCAGTTGCAGCCGGGAAAGACGGACCGATACGGATATCAGACCTTGCTGCGTATCTCGCCCAGCAAATGTTTGAGTTTTCCGAACAGATTGGTTCCCGGCGAGTTGCTCTTGATGCGCGACTCGACCGAGCCGATCTCTTTCTTCACGTCCTTGTAATCGCCGTACCCGAGCAGCTTGCTCACTTCCAGTTGCTGATCGGCTTTTTCAAGCAAGGCGAGAGCATGGTCCTTGTTCTTGACCTTGTCCTTGTCGATCAACTGTTCCGCCTCATGGACATTGGCCTCGGCAACGATGGGAGGTATCGGGATGACCTCGTCAGAAGTGACGATCGTGCTCAGCACGTCATCGAGATCGTGCTCAGCGCCCTTGAGATCGCCGCTCTGTATCTTCGTGACCGCAATCTTGATGGCGGCAGGATATGTCTCCATCGGCAGGTAATCGGTCGAGAAGCGGATCTCGCTCGTGAGGGGGTTGAGTATGCTGCGGGCCTTCTGGATATGGCCGTCATCAAGCTCGCTCCTCGCCTCCTTGACCGCATGCTTGATCTCGTCCGGTTTCATCATGATTTCCATGGTTGTCGAGCGAACATCGATGGGCGCGAACTTGAGATGCGGGTCGCGCGACAGTACCACATCCAGCTTGCCTGCCGCATCGGCAAGCGTCTTGTAGGCTTTATCCTTCTTGCCTTTCTCCAGATAGCTGATGGTTTGAAGGATCTCGTCGTTGGCCGTCACGGCTTCCTTGACCAACGTGTTGTTGCGCTTGGCCAGTTCCATAGCGGCATTTGCCTTGGCACTGGAGCTCTTTGCTGTCGATACCGCCACTTTCGGTGTTGTTTGTGCACTCGTCTCAGTTGCCCAGGCTGTATTCAGTGACGCTGCCGCCAGCAACGCGGCAATCAGGCTGGTTAGTATTTTCGATCTGTGATTCATTTGAACCTCCATTAAGTTGAATGATATTTCACAAAATTGTATGGATTGATCAACCACGATCTGGATAACGCAGCCGTGAACGGCCGGGAGTACAACGCACACTATTTGTTACATTATGAAATGATTTTGTTACAGAGTATCGAGCAGAATGCCCCACTGTGTTTTGAATTCCAGGCTGTTGTTCTTGCCGCCCTGGTTATAAACGTCATTGCCGCCGCCGGTATCAAACAGCAAACCGAAACTTCCTTCATCGCGCTCAGTCACAAAATTGCCGCGGCCTTGCCCGAGGCTGCGCAAATAGTATTCGTCGTTGCCGCCATTGTCGGAAAGAACGCCTATCCCGTTGTCGTTCCCGACACCCTGGGCAAGGGTGCCGGCGATGTAGCGGTCGTTGCCGCCGTTATCGAGCAGGAAGCCGATGCCGTAATCATGGCCGCACCCCTGCGAAACGCCGAAGTCGGCGAGATAATTGTCGTCGCCCTTGCCGTCGATCAGAGCGCCGAGTGAATAGTGTATCCCCGCACCCTGCGCGTATCGTCCGGCTATATAACGGTCGTCGCCTTTGCGGTCGTCGAGTATGCCCAGCGCATACCAGTAGCTGGAGCCCTGCGCAAAATAGTCGGCCACGTATGTGTCGTTTCCTTCGGCCTCGGCGATGACGCCTATCCCGCCTGAAGCGCCGGCGAGGTTATTCTCCGGGCGAACACCGAAACCGAACCCTTGCGACAATGTTTGGTAGGATTTGCCCGGAGCACGGAAATCTTCTACCAAGCTTCCGGCAAAATAATTGTCGTTGCCCGCAGCCTCGACGATGGCGCCGAACCCTTTGGTGTCTCCGACGCCCTGGACAAAATAGTTGCCGAAATATCTGTCGTTGCCTCCGCCTTCAGCCAGTATCCCGATTCCGAAACTTCCTGCACCCTGAGCGACAGCCGTAGCGATGTACTGATCCCTGCCGGCCAGGTCCGCCAGGATACCAACGCCGAGGATTCCGGTACCTTGGGAAAATCTCTTCGCCGTATAGATGTCATCGCCTTCGAGATCGATCAAAAATCCTCCGCCCAACAATCCTGCGCCCTGGGCGAAATCGTCTGTTGAGGCATATATATCGTCGCCGGACATATCAATGACGACGGAGAACGGATTTGTCCGCGTAGTGCCGCCGGCGTGGTTGAAGTATTTGTCGTTGCCGCCAAGGTCGATGATCAGCGCGGCATCCTCGGTGTAGATGTTGTCACCTGTCCCGCCAATCAACACCCGGCCGGCCGGAGTATCGATGACCGTCAGGTTTTTCTTTTTTCGCACGGTCCAGCTGCGGGGAAAATGGTCGATCCTGATCGGCTTTTTGCCCAGCGCCACAAGGGTATCCAAATCCAGTGCACGCGCAATTTCCGCGGAGGCATTCAATAACCTGGGCATATCCAGTTTCATTTCGAGTTGATAAAAACGGACCAGTCGTGCTTCTTCTTCGCGATCTGATGCCTTGGTTTCTTCATTACCGGAGGATTCCTTGTCACCTTCGAGTAGCCTCGGGTCGGTCGCATACAGGAATTCGAATTCATCTTTGTTCAGCACAGACAATACTGCGGCGCGTTCCGAATTGGCATGCTGGATGGCTTTGACGAGACGTTCGACATATGCGGCCATGTCGGCGGGCGGATTGTCATCATTCCGGTTCCCCGGAATGCCGGTCATGTCCAGTTCGTCCATGCCAGTCTGTACCAGTGATGAAAGATCGTGGCGAGTCTCGTTGAAAGCACCGTGCAGCCGGTTCGTTATCTTGCGCGCGACCGCGGGCAACTCAAGCGGGTTGTACAAGACATAATTCACGTCTTGCAGCCGAAAGGGATTGTAATCCTTGTCGTGGACCAGCGGGCTGACAACATTGGCAGTCTCGTCGCGGATCTGTTTGCGCAACCTTGCAAACTCATCCGTCAGCTTTGCTTTTTCCAATACGTTATCCAACAGGGATCGTTCATCGCCGGGTTGCCTTTTTTCAGCGACGGGTTGTTCCTTCAACAAGGGTGTGACGTGCGGATAAGCCTTGACCGTCGCTTCCAGATCAAGGATAGCTCCATTGCGCAATATTCGCAGTTTCACTTTCTCGCCGGGATTTTTTTTGGTAACCGCCATCCGGAAAGCCAGCAGGGTTTTGTCACTCTTGTCCTCAATGGGTTTGCCGTCGATGCCGACGATCAGGTCATCATCGTGCAACCCGGCGTCCTCCGCCGCTGAACCCGGCATGACCCTGGCCACCCCGATGGCTTGCAGGACATGATCGGTGCCCGGCTCTTTCGGCAGCTTGTCCGGAAGTTTCATCGCGATGCCCAGCCAGCTTTTTTCCGGTACTTCTCCCGGAAGCGTGTTCCCTGCATCCGGACTCGCAGTCGTTCCGAATAACAGGTTTAGACGCGAGATGTCGGCATTGACCTCGGCACCGTACCCTTTCATGTCCTTGCCCTCAAACTTGAAAGTCTGGTTCATTTCTTTCGGAGGATTCGATGGATCCGCCCACACGGAATTGAGTTGGCAGGCGGCGATCATCCCGAACAGCATCCGGTAGCAGAATTTATTATTAACCTTGGTCAAAATCATTTTTTGGTTGTAAGTCTGTTGCCATGAACCTGCGGGCTGGTGCAGGGAGTAGCTTACCGCAATGACCGGCTTACTAAAAACAGATAGACATTGCGACCGCTGATAATCCTCTTGATTGACCATGGCCGGAAATGCTGGAACACTAGGGTCTGACTGATAAAAGACAGCAAGCATGAATCAAAAAAATACCGCGCCGACACGGCAGGCCAAGCCGTCGCCGGCCGAAATGAAAGCGCTGATCGCACTTTACGAACACAAACGTTTTGCGGTAGTGGAAAACCAGGCGCGCGGACTGATCGGAAGATTTCCCGGCGAAGCGTTGCTGTGGAAGCTGTTGGGCGCTGCCTTGCAGGCACAGGGAAAGGACGCGCTGTCCACGATGCAGAATGCGGCCAAGTTGTCGCCAAACGATGCCGAGTTGCACAACAGCCTTGGCATGCTCTTGCACGAGCGCGGTGAGTTCGAATCTTCGTTGCAGAGCTATCGTACCGCGCTGCAGATCGATTCCGGTTTTGTCGAGGCTTACTACAATCTTGGCAATTTGTTGAGCGAGCTCGGGCGATACGAAGCAGCCGTGATCAGATATCGCAGCGCGTTGAAACTCGATCCAAACCGTGCGGTGATACACAGCAACCTTGGCGCTGCGCTGGAAGAACTGGGACGTATCGACCAAGCTGTGGCCAGCTGCCGTCTCGCACTGGAACTCGATCCGGGCATGACGACAGTGCGCAGCAATCTGTTGGGGATGCTTAACTCCTCTTCCGGCAAAGACCCTGCAAAGCTTCTGGAAGAAGCGCGGAAATATGGAACGTCGGTGAGCAGGAAAGTCACGTCGCGGTATACCGACTGGAAATGTGAAGAACAACCTCAGCGACTGCGCGTGGGTATCGTATCGGGCGACTTGCACAATCATCCCGGGGGCTATTTTCTGGAAAGCCTGCTGATGAATCTGGATCCGGCTCGAATCGAACTGATCGCGTATCCGACCGACACACATTCAGATGCGCTCACCGAGCGAATCAAGCCGTTCTTCGCCGCATGGAAGCCGTTGCACAAACAGAGCGACGCCGATGCGGCACGTTTGATCCACGCCGATGGCGTGCACGTGCTGCTCGACCTTGCCGGTCACACCGAACAGAACCGGCTGCCTATATTTGCGTGGAAACCCGCGCCGGTGCAGGCCACGTGGCTGGGTTATTTTGCGACCACCGGTGTGAAGGAGATGGATTATCTGCTGGCGGACACGGCAGGCGTGCCTGAACACCAGCGCAAGTACTTCACCGAGTCCGTTTGGTATCTGCCCGAGACGCGTTTGTGCTTCACCGCGCCAGAATTCAATCTGCCGGTTGCATCCCTGCCCGCATCGAAAAACGGCTACATCACTTTCGGCTGCTTTCAACGGTTGACCAAGGCGAGCAACGAAGTGTTGAAGGTGTGGGGCAAAGTCCTGGATGCCGTACCCGGCGCCAAGCTGCGCTGGCAATGCAGACAACTCGGCGACTCGACCGTGGCGGAAGCATTTGCTGAACGGCTGCGAAAGCACGGCATAGATCTGGCTCGGGTGACGATGCACGGCGCGGTATCGCGCGAAGCTTATCTGGCTGCACATGCCGAAGTTGATGTGATACTGGATACGTTCCCGTTCCCAGGCGGCACCACCACCTGCGAAGCATTGTGGATGGGCGTGCCCACACTCACCCTGGCAGGAGACACCTTGCTGGCCCGTCAGGGTGCCAGCATGCTCACGGCCGCCGGCCTGCCGGAATGGATCGCGAACAGCGAAGCAGAATATATCGGCAAGGCCACCTCATTGACTGGTGACTTGCCCGGACTGGCGAAGTTGCGCGCGGGACTGCGCGAGCAGGTGAAGGCATCGCCGTTGTTCGACGCCAAGCGATTCGCGCGCAATTTCGAGGATGCATTGTGGGGTATGTGGCAGGCGCATACTCAAAGCAATTCATCCGCGACCGAAAAGGTTGTTTGACTGACTCATGAAACCAAAAAAGCTTTCCTTAAAGCAACCGCCCGAGCCGCCCCGCAATGAAGTGGAGTCGCTGCTTGCGCTGTACAACGCGCGGCGCTACGCTGAAGCGGAAAACCGGACACGCGCATTGCTGAATAAGTATCCCGAGTTCGGATTCGGCTGGAAGTTGCTGGGTGGTGCGCAGCAGATGCAGGGCAAGAACGCGCTCCCCGCACTTCAAAAGGCAGCGCAATTGCTTCCCCATGACCCGCAAGTCAATTACAACTTTGGTGTCGTATTGAAAAGTGCCGGCCGGGTCGATGAAGCTGCGGCCAGTTTCCGCCGAGCGATAAGGATCTCCCCTGATTTTGTCGAAGCACACAACGCCCTGGGTGCCTTACTCAAAGAGCAGGGGCAATTCAAGGACGCGCTGACAAGCTATCGGCGTGTACTCGAATTGAGCCCCGATTCATACGATGCATATAACAATCTTGCTTTTGTTTTGAGGAATCTTGGGCAATTCAAGGCAGCGGTCGAATGTTGCCGAAGTGCAATAAAGCTCAGGCCGGATTTCGCCGGGGCGTACAGCAACCTGAGTATAGCCTTGGGCGAAGTCGGGCTGAATGAAGAGGCGATTGCATGCAACCGCAGGGCGTTGGAACTCCAACCAGATTTTGTCGATGCACAAACCAACCTGCTGTTTTTATTGAATGCCAATTTGGTGGGTGACGCTTCCAGTCGACTCGAAGAAGCACGGAAATTCGGCCGGATGGTGAGCAGGAATGTGACCTCACGTTATGCCGATTGGCAATGTGAAGAACAGCCTCGAAGATTGCGTGTGGGCATCGTCTCCGGCGATTTGAATGATCATCCCGTTGGTTATGCGCTCAAAAGTTTGCTGGAGTTTTTCGATCCCGCGAGAGTCGAATTGATCGCATATCCCATCAACCTCCGCACCGACAGATACACTGACCTGATCAAACCGTACTTTGCCGCTTGGAAACCATTGCATGGTTTGAGCGACGAAGCCGCCGCGCGGTTGATCCATGCCGATGGCGTACACGTGCTGCTGGATCTGTGCGGCCACACCGGCAAGAACCGCCTGTCCACGTTCGCGTGGAAGCCCGCGCCGGTGCAGGCGACCTGGCTGGGTTATTTCGCCACCACCGGCTTGGCGGAAATGGATTACCTGCTGACCTCCGAGGCGGCGGTACCCGAGGCTCATCGCGGACAATACACCGAAAACGTGTGGTACCTGCCCGATACCTGGATGTGTTTCACTCCGCCCGATTTTGGCCAGCAGGTGACGCCTTTGCCTGCGCTGCGGCACGGCTATCTCACTTTCGGCTGCTTCCAGCGAATGGACAAGTTCGGCGAGGAAGTGTTGCCGGCATGGTCGCGCATACTCGCGGCGCTGCCCGGCGCACGGTTGAACCTGGCCTGCAAACAACTGGGCGACGAAGCGATGAAGGCGCAATTCATCGAGCGTTTGCAACAGCACGGCATCGATCCTGAGCGGGTGAAACTGCAGGGACTCACACCGACCCGCGAAGGATACCTGGCACGATATTCGGAAGTTGACGTAATGCTGGATTCTTTTCCTTATCCGGGTGTTACCACAACCTGCGAGGCATTGTGGGTGGGGGTCCCGACCATCACTCTGGCGGGGGACACGCTATTGTCCAGACAAGGCGCCGGCGTGATTACCGCGGGAGGCCTTTCGGACTGGGTGGCAAAAAGTGTGGCTGATTACGTCGGCAAGGCCACGTCATTGACTGGCGACTTGCCCGGACTGGCGAAGTTGCGCGCGGGACTTCGCGAGCAGGTTAAAGCATCACTGTTGTTCGACGCCAAGCGATTCGCGCGCAATTTCGAGGATGCATTGTGGGGGATGTGGCAGGCGCATACCCAAGGCAATACATCCGCGACCGAAAAGGCTGTTTGACCGACACATGAAACCAAAAAAGCTTTCCTCAAAGCAACCGCCCGAGCCGCCCCGCAATGAAGTGGAGTCGCTGCTTGCGCTGTACAACGCGCGGCGCTACGCGGAAGCGGAAAGCCGGACACGCGCATTGCTGAAGAAGTATCCCGAGTTCGGATT